>Ga0307378_10000876_pt1 | contig 50373 bp, 39 predicted proteins | sample UN1MG_FD_202238 | JGI IMG/M metagenome (GOLD analysis project Ga0307378, IMG submission 202238) | Soil microbial communities from Risofladan, Vaasa, Finland - UN-1 | ecosystem: Environmental > Terrestrial > Soil > Coastal area > Acid sulfate soil | place: Finland: Risofladan, Vaasa | collected... | reverse complement strand
AGATCGCATCGAGGATTGTCCCGAACAACAGGGCACATCCAGCTGTAGTGAGAAGGTAGATAACCGCGACCCTGCGTCCCATAACCTTCCAAACAGTAGCGATTGTGGCAACGTTCGTCGCAGGTCCTGTCATAAGAAAAACAAACGCAGCACCGGGAGAAACACCTATCGCAATCAGCGCCGCGGCAATAGGCACGGAGGCCGTAGCGCATACATAGATCGGTATCCCAACGGCCATCAGCAGCAGCTTGCCTAGAAAACCTCTGCCAAGCGATTCGGCAAAGAAATTCTGCGGTATGAGTGCCGAGATGAGCGCAGCAGCCACAAGGCCGAAGAAGAGCGGCTTTGCGATGTCCCCGGCCAAGGTTACAAAACCGTATTTGAACACCTGCGCCAGTTTCTTGCCCTTGGGATGCACCATGCAGGCCCCGGTTGCGCACGTGCATTCGGTGCTCTCTTGAACCTCCTCCCCGTCCTTCTCGTGAAGTGATACAAGCGAGCCGCCAATGAAGCCCGTCAGAAGTGCCGCTATCGGCCTGAATACGGCGAAGACTGGCCCAAGAAGGCTGAACGTAACGAAGATGCTGTCAACGCCCGTCTGAGGCGTAGAAAGCAGAAAAGCGGTCGTGGCGCCTTTGCTTGCCCCCTGTCTTCTTAATGAGGCGGAGACAGGAATGACGCCGCAGGAGCACAGCGGCAGTGGAACCCCGAAAAGCGACGCCTTGATAACTGGCAAGAGGCCCTTTCCGCCCAGATGACGACGCACAACATCCGCCGAGATATAAACTGACAGCACCCCAGCCACGAGAAAGCCAAACAACAGGTAGGGCGACATCTCACCAAGCACGCCCCAGAACTCAGATAATACATCAGTGATGATATCAAGCATGAGCCTCATCTCCGCGCCGCCGACATTCCTCGAGGAAGGATTCGGGATCGGCATCCTCCCTTATGCCAAGCCTCGTCATGGCGAAATCGTATCGCACGGGGTCGTCGGGTGCAAAACCTCTCAGCGCTTCCGTAATCTCTAGGGCGCAGCGAATACCTGGGCTCTTTCTGTCTGTCAAGCGCAGCGCAAGCCCCATTCTGTGTATATGTGTATCCAGAGGCACGACCAGTCTCGAGGCTTCGACATTCTGCCATCCACCGGGATCGACATTGTCCTGCCGCACCATCCAACGAAGGAAAAGGTTCAGACGTTTGCACGCGCTGCCAAGCCTCGGCGATGGGAGAAGGCTGTTGGAAACGTCTCTTTGGCTGCGAGCGAGTCTGAGCTCGTCAACGAACCTCTCAAGCGCCGGCATCACAGTGTCATCACCGTCCTTCAGTCCAGCCCCAAAGCATTCGCGCAAGGAACCATAACACCTTACCACACGCCTCGTGGCAATGAGAAGCTTAACGAGCTCGCCCCCAGTGGTGAAACGGTGCTTGAATCCCGAAAACAATGACCGCAGGCCATCGCTCGACGTATCAAGCAAAAACTCGTAAGGCGACGGTCCCAACCGGTCGAGAACGCCGGAAACGCTCCTTAGAATCTGTGCGACCCTACCGTAGGCTAGTGACGATGCGATGAGCGCCACTATCTCGCGGTCGCGGAGGTCCCGGTAATCGTAGAGAAACTCAAGCGGGTCTGGATGAACGAACTCGCGTCTGTTGTATCTCGCGTATAGCCGTTCAAGCGTCTGCTTATCTACGATCTCGCCCTACTCCTCCGCCTCGAAGGCATCCTTTCCGGCGCCGCAGACGGGACAAACCCAGTCATCTGAGATGTCCTCAAATGCGGTTCCCGGCTCAATCCCGCCGTCCGGGTCGCCCATCTTGGGGTCATAAAGGTATCCACAGACAGTGCAGACATATCTAGTCATTGGCCTCGCTCCTGTTCTAATACTGTTTCTCATGCCTGGGTTTGGGTCTCGACATAACTCGGCGCATTCTTGGGCGTCTTGCCCTTCAGATATTTGTGGTAGTAATCGTAAGTAAGTGGGTCCCCCGTCCCCACGATCTCGGCAGACAAAAGCTCCCCGACGAACAACGTGTGAGTGCCCACGTCCACTGCGTCAATGACCTTCGCCTCAAGCACCGAGAGAACATGCTCGGTTACGAGCGGGACGCCTGTCTGCCCAAGCTTGTGCTCGACTTTATCAAACTTGTCAATGTCACGTCCGGACCTGAAGCCGAACCTGCCTATGAGCGTCATGGGCGTCGTTTGGTCCAACACGCAGACACCGAAAACGCCGCTTTCGGAAATGAACTCGTGCGTCAGGTTCTCCTTGTTGATGCTGACGGCAATTTTCGGAGGGCTCGCAGCAACCTGGACGACCGTGTTGACGATCTGACCGTTCAGTTTATCGCCAGAGCGCGAGCTCACGATATACAGGCCATAGCTTATACAAAACAATGCTCCGGGGGCTATTTCGGCCGCCATGTCAGCATCTCTCCTTCATCTTGCGAGCCAAATCAGTACCCAGCGAGTAGCATTCATCGAGCGACTCCCGGTTCGGCACGTAGTTGGACTTGACGCCCTCGCTCACGAGCTCGACTTTCATGGCTCTCAAAAAGTCATTGATATGACCAACAGCCTCGCCGCTCCAGCCGAACGAGCCGAACGCGGCGCCAAGAAGGTTCTTGGGCTTCAGCCCCTTCAAATAGGTCAAGACATCCGCGACCGAGGGGAAGATGTTGTTGTTCATGGTTGGTGAGCCGACCAGAAGTGCCCCGGCCTGCATCACTGCCGTCGCCACCTCGCTTCGGTGGCAAGATCCAAGTGGCATAACGTGGACGCTCGCTCCGCCCTCCTTCAACCCCTCGCAGAGCGCGTTGGCCATCATCTCTGTGCTGTGCCACATCGTATCGAAAAGAACCACCGCCTTCATGGACGGCCTCTGCGCAGCCCACTCGGAATACAGCCGTAGCACATTCTCGAAACCTGCCCGCCAGATCGGGCCGTGGTCAGGCGCCACAGTTTTCAACATGAGTCCCAGCGTCGGAAGACTCTCGATAAGCTTCGTTACCAGCGGAGAGAACGGCAAAAGGATGTTGGCGTAGTATTTCGCTGCCTCATCGACCAGAACATCCTTACCTATCTCATCGTCAAATCGCTCGGTCGAGGCAAGGTGCATGCCAAACGCATCCTGACAGAAGAGGACCTCATCCTCGGCCAGATACGACAGCATACTGTCCGGCCAGTGCAGCATCGGCGTATGAACAAATGTCAGGCTCATGTTGCCGAGGCTTAGGCTCTCGCCATTCTTCACGGGGACCACCTCGCGGCCGAGCTCGAAATGACTGGAGATCGCCTTTGCGCCCATGACTGAGGCAAAGACCCTCTCAGGTTTCACTGCCTCGATAGTCCCGGGCAATGCGCCAGTATGATCCATCTCGGAGTGGTTCGAGATGATGTAGTCTATCTTATCAAGTTCCACAACCGAGGCGATTCGTGCGAGCATCTCGTCAACGAATGGGGCCTTGACGGTGTCTATCAAGGTGATCCTGTCGGCCAGAACGAGATATGCGTTGTACGTCGTGCCGCGACTGGTCAGATAGCCGTGGAAGTTCCGAATGCCCCAGTCAATGGCACCAACCCAATACACATGGTCAGTAACTCTGACTGCACTTTCGGGTCCCTTCACACTATCCTCCTTTTCATATTGCCCACGCCCCTTGGCCGTTGTGCGGCAATAGATGGCGTGTCCAGGGGTCTCATTCCAGCGTGCCCACTAAGGATGGCCGAACGGTCACCTCGTCTAGAATACGAGCGTCTATTCACCCAACTTGTCAATCCATTTGGTCAGCATGACGACGTGGCTCTTCTCCTCCTCAATTATCCTGGCCACCTTGTCCTTGCCAAGCTCCACGCTAACCAAGTCCCTCATTCCCAGGTAGAAAGCGATGGAGTCCTTTTCGAACCGAAGAGCCTTTCGGAGAATCTCCACCAGTCCCTCGTTGCCTGTCAATATCTTAGAGAGCTCCTTCTTAGGACTGAAAACGTGATCGTCCGCCATAGCTCGCAGATACATGACAGCCTCGTTGTTGGGATCGAAGAACACAGGTTCCTGTTCTCTCCGAGAAAGCTGCTCGCGCATGTCAGCGAAGAGCCTTTCGTGGCCCTCTTCCCAACTGGCGAGGTCAGTTAGCAGCTGATGAGAGTCGGAGCCTGCAAATGCCTCCGCCGCACGTCGATAGAAATTCGCGCCGTTCCTCTCGATCTGCTCGGCTACCTCAAAAACCTCGTCAGCGTTAAACGTGATACTCATCGTTTGTTTCCCTGTTGCACGTCAGAATGGCGCAAAGCCGGCAGCCTCCCAATAGAAATCCTTCAGAGCATCAAGCTGCGTCAGGAGCGCGCGATAATGGCCGGTCTCCCACTCCGCGAGCTCATTGAAGAATCCTCTGGCGTAAGCGTCAGAACTCTCCTCAGCCCGCCTCTTGTAGTAGCTCAAGGCAAATAGCTCGAGCCGCACGCCTATCGAAAGCGCACTCATCTCATAATGAGCATCCGAAAGCCGCTCCAGCAACTGTTCTGAGAATATCGGGTTCGCTCCGGAGAAATCCGCCTTGGGACCCAGCTTCAACTTCTTGTCAAACTCGCCATGCTCAAGAAGCGACAGGTATTGCTTCTTAAGATAATTCATGTGGACCTCCTCCTCGTCAGCCAGCGTCTTAAACACCTCTTTGCCCTTGGGATCAGTGGTGCTGTTCGCTGCCATCAGATAGAAGTATCTCCCCTCGTTCTCTGTCCTGATCGCCTCGGCGATCCCCTTCGCGACCTCGTCCATAGATTCCTCGTTTGACATCGCTTATCTCTCCCCGACCGAACCAGACGCGGTAGCCCTTTCACCCAGCCTCTGGTCCATCATGAATAAACCATGGCCCGACTCGCCGAGCCTCTCGAGCATCTGAGCCACCTTCGAGGTATTCGCCTCTTCCTCTACCTGCTCAGTAACGAACCATTGCAGGAAGACCTCAGAGGCGCTGTCGTTCTCCTCCCGTGCAATCTTCACAAGGTCGTTGATCTTGCCCGTGATGAACTGCTCGTGTCCGAATGCCGCCTGGAACACCTCAAGAGGCGAAGACCAATCCTTCTGTCGCTCGGTTGAGATAGGCAGCAACTCCACCTTCCCGTCACGCTCGTTTATGAAGTCAAAGAACTTCATGGCGTGCCCGAGCTCCTCCTCGGCCTGCACTCGCATCCAACTCGCCATCCCATCAAACCCAACAGAGTGAAAGTAGCTCACCATCGACAGGTACAAGTAGGCCGATTCAAGCTCCTCCTTGATCTGCTTGTTGAAGGCCTCAAGGATTCTCTTTCCCATCATGATCACAGCTCCTTCTTCCAGAGTCCGTGGACGTTACAGTACTCGCGGACCGTTACCTTGTCCGCCTCGACACAGAAAGTTGCCTCCGGAGCATCGCCCGGCTTCAGGAACTGCCGATATGCCTTACCGTCAGCCAGAAGCTCAATCCACTCGATGTAGTGCTTCTCTAGCATCGGGTGCGCCACGCTGCCAACCTGCACCTTGAACCGGGGTCCTCTCGAGCCACCAAGGCCGCGCGTGAGTATCTGAGAACCAGATCCGAGCTTCTCGATTACCGGAACGTGCTTCTCCAAAGCCGCATCAGTCGTGTTCTCCGCATAAAGTTTCATCGGCTCACCGCAGCAGACAAGTTCCCCCACGCCAGTGTGGAGCATCTCTACGACGTTCCCACATACCTCGCACCTGTAAACTTGAAGCATCTCGGTCATCGCCTAGCCCTCCTATAACTTCTTGTGGCAGAACCACCAATCATAACAGCCCTCCCCATATTGTGCCTTCCGCTCGCTGGCACCCTTCTCATCTGACGGGGGTGGGATTATCACGTGGTCTTTGACCAGCTCGTTCTCAGGCCAGTTAGCCGGCATCGCTACCTTGTTGGCATCGGAGACCTGAAGCCCTTTGACCATACGAACGATCTCGTCCATATTCCGCCCAAGTTCCTGAGGGTAATACACCATCGCCCTAAGGATGGCTTGGGGATCAACGACGAAAACCGCGCGAACCGTGTTCGTGCCCTTGCCAGGGTGGATAATCCCGAGAGATTTGGCCACATCCCCCAGACCATCAGCAATGACAGGGAACTTAATCTTGACGCCCAGGTTCTCCTCAATCCATTGAATCCACTTAATATGAGAGAAGACCTGGTCAATACTCAGCCCAATCAGCTTGCAGCCAAGCTCCTCGAACTGCTCAAAACGCTTCTGGAATGCAACGAATTCAGTCGTGCAAACCGGCGTGAAGTCCCCCGGATGGCTGAACAGCACGAACCATTTGCCGTCGAACGCGTCCGGCAGCTTCATCCTCCCATGAGTTGTTTGAACCTCCATATCGGGGAACCTATCCCCAATCAGCGGCATCCCTTCCACCATTACATCTCCTCCTAATTAAACAAAACACTTTAGATATAAGATATACTGGGTCACCAATTCTCGCACAAAACCTCGAAGTGTGCCTGCGGGTGCGCACAGGCCGGACACGACTGAGGCGCCTCAGTCCCGACATGCAAATAGCCACAGTTGCGGCAGCGCCAGACGATAGGTTTGTCTTTCTTGAAAACTGTGCCCGCCTCGACATTTGCCAGAAGGCCCAAGTAGCGTTTCTCGTGCTGCTTCTCGGCAACGGCAATTGCCTCGAATACCCTTGCTATAACCTCGAAGCCCTCATCACGCGCAATCTTAGCAAAGCCCGGATACATCTCCGAGTGCTCGTAGTGCTCGCCAGCCGCGGCAGCCTTGAGATTCTCCGCCGTGGTCCCTATCACACCAGCCGGAAACGCTGCGGTTATCTCAACCTCGCCGCCCTCGAGAAAATTGAACAGCCGCTTCGCGTGCTCCTTCTCCTGGTTAGCGGTCTCCTCGAAGATGGCTGATATCTGCACAAAGCCCTCTTTCATCGCTGCGCCGGCGAAATATGTATAGCGATTGCGGGCCTGCGACTCGCCCGCAAACGCCGTCAAAATGTTTCTCTCAGTCTTGCTCCCTTTCAGGTTCAATACATCACTCCCTTCTTTAAGCGCTACCTATCCTCATTCCTCAAAAAATAACATCCTTCCTCCGCTGGACGGCCTTTCTACCCCGCCAATACCCTCGAGCTCGCATCAGCGATTACAATAAACCCTCTCCACCGGTATGTCAACCTGACTGAGAGGCCCCGATAATCAGATTGATCGTTTCTGAAGTTGAGCTCTGAAGCTGGCTGCCACGTGGGCACGGGAGTTCATGTCGACGGCCGAGTTGCTGGCTCTTTCAGCTAGCGGGTGCGAACGAGGGGTGCAGGCTGCAAATCCCCGACAGGGGATACCGTGGGTAGCCGTGCGTGCAACGCAACGGGGAGGTTAGAAAGGGGGATTGTGGCGCTATTCGGACCGTCAGGCTACGCCTGCGGCTACCCATGGTCTGCCCTTCGGGCAGGAGCTTCTGCCCTCCAGCCGCGAGGCAGCCGCAACGTTCCCCGCTCCAATCTGATTGTCGGACGAGAACCATCTCTGCACACCGAGCCGCACGAATCGGCCCTGACTTTTAGACCCGTCCAGTGGCAGATGATAGACACTCTCAGGTCCTTGCGTGAGAGAAGAGAAATAGTCCTGTCGTGCCGAAAAGAATGTTTGCTGACCAGGCAGCAAGAAAGTCAGGTATCCGCGCGCTGTGGCCGAAAGATATGAACGTTGAATGGACCACGAAGAAGACGCCCGCGATAGCGATCCCGGCCCCCAGCCCCACCAGCCTCCCACTTCTGGCCGCCATCGCTCCAAGAGGCACAGCGATGAGCGCGATTATGAAGGCAATCATGGGCATCGCTATCTTGTTCATTAGATCGGTCTCGTATTGCTGATAGCTGTATCCTGCGCTCTTGAGCTCCTCGATATATCGACTCAACTGGCCGTAACTCATCTCGTCGGGTTCCGGCTTTAGCTTGATGAAGTCATCCGGCGTCTCATCTAGCCGAAGCACCAGACGCTCCATTATCTCAGACCTCGGCCCTTCTGGCGTCATTCGTTTGAAGTCCACGTTCTCAAAGAACCACTTGCCGTCGGTGTAATAGGCGCTCTCGGCCTGCAAGATATGCTCGATATTCAAGCTTCTGTCGAACTCAAAGATGGTTATGTCCTTCATAATGGGCTCTCGAGGGCGTTGGTCGATGTAGCCGATGTTGTATATGCGGTTACCGACGCCTCTGTACCAAATCCTGTACTTGGCGAATTTGCTCTTTCTCTTCTGGAGATTGATCTCCTCATGCTTGACCCTGTACGCCTCTTGATTCGTATAGGGCACAATGTATTCACTAAGAAGAAACGATGCCGCACTCGCCAGCAGCGCAATTGCAAAGACCCCGGCCGATATGCGCTGTAGGCTCGTCCCACCAGCCTGCAACACTACGAGCTCGTTGCTCCGCGACATCAGGTTTATGGTCATCAGCGCCGTCACAAGCACCGCCATGGGGATGACCCAGAAGAGCAGCTGGGGGATTGAAAGGGCGACATATCTGAGCGCCGACATCACGCCGGACTTATGCTCGATTACATCGTCAATGACCTCCACAAAATTCACGACGCAGAAGATTAGAATCAGCCCGCAGACCACTATCGCCATGATGCGCACGAACTTCGCGGCGACATAGCGGTCTAGAAGCCTGGGAAAGCGAGGCCTGCCGCTGCCGACCCAGTATCCGGACAACCTTGCCCCAGTTGAGGGTCTGAGCCCAAGTCTCCTTCTCGCACCGAGCCCCGAAAGCCGGCTTCTCACCCGTGCAAAGAAGAGAAACAGCGCATCCGACAGCCAGAGCTTCGGTTTCCTCTCCAGGGCCGAGTAGTAAAGCAGGAAGGCGGCGAAGATGGCCAAGACTATGTTGGGGAGCCACATCGAAAGCATTGGCGACAGGTCGCCGTTGTCGCCAAGATTCTGGCCGGCCGAGAGAAGTACATAGTAGGCGAGAAACAGTAGCAGGCTCATCCCGATGCTGCCGCCCTGTTTCCTGCGGCGGTTGAAGATGCCCAACGGAACACCGATGAGGGCGAAGATTATACAGGCAAACGGCAACGAGAATTTTTTGTGAAGCTCGACGCGGCTGGAGTTATGGACCCACTGCCAATAGCGATATGATCGCTCGAGGCCCTTTGTGTTTTCCTCATTGCTCCCATTGGCAGGCCCCTTTTCAACGGCCTCTAAGTAGGCATTCTTAGAGGCCTTCAACTGCTTGAGGTTTTCGGCTATGACGTTTTTCAGCTCCGCAACCGTCATCTCACGGTGGCTAAATGGGACCTTTTTTTTGAGCGTTTTTCTTGTCTGCTCATTGAGCAATGGAAGGTTCTGCGTGGCGAAACTCGAGACGGTGTATCTTTTCGCGTGGGACCGGGGTAGTTCATGGATACTGCCATTCTCAAGCTTGAGGTAGGTCTGCTCGCCCTCTTGGTCAGAGAAAAGACGTCCCCTCGCTGCAACCATCAGCTGCTGGTCGCCCGCGTCATTGGTGTGGGAGACGAATATGCCGTGCATGGTTGGGTCGTCCGGGAGCTTCTCCTGGACGTAGAGCATGAAGTCCTTGAACTTGTCATAGAAGACCCTGGGCTCGATCTGGGCGTCAGCGTGCTTGGTGGCTATCTCAATGATCTTCTCCTTGGCAGGGCGGTTAGCGTAGGGCAGGACGTAAAGCATTATCGCTGAAGACAGCAGCCAGCCCAGAATCCCCAGCACGAGTGGCGGACGCAGCATCCTGAAGAGACTGATGCCGTTAGCCTTCAGCGCAACAATCTCGTTGTCGGCCGACATCCGTGAGAAGGTCATCAAAATCGCCACCAGCACCGCCATCGGAACCGAAAGCACCAAGAGCGATGGGAGCAGGAACACCAAAAACAGAAAGAAGACCGAGGCAGGAACACCCTTGTTGATGATCATCTCCATCAACCGGAGCATCCTGTGCATGACAAGGATTGTCGTTATCAGCGCGATGCACAGCCCAAGGGGTCCCAGCATCTGCCGGAATATGTATCTGTCAAGCTTCGTCATGACTTACAGCTCAAAGCCCAAGTTCTAGCATGCGCCGCAGTTATATATTCCAAAGAATACATCATCTCACCGCTGCGTCTCGAATCTCTAGGTCAGACACGGCGGTCTAAAAACTTCCCTACACTCACTAAGCAAATTAGCGAGGCAATAGTTGGCGTAGTAAGGTTATGCGGGCTTCCGGCGAGCGACTGCGACAATGGCGAGGCCGTAGCAGAGTATAGCAAGCAGGAGACATGCTGTGAACCCAGCCCACATCCCGGTGATGATGGCGAGGATCGAGCCAAGCACCGAAGCTGTGCCATTGACTGCCCAGGCCCACGGGATCAGGAATTCCTCACTGCCGGAAAGGGACTTGATCCCAAGCGGGAATAGCCTGCCCATGGCCAGCCCGAACGGCAGCAACATTGCCACACATACAGCGAATCTGGCAGGCAGCCCCGCTGACGTGAAGCGCTCAAGGAATCTCGCGGAATAGGCGATGAACAGACCCAAAAGAACGATCACTGCCAGGGCAGAGACCGCACAGTCAAGCCTCAGCCGGCGCTGTCCTATCGACGTTGCGCGCGAAGGAGCACCGTCAGGCGTCCCGGCGCCTTTATCTGATGACCATCGTGGCCCCACGCGCTCCGTTAGCAGGCTGCCGATGCCCGCGAACAGCAGCAGAGAGAAAAGCACTACGACAAGCGAGTAGGTTGGATGGCCAAGAAAAAGCGTCATCCTCTGCATTACGGATATCTCGACGAGCATGAAACCCAGGCCAATCGAGACGAAATAGAGAAGCCTCGGCAAAACGCTAGCGGAAAGGCTCTTTAGCCTGCCACTCTTGAAGTAGAGCGGCAAGAGTATGAGCAATAGGCTGAGCGCAAGATACACAAAGAACAGGAAAACGACCACGATTTGAGCGTATAGGTTGTGGTCTAGAGCGCCTCCGAGGTGTTTGAGCGAGCTAAACATTGAGAAGGGCTTCAGAAGGTTGAAGAAGAAGGGACGATCGTCGGTTGGCGGCGATACGTCCAGGGGATACTGCCTGAAGAATGCGTCTCTGTCCTTACTCTCGATCAGCTTGGTGAACGTCGGGTCCCCTCCCCGTCCCGGAAGGAACAAGACCTTGTAGTCAAGCGTCTCAGCGATCTTCTGAAGTAGGTCGATCTCATCCTCAGTAAACGGCGATTTTTTGAGGATTGTCGTTCCGGCCGGCGGACAGGCTAGCGCCGCAACGTGCCTTGCGGGGTCCTTCACGCCCTGGTCCTCGAGACAGGCGATGCAAAGAGACATAACGCGCAGCGTCTGCGTTGGCGGCGAGGAGACGTAGCGAGAGAAAGATAATAGACCGTCATCAGTAAGTTTCTGCCAATACTCGTTGAACGCCTGCCGCGTGTACAGATTGTTCTCCGAAAGGGAGAAGGCGCCCGCAGCGGTTGCCGCCCACGTGTCAGTCATCGAGGATTGGATTATGTCGAACTTGCGCTTGCAGCGGCGGACCTGGCTTCTCGCATCGTCAACCACAACCGTTACGTCGGGCCGGTCGTAGATGTTTCCCACGAACCTCCCGAAATGCTTGCCGACGACATCGACGATAAGCCCGTTGATGTCGGCAGCGAAGACCGCTCTTGCCCCGAACATCAGCGCCGAGAGAACGTCCCGACCGCCGCCGGGACCTATCACGAAGACGCTTGGATGCTGCTTTAGGAAATAGACTATCTCGGTTACGTCATACTTGAGGAACTTGAGCTTTGCAAAATCGCCATCAAAGTTAATAAGTGGCGTGGCTGCCGCGGCATCGATCTGCACCGCCAGCATTTTCGGAAGAGCGCCCTTGAAGGTCTTGCTCACGCCCCATCCGGGCACGGAATGCCAGTTGAAAACGTCCACCCTTGATAGCGCATTCCACCTGACGAAAAGAAGGTTCGGCCTTTCGCCCTTCCTCATCAACACGAGGTCCCGCTTCGACGTTACCTCGAGCATGCCGTCGCGGTGGCTGAAAGCCGCGATGGACAGCAGCGTGCATATCCCCACGACCGAGACGCCAATCCACGCTCGACGCCGCTCGAATCCCGCGAAGAATGCCGCGCCCAAAGCCGCAGTTGCCGCGATGATCGGGATGGCCGTTGGCGAGCCGAACTTCTGCATCAGCACCACGATGCCCACGCAGCCGCACGCTGCGCCGGCGAGGTCTGCGAAGTAGAGCCTGCTTACTAGCTGGCAGTAGGCACGCAGAGCAAGAGCCACGCAGATGCCGGCCATGAGGAAAGGCACAGTCCACTCGAGGCATAACACGAGAAGCCTCAAAAACGAGCTCGCCGTCATCGCCGCCTCGAACGGAAACCACTTGAATGCGAGAAATGCACCGAGAATCGAGGCCGAGAAAAGAACGCCAAAGACCGAGAGATGCGGCGGCCGCTCTTTCTTGATGAGCCGCTCGGCGAAAACGTAGGTTATGATGCCGCCCGCGCTGAGTCCAAACAGCGCCATCGTTACGGCAAGAAAGGAGAAATGGTAGAACATCACGACCGAGAAAAGCCGCGTGATATTGACCTCGAGCATCAGAAGCGACAGCGTCGTGAAGAATATACCCAAAAAAAGGAGCGTCCGCCGCCCCTGATGTTCGTCCAAATCTGCCCTCGAATAACCCGTAAAACGCTGGCCCTCAATCCCGCAAAAGCGGCTCCAAAGTCCCGCCAATGTAGCCTCTGCCGCGCCTCAAAGTCAATCGGAGATCAATCAACTGGGGCACAAAAGGAGAATCCGCCTTCGCCAGGCTACGGCGGACAAGAAGGGTAGAAAGGGACTTAACGGAGGGCATCGCCCCAGACTAGCTTTTGTTCTTCGTGGTTCTTAGTGTCCTTAGTGGATCCCCCATTTATTAGATGAGTCGTCCACGAAGGGCACGAAGGCACACGAAGGGAAGCAAAGTAGAAAGGGAATCAACGGAGGGCATCGCGCCAGACTAGCTTTTGTTCTTCGTGTCTCTTAGTGTCCTTAGTGGATCCCCTATTTATTAGATGAGTCGTCCACGAAGGGCACGAAGCCGGCCCCTTTGGAGTGCGGCGGCTTGACGCCGCTTTCATTGGTGGTGGCTTGACACCACCCTCTCATGGGCGAATGGGCAACAGGCGCAATGGCAAAAGGGACACGCCCTGAAAGGGCGCACCGTGGGTAGCCGTGCGTGCAACGCAACGGATCCGGGGCCGACCTTCCCCTCTCCTCCTCACGCCCGCCTCGCCACCTTGTTCGCCAGAATAGAGATCAGCCCGCCCAGGCCAATGTAGCCGAAGATGACCTCGAGAGCCGCGAAGAATCGCACCGAACCTGGTTGTGCGCCCTCAATCACCTTTTATGAATTGGACGATTCCGCTAGCGAACACTGATATGAGAACACCCAAATAGATATATCCTAAGATCACCTCAACTACCACAAATAGCCGGCCCGGAAGATTCAAAGGAACCACATCGCCGAATCCGAGAGTTGTCATCGTAACAATGCTGTAATAATAGGGAACGAATCCATCCGAAGCATATCCATCCAGAGAAAGCTCATAAACTTCCCCCACCTTGGGATCGATTACTGAGAGAAATCCTGCAATGGGTTCCGGAAGCCATTGAGGGCATGTATAGTCTGCATACGCGAAGCCGAAGATGAAAGCCAATATGGCGATTTGGATAAAGAAAAGAATGTATGATTTACCGTAGAAGAGGAGCCAGCGCAGCATGAATGCATTTGCAGGATTATGTGCACGGTAATCTTCTACGCGCGAAATCCACTTCACGTAACGCCTGGCGGCGGGCGTCATGCGAGCTCGATCAATGCCATCGGCGCCGTCCCAGCGAGTAATTTGGATCCTACCGTCTCTGCTTCTGAGTGCATCTCTAAACATCGTCGATACGGTATATAGTGTCTGCTTTATCTCTCTGAGGTCGGCTTCATTCATCTTCGCCAGCGATAGATCCGCATTCCGTATATCCGAATAGCGCAGGTCAGTTCGCGTCAGATTGGCTCCTCTAAGACTTGCCCCTCGAAGGTCGGAGTTCCAGATGTTGGAACCCTCGAGATTCACATCGAATAAACCCGCATCCCGCAGGTCCATGTCCCACCCATGCAGAACTCCCCGTATCCACGCTTGACGAAGCGAAGCCCCTCTCATCGAGGCGGCAATTAGGGTCGCTCCCTCCAGGTTAACACCGTCTAGCCGTGCATTGTTGAATTCAGCGCTTTGAAGGCTGGCACCGCGAAGATCCGCCTTAGTAAGGTCGGCATCTGAAAAATCGGCGCATTCTGCGATGGTCTGCGCTAGATGTGTATGATTAAGAATGGCTCCATTCAGCTTGGCGTGGCAAATATCCGCGCCCTGCATCTTGGCGCGTGACAGATTAGCCCCTTCCAGCTTCGCCCCACCCATTTTGGCGCCCCCAAGCTCTGCCGCCACAAGGTCAGCTTCCTGCAGAACGGCACCGAAGAGTTTGGCTTTTTGATGTTCGATGTGTATTTTGAATCCACGCTTCTGCTGCCCGGCTAAGTGCTCCCAGCAGTTGTCCTCGTCAAACAGAGCGAGCTTCTCGCAATCCTCATGTTTGCAGACTTTGTCGCTCGCCATCATGCGCTCCGCTTCCGGCTCCTTATGTTATTTCTAGTCAATTTTTGTGCGAGCGGGATTATCCGCTATTGACCCCGTTCTTTCAAGGGACATTGCTCGATCAAGATTGCTGAGATGCCTTTCAGGTCAATAGGCAGCCCCGCCTCTGCTCCACCCCCCTCGCTTGATTCCAGGAGTTTCCCCAATCTTGAGCGCAGAATAGCTGGTTTATCGGCTATGTGGCTCTAATTCCGGACGGCATCGACTGGAATTGGAGCTTACCGGAGCCGGGGCATACTTCCGCCCTGAAAGGGTGGAACGTGGGTAGCCGTAGGCGTCAGCCTACGGATCACGGCCAGCGAAGAAAAAGAAAAACAACCCTGAAAGGGTTGCACAATCGACCGTTTCATGACGAAGGCTTCTGGTGTGAAAGGACTGTTGTGCGGCCCCTTCAGGGCCGATCTGGGGAGGTGGGGATGCGTTCCGATTCCGTAGGCTGACGCCTACGGCTACCCACGTTAATCCCCTTCGGGGATTCGGAGGCGGCGTCGAGCATCTGAGACGAAGTCGGCATCATGAACCAGTCCAAAACAGAATGGGGAAACTCCCCCTCGCCTTGATTCGCATTGCATTTGGACTATTGTTAGTGGAGATGATTGCCCGATTATGCCGGGGTGGCGGAAGTGGCAGACGCAGCGGACTTAAAATCCGCTGAGCCGTTGGCTCGTGCCGGTTCAAGTCCGGCCCTCGGCATCTTTGCTAGCTGACAATGAAAAGGGGCAGCGCTTCGGTGAGAAGCAGGCGCCCTCAGGCTGTATTATTTGGCATGGGTGTGCTCGCCGGAGTGTGTCGAGTCTTGACATTTTGGCGGGTGAGCCGTATGTTTCAAGAGTGGGCCATTAGCTCAGCTAGGTAGAGCAGCTGACTCTTAATCAGAAGGTCGAAGGTTCGATTCCTTCATGGCCCGCAACGTGACTCTCCTGACCGTAATTGGTGGAGCGATTCTTGGGGGTTGGGATGGACATAGAGATTCGCGGCGACGAGCGAGGCGTGAGAGCTTGCGACGAATGTAGGGTGAGCCGTCCCGAGGACCTTGCGGATGTGGCCCGGGCAGCGCTCAACTTTGGTCGGGCGTTCTTGAGGCAAACGGTGGGCAGGGAGTACAAGATATGGGAGCTGACACCGGCTGGCGAGGCGGCTGGACGGCTTACACCGGAAGAGAGGCCCGGCGCAGCCGTATGCGAGGTTACGCTGTTTGCGAGGGGGAAGACCCCGGAGGCTGAGGAGGAGGCAAAGTAAGGAATGCCCGAAAGAGAGATCGTCATTTACGGTGACCCCGTGCTCCAGAAGAAGGCCGAGCCAGTCACTATTGTCAAGAGCGACGTGATCAGGCTCGTGGAGGACATGCAGGCCACCATGTATGCTAGCCACGGTGTTGGTCTGGCCGCACCGCAGTTGGGCGCCTCGGTTAGAGTGATAGTCCTGGACACCAGCGCCGGTCGCGACGCCACGCAGCGCTTGGTGCTGCTCAATCCTGAGTTGACGGAGATGTCCAGCGAGGAGGTCGCCGAGGAAGGATGTCTGAGTATACCGGAGTTCGTGACGAGCGTGCAAAGGGCAACTTCCGTAACGGTGGTCGGCCAGGATTTGAACGGCAAATCGATAGAGGTCCAGGCGGAAGGCCTCGCTGCAAGAGCGATTCAACATGAGATCGATCACATCAACGGGCGCCTGATCGTGGACTTTCTCAATCCGTTACAGAGAGACCTCTTCGAGCGCAGGTTCCGAGAGCAGCAGTCCAAGAAGAAAGTCTTTTTCTAGATAGTTGGAGCAACGCGCCAGATTGTCTGCTGGAAGTTCGCCTAGCAAGCTGCGCCTTATTTTCATGGGGACGCCCGACTTCGCCGTTCCGTCGCTGAGAGCTCTTTTCGATTCGGGCCGTTACGAGATGATGTGCGTTACGCAGCCGGACCAGCCTTCTGGCCGCGGGTTGAGGCTGACACCATGTGTCTGCAAGGTCCTGGCGCAAGAGCTCGGGCTTGATGTCTTCTGCCCGGAGCGGGTCTCACGCCGCGACCCACGGGCGGTTTTGGACAGTTTCGAGCCGGACTTCATCGTTACAGTTGCCTTCGGACAGCTCCTGAAGGAATCGGTGCTCGACATCCCGAAGACCGCATGTGTCAACCTTCATCCGTCTCTTCTGCCCAAGTATCGCGGGCCTAGCCCCATCAACTGGCCAATAATCCGTGGGGATAGGGAGACGGGCGTAACAACGATGTTGATGGACAAGGGGATGGACACCGGCGACATACTGCTGCAAGAGGCCACACCAATCGGTGAGGAGGAGACAGCGGCGGAGCTCTATTTCAGGCTTGCCAAAGTGGGGGCCGAGCTTCTGCTCGAGACGCTAGTCGGGCTTGCCAACGACACGATAGTCCCGAGGAAACAGGACCACGAGAAGGCAACATACGCCCCAAAACTCACGAGAAGGGACGGCCTCATTGATTGGTCAAAGGACCCTGACACGCTCGTCAACTACGTCCGAGGGCTAATCCCCTGGCCAGGGACATACACCTACTACATGGGCCGCATCCTGAAAATCGCCAAACTCAGACATATAGAGGCGCCGCCCACATGCCCCGAGTGTCCCGCCGGAACGATAGTCGCAGCGTCGCCAAAGGATGGCCTCATTGTCAAAGCGAACCCGGGAGCCGTCTCGGTTGAGCTGCTTCAACCACCCGGAAGACGACAGATGACAGCGAAGGAGTTTCTCGCCGGCAACAGGGTGAAAGTCGGCCAGCGGTTCTCGCTACTAACCGAAGAATCGCTGCCGCAATAAATGGCCACGAGCGAATGCGGGTGTGGTTGGGTCGCTCCAGAGATACGCCCAGCAAACTCACCCTAATCGGGCAGAGCAGAATCGCCAGCAGGCGCCTGAGACTACGGTTACTGCTCCGACTCCTCATCAATCAGGCGAATGGTGCGCGGGCGAGAAAGCCTCTCAACGCCGGGCCTAAGCTGAGCCAGCTGCTGCCTGATCGCCCCCAGGACGCTGACGACCTCCTTGGAGGTTACGAGCAATTCGAGGTTCTTGTTGGCCGCGTTGAGCGTTTCGGTCGCTTTCTTCTGTTCCACGACGGCGGCTGTGAAGGCATCCACCTTGGCCTCGAGCCCCGCCCTGAGCGACTCTATTGACAACGCGCCGTCGGCTGCGCTCTTCCTGACGGCCTTGATGAGCGCCGATATCTCCTCCTGAGCGGCCTTTCTCTCTTGGGCAAGATGCGCGACGTTCTCCTTGAACGCCGCAGTGATCCCCTCGCTGGCGGCAGATGCAGCGGCCGTCGCGGACTCGGTAACCTCCTTGGACACGGCCCTGAGCTCGTCGAAGCGACCAGTCATCGATTCGGCGAGCCGTGCGAATTCAAGTAGGCTTTTCTTCTGGTCCTGCGTGAAGGTTGAGACCGTTGCTGAGAACTTCTCACACTCGCCTGCGAGCGATGAGATGAACGTGCTTTTGAAGCGCTCGAGGATGTCGAGCTGATTTCTCATCGAGAGTTCCAGAACCTTTGCGAGTATCGCCGATTCAGGCGTTGGCGTCTCGATTCTCCGCTTGACCGCCCTTGTGATCGCGCTGTCGATACAATACCTATCGAACGCAGTCAGAAGGTTCTCCTCGGACTTCTGAAGCGCAGACATCGGTATCATCAAGACCAGGCTGACCACGAGGGCCAACAAGGTGGTCTCAAACGCCACCGACAGCCCGCCTGTGACCAGGCCCAGGCCAGATTTTATCTGCGAGATGTCCGCCACAGACGCATCGACGAAATCCGAGAAGCCGGAAACGGCCTGCACGATCCCGATGACCGTGCCGATAAAGCCGAGTATTGGAATTGCCCAGGCAAACACCTTCACCATCACGTAGGACGCCGAGAGCTCCGCCTCGTCGATCTCGCTCTCCTCGCGGAGGACGCCCTGCATCGATTCTGGCTCGCCGGTCGAGGCAAACTGGCCGAGCATCCTTACAATCCTGTTCGGCAGGACAGTTGCTCGCGATGCCTCCCATAGTTCAGAGAGGTCCGACGCTATCTGCCTCGCCGATTCGGGGCTGAAAGGTCCCTTGTGCACCTTCGCGACTGGGTCCGCCAGCAGGTATGCTCTCTCCATCCTCATGCCGAGGTATTTGGCGAGTAGGATCGATGCACCCCAGAAGAAAAGGATTGTTATTGCATAGGGAACCCACCCCCGCTTCACGAAGAGCTGATAGACGTAGTTGTCCGGGCTAAGGAGCGGGATCGGGAACAGATAATAGAAGATAGCGGTCAGAACAAAGCCAAGAAAGCCACAGACCCCCAGGTTGGCGTCCATGCGGCCGACATAAAACAGGCGCATAAGGCCGCGCTGGCCATTCTGCTTGGACATGTCATCAAGTCCCCAAGATGCGAGTTTCTACTAAAATTATTATGCTGAGTTTAACGGCGGCCATGAGACGGTCAAGAGCGAATCGGCGTCGAAGCTTGCCTAAAGCACTGGCACAATCACTCACCATCCTTGTCGGAATGGACGGCCGTCTCTCTCATCAATCGGCGCACCTCATCGAGTTTCTTGTCCAGAGCGGCTTGATTGGGGGCCAGCTCGAGTCCCTTCCGATACCAGGCGGCCGACCGGTCAAACTCGTGCGTACGCCGGCAATCGTCGCCCATCCATTCAGCTAAGCTCGCCATGTAGGCCCGGGCGGTCATTTCTGGTTTGGCTCGCGGCCAGTTTTCCTTCTGTTCTTTGGATACGGTTGACGGTAGCCAGCTCAGGTCATCCTCGGTGAACTCGGACATTATCTCGTCAAATCTACCGAGGTTACATTCCGGAGGGATAAGTCCAGAGGTCTGACATTCTTGGAGTATGGCTTTTGCGGCTATCTTGTGGCCGTAGAGGCTCGGATGACACGCATCCATGATGAGGTTATTGCCGACCAGACCGTTGGCGCTGTGGGCCTCAAATAGGGAGAAGAGGTCCACGAACGGCGCTGAGTTGCGCGCGGCCACTTCCTCCATGGTATCCCGCAATCCGAGAGTCATTCGTGCCTCCATAGTAAGCAGGACTTTGAGAGTCATTCCTGGCTTTCCAGTGCTTGCAGTATCAATTGCTTTGAAGTAATTCTCTTTGGCCAATGCGGTGTCACCCATTTCCTCATAGGACCTCCCCAGCCAGAAATAGAAGGCAGAGAAATCCGGTCTTATCCCAATGAGCTCCTCAAACGCACTGACGGAGGATTGCGGCTGCTTGGCGTCCAAAAGGCAAAACGCTCGCCAGAACTTCATCATCAGCTCTCGTTGTTGTTCGTGGCTTGCATTGGGGTCAAAACGCCAGTCAAACGCAGGCCAGTCCCGGTAGTTAGGACAAGGCGCCGCAAAGACGAGCCCTACCGCGTGTTCCCGAGCCATGTCGGCGATTTCCTGGAGATTGCAGTTGAATTCGAAATCGGTCACGCGGTCTCGCACCTGCCTCTCTTCAGGCGAGAGCGCTGCTAGCTCCGGAAGCGTTGCATCCCCTTCCGGCGGCGACGGGCCGGCGACTTTGTCGAAGAGAGACGCCATGACAGAGTAGATTCTCGAGCTCCGGGCAAGGGCACGCTTGATTCTGTGGCCAGCCCCGGACCCCCTGAAAAAAGCCAATCTGTTTGTGTGCGGCTTGCGGCCCCTTTCGTTATGACCACAGAACACCACAAAGATGTCCGGCTCATATTCCAGACATTCCCGCACAATCTCGACGATGCCATAGCTGTCGATTCCCGACACGCCACAGTTTATCACCTCGAACTTGTAGTCCCCACATGCCCTGTCGAAGAACTCCTGCATCCATCGCGCGAACGTGGCGACGTTGTTCGGATACGGTTCTCCATACATCGACGATTCGCCGAAGCAGAATACGCGGCGCGTTGACGGGCCTTTCTTGGCTGGGAAGCTCTGCGTTTGAATCGGGAGCCCAGCCTGCTCCGCTGAGGTCGCATACATTTTGACGCCGGAGCCAGATGTGCGGAGCTCAAATATCGCAGCCCCGAGGGAACGTCCTTCCCAGATGTGCCCAGGGTCGTTGCTCAAGAGCCGCATTCTCATTATATGCGTGTAGGCTGGAACCCCGGCGATTCTCAGAACGCCCTCCAAGCCGAAGAGCAGCAGGACGCCGATCGATAGAGCCAACAGGTTGAGATAGAGCTTCCTCGCGCGAGCCATTTTGAGTTACGCGCCCTCAGCTGCTCTCATTCAATGATGAAGCTTGAGCATTTGCTGCTTTCGCTGCCGGGCTTGTTCTGTGCGACGACCTCAAGTTTCTTCTCTCTTGCGGGAATCACGTCCGCCAAGAAAGCCACAGACCCCCAGGTTGGCGTCCATGCGGCCGACATAAAACAGGCGCATAAGGCCGCGCTGGCCATTCTGCTTGGACATGTCTTCGAATCCCCAAGATGCGAGTTCCTACTAAAATTATTATGCTGAGTCTAACGGCGGCCATGAGACGGTCAAGAGCGAATCGGCGTCAAGCGTCATAAGGGCAGCGCTTCATGCATTCCTCCGCCCAAGCGCTCGCGAGATTGACCATCGTGTCAGAACCCTTTAATAAGTCCGTTTTGCGTGCGTAGGGGCGGTGCTTGCCCCGCCCTGTGTGCCCCCAAACCACAAGTGAACACCAATGCACACTAATAGCAGGATTCTCTCTCCTGCTTTCTTCGTGTGTCTTCGTGTCCTTAGTGGACCCCTGGTTTAATGTAAGCTTGATCCACGAAGAACACGAAGGTGCACGAAGGTCAAAGGAGCTAGGCCAGCGGCGCCTCCCCGCTTCGTGGTTCCCGCTACCGGACCAGCTTGCGGAAGATGACGACGACCAGCGCCGCGTTCAGACCGATGCCCAGCAGGCCCTCCACCATCGCCAGCCCCGCCGCCCAGCCAATCGCACGCACATCGCCGTAACCCACAGTCGCGAACGTTATCACGCTGAAATACAGCCCATTAAAGAATGCCGAGGCAAACGGAAACGATCCCGAATCCGACATTATCTTCCCCGTCGCATACGCCCAGCAAAAGAAGCCAGAGCATATAGCGATGACAACAGCGATCGTAATCACGACGTTGATCGGTTTCACGCCGTAGCCGAACACCTTGCGATACAGAAACCACACCCCGACACGGAGAGGCCATTTTGCCTTTCTGGCCTTCCGCGCGCATTCCGAGGCCCACCAATGAGCCTCGTCCTCATCCCTGTAGGCGCCTCGCTTGCGGAACTGTTCCTTTAGCCAAGCGTATTGCTTCCGCGCCTCGTCCCATTTGCCCTCTCTGTGCGGCTTGATGACGGGCAGGCCGGTCTTTGATGGGGAAAGGTCCCTGAATTCGCAGTCCAGCTCGCCCTGCACGAGCGTGTCTTTGAAGTTGACGGTGTAAATGCCGCGGTTGCTCTCGCGCCAATCGTGGAATGGCTTGAGCCTGTCCCGTATTAGACACAACCAATCTCGTAACAGCGTCCGCATCCCGGGAATGTCATATTTCTCCTCTGGCTTTTCGAGCGAATCTCGGATTCTGTCGCTTCTGGTTTGGAGGTCGTTTTTCCGCTTCCGGAGCGATTGCCAGATCTGCTCCTGTCTGGCCTTTAGCTGCTTGCTATCCCGAACGGTTGAAAGGAGCACACCTTCTTTATAAATGGTCTCTTCCAGATTGACTCTCGCCGCGGCAATCTCCTTCATATCGCATAACGTCTCGAATCGAGTACCATTGAGACTGAACGACAGTGCGCAAGCTCCTCGGAACTCCGCCTTGCCGCTGAACTTCGCGTCCCAGAAGCTGGTGTCGCCATTGAACGTCGCGTCCCGGAAGGTAGCGTCAGCATCGAATGTCGCCCCACAGAAATGCGCGCGGGCACCGAACGTCGCTCCCAGGAAGTGCGCATTGGCGCTGAACCTTGCGTTATTGAAGAACGCTACGCAACGGAAGGTCACTGTCTCGAAGCTGACATTGCCGCCGAACCTGGTTCCCATGAACCCGCCGTAACTGTCGAAACTCGCTTTTCCGAAGTCCGCAGTGCGCCTGAACGTCGCTAGGCTAAAGTCCGCCTCGCCACCAAACCTCGCGCTCTTAAAGAAGACAGCCTCGCCGCCAAACGTCGAGCTCCAGAAATGCGCGTCACCGCTGAACGTCGCTCCCTCAAAGTCGGCGTCGCCTGTGAAGTCGGCCTTCTCAAACTGGGTCTCGCCGCTGAACGTCGCTCCCCCGAAGTACGCATCGCCACAGAATGTCGCTCTCCACAAATCCGCTTTGCCGAAGATAAAGGCTCGGTCAATGTAGGACCCGGGCAAAGAGAAACTCGCATGACTTTCGAAAATCAGGCCACGCAAATTGATTTCGCCGATCAGGCAGCCCAAACATCGTATCTCCGGCTTAAGAACCGGCCTTTCTCGTTTCTCACCGTCAACCCCGATTGAGCCTATTGGCAGGAACTGGCCGGTCGGATGTTCGTTCTCCGCCGCTGCAAGGGCATCGACGGTGAGAGCCTCGATGTAGCAGTGCTCAATCACTTCACCCTTGAGGATCTTCGCCGCGGCCTGCAGGGCGGTCAAATAGGCGTATCGCACATCTGGGTAGCGGTCGTATCTGATGTAGCCGGTGCGATTGCCGGCCTCGTCCACCTCCCACTCGACCTTGTGGCCGTCAGAATCGGTGTGCAGAACCTTATCTTCCGTCAAGCAACGTCTCCCAGTGGTTCGTGCCTCGTGGCATATAGATAGATAGTATCAGAGGGTGCAAGGAACGTCCACACGCCCGCAAAGACCCCAAGAATCAGATTCGAGGCAGGCGGCTCCATAGATGAACATTTTCGGCGGCTCCTGACAGGCGATGATTTGGACCGCGGTTGGTTCGTGGGCTGCGCCCGCTGGGTGATTCTGGAGTGCGGCGGCTTGACGCCGCTTTGGCTGGCCGCGGCCTGACGCGGCGTCATCTCTAACGACGAGCGATGATTCATCCTTCATGGTTCATACTTCCGAGATAGAGAACGTCCCACTCTCCGTGGCAGGGCTTCTAGACGGTCTATCAGAGGGTGGTGTCAAGCCACCACCAATGAAAGCGGCGTGAACCCGCCGCACTCCAAAAAGGCGCCCGCTTTGGCTCAATCTGATTATCTAGGACGGCAGATCCTGTTGTGTGTTGCCTCTTCTGTATGGCATCCTGAATGATGTAAGCGTAAAGCAAGCGAATTGCTGGATGTGGCGAGGCAATCTCTGGACACGGCAACAACGGGAACGAATGAAGATGATAGAAAGCGTCAAGAATAATCTCCAAAGCGTCAGGAACAGAATTGTGGCCGCGGCCGAGCGCGCCGGACGGTCGCCGGACGAGATAACGCTGGTCGGTATCTCCAAGGTTCAACCGATAGAGAAGGTCCAGGCGGCTGTGGATGCCGGACTTGTGCATTTGGGCGAGAACCGGGTGCAAGAGGCGGCTGGCAAGATCCCGCACATCGTGGGCAACGTTCACTGGCGTCTGGTTGGGCATTTGCAGCGTAATAAGGCGAAGAAGGCGGTCGAGCTTTTCGACACGATCGAATCGATCGACAGCCAGCGCATCGCGGAGGAGGTCTCGAGACGATGCGTGGATTTGGGTAAGAGAATTGACATCCTCCTTGAGGTCAATGTCGGCACAGAGGACGCAAAGGCCGGCATAGACCCCTCGCAGCTCGTCGGTCTGGCAAGGTTGTGTGCAAGCCTTCAGGGCATCGCGGTCAAGGGCATAATGGTCATACCGCCGTTCGATCCAGACCCTGAGAAGTCCAGACCTTATTTTCGCAAGTCCCGGCGCATGTTCGAGAATCTGAGGGATGCAGACATCGATGGCGCCGACATAAGCCATCTGAGCATGGGCATGAGCAACGATTTCGAGGTTGCGGTCGAGGAGGGCGCCACCATTGTCCGCGTTGGGACGGCCATCTTCGGCCCACGGATGTGAACACTTTTGAGTTTGCGGTTAGTGCCAGTTGCGAGACGACCCCGCACTGAGAGAACGCTGCCAGCCACGAACGAGCACGAGGCGGATTGTTGGTTGCGCCTCAGCTCGTGCTTAGGTATTCGTGGATGGCACGGGCAGCCAGCCGGCCATCGCCCATCGCAAGGATCACTGTCGCTGCGCCTCGCACGATGTCCCCGCCAGCATAGACGCCCTTGATGCTAGTCTCAGCGGTCTCGGGGTCTGCGATGATCTTACCCCTCTTGTCCGTGTCAAGACCTCGCGTCGGCCTCGTCAGAAGCCGGTTCGCTCCGTTGCCTAGCGCCGGGACGACGACGTCCACATCGATAGTGTATTCGGTGCCCGGAATGGGGATTGGCTTGCGCCTGCCCGAGGCATCCGGCTCGCCAAGCCGCGACTTGACTACTTCCATCCCAACAACATTCCCCTGCTCGTCGCCAAGTATCCTCATCGGGAGCCTCAAAAGATGAAAATCGATGCCCTCCTGATATGCGTGCTCGATCTCCTGGTGCCGTGCAGGCATCTCTTTCTTGCTCCTTCGATAGATCAGAAAGACCTCCTCCGCACCGAGCCGAAGCGCTGTTCTGGCCGAATCCATCGCAACGTTTCCGCCGCCTATCACAGCGACCCTTCGGCCCTTGATTATCGGCGTGTCGTACTGTGGGAACAGGTACGCTTTCATCAGATTGCTTCTTGTTAGATACTCGTTAGCGGAATAGACGCCTGCGAGGTTCTCGCCAGGGATGCCCATAAAGAACGGCAGCCCCGCCCCAATGGCGAGATACACGGCGTCATATTGGCCCAGCAGGTCATGCACGGTGAGCATCGGGCCGATTACGGCGTCCGTCCGAAACTCGACCCCCATCTTCTCGAGCATCCCCACCTCTGCGTCCAGAATCTCCTTCGGCATCCTGAACTCCGGTATTCCATACCTCAGGACGCCGCCCAAGCTGTGCAGCGCCTCGAACACAGTTACAGCGTGCCCGTTACGAGCACAGTCAGCCGCGACAGTTAGTCCCGCCGGCCCGCTGCCAACGACGGCGACTTTCTTGCCCGTCCGAGGCGCAAGCTCCGGCATCTCCATTCCGCCCTCACGCCGCTCCCAGTCGGCTACGAAGCGCTCTAGATTGCCGATCGCAAGCGGGTCGCCCTTCTTGCCCAGCACACAGCGCGATTGGCATTGCCCCGATTGCGGACAGACGCGGCCGCAGACCGCCGGCAGCGTGTTGTCGTGCTTGACTATTCTTATGGCCGTCCTGAAATCGCCGTCAGCGATCGCCTTGACGAAGCCCGGGATGTCGATGCCGACCGGGCATCCCGAAACGCACGGCCTACTCTTGCACTGAAGGCAGCGGCTCGCCTCCGCCATCGCCTGCTCACGCGAGTAGCCCAGCGGGACCTCCTTGAAGTTACGCCTGCGGACCTCGGGCGGCTGCTCAGGCATCGGGACCATCTTGAGAATCGGCTTTTTGGCCCCCTTTGACTGCTCGCTCACGACCCACCCTGCGCATCTGAATACTCCACAGAGTCCCTTTCCTGCCTGAGATACGCTGCACTACGTGCTGACAGAACTTGCCAGTCAATCTTGTGCCCGTCAAAAAACGGACCATCGACGCACGCAAACTTCGTCTCTCCGCCCACCTCGAGCCGACAGCAACCGCACATCCCCGTCCCATCAACCATTATCGGCGACAGATTCACCATCGTCTTGATCTTCTTATCGTGCGTCGCGTCCGAGACCAACTTCGCCATGAATGTGCAACCTATCGCCACGACCTCGTTAATCTTCTCACCACGCTCAATGAGCATCCCGATCGCATCCGGCGCAAAGCCCTTCATTCCACGAGACCCGTCGCCAGTGGCCACGATCAGCTCGTCGCAGGCCGCCCTATTCTCTCGCTCCATATAGAGCAAGAACCCCGTCCTCGCCTCGATGATCGAGATGACGCGATTGCCGGCCTCTTTGAAAGCCCTTGCCACTGGAACTATTGCACCAATCCCGTAGCACCCGCCCGCACAGACCACCGTCCCGACCTTGCCGATCTCAAGCGGGACTCCCAGCGGCCCGACGACTGAGTAGAGCGAATCACCCTCCCTGCAATCAGCCAGCTTGCGAGTGGAACGTCCCACCTCATTGAACACAAAAGCGATCGTTCCGTCCGCCTCGTTCCAGCCCGACAGCGTGTAAGGAATCCGCTCGGAACGCTCGTCAACCATCACGATAACAAACTGCCCAGGCCTTGCCCTAGAAACCACATGAGGCGCCTCGACCCTCACAAAGTGTGTGTTCGGCGCTATCTCGTGTTTCTCGACGATCCTATACATCGCTATCCCTTCTGATGCCTTCAATCCTCACCGCAACAGAATTGTGCCCCAAACAGACGGCCTCAACCCCAAGCAGGCCCAACAGCCGAGGATCGTTCGCCGACCATCGCGAGACGGCAAGCCCCTTCGGAACGGTCGCATCCGCGCGAACCTCTGCGACCACCTGACCGTGCTCAGCAACTATCTCAATCTCGTCCCGGTCCTTGAGGCCGAGCTCAACCAGCGTCTCCCCACAAATCCGCAAACAGCCATCATCCAAAGCGCCGATCCCGGGCACGAGACCACCAATGCGATGCCCGTTGTAAAGATGTGAATTGTGCCGATTAACCAGAACCAAAGGCCACTCGCTAGAGGGCCTCGCGACGGCGCATAACTCGAACGGCGCAAGAACAGCGGGCCGCCTCTCGCCGAGGTCTGCGCCTTCTCTGCGATCGGCATCCAGACCGCGCCTGATCGACTCCAAATCCTCCCAGCCAAGATCTGTGCCGAGTGCCTTGGCAAGTAGCGAAGCGACCACCCAGCCGGGTTTGGCGTGGCCAAGCGGTCTGACAGCAGGCTTGATCTCTCGCTTGCTGCCATCCACCGCTGTGTAGGTCCCGCCCATCTCCGTCACGAAAGCAGAGGGCAGGACAACGTCAGCATGAGGCGCATAAGAGCCCCGGTGGCTGTCGATCACGACAAGGAAATCGAGGCGGTCGAGCGGATTCTTGACCTCCGGGCCGAGCTCCGGCACAAGATCGCCCACCATGACGAGCGCTTTGACTCGTCCTGACTGAATGTCTTGAACTGTTTTAAGCCAATCAGCGTCAAAATCACCTCTCGTATCTAGCGAGGCCACCTCGCACTGCCGGCCCTCTGCGCCAAGCAATAGCCGGAGGTCATTGACGCCCGTGGTGAACGGCTCGCTTGTGGCATCAGAACCAACCTCCGGGCCTACAATGACCAGCGCGTTTGAAGAGGAGCTCAGCATTTCGGCGGCTTTCTTGAGGCAGCCTGCGTCGGCGCTTGCCGCAGAGCCTACATCGTCAAAGCTGATCTGAGAGGCCCATCCGGCAAATTCATTGAACCCCTCAAGCTCTTCATAGCGCTGTTTGTCACTCGTCTCTAAAAGGGCTTTGACCAGACCGGCCACAGCCGATACGTAGCCGCCAGGACGGGTGGCTATCTTTGCCGAGGCGAACTTGTCGAGGAAGGTTGAGACAGTATCGGCAATGACGAGCCTCGCTCCCCTTTCGGTGGCGCGCTTCACGTTGAGGCCGAGGATGGGGTGCGTCTGCATCAGGTCGGCGCCCAAAAGCAGGACGCAGTCGCCCGCTTCGAGTGAGGTGAGGCTCGCGTCGAACAGCTCCCATTTCTGCGGCGGGGATAGGGATGATACGTTCTGAGTCTCAAGCGCCTGGTCTGCGAACCTCGAGAAGGCGAGGGCCTCCTCGAGCGTGACCGATCTGGGGAACATCAAGGCCCTCTCGGAGGGCTTGAACTTGGCCAGACCCTCTGCCGCAAGTGCTATCGCCTCGTCCCAGGAGGATTTGAGGAGGTTATCGAATCTCCTGACGAGCGGCACTGAGACGCGCTCCCTGGTATTAGTGAGCTCCTGAATGGCGAATCTGCCCAGAGCGCAGAGCTGGCCGGCGCCTACGCTGTCATCCTCTGCCGCGAGTGACTTGACGACGCGACCTTGCGCCACTCCCACCTGTATGCCGCATCCGACCGGGCACAGCGAACAAGTGCTGCGGACCATCTTCTCGGGCTTGGGCTCCCACTTGCTCGTTCGGTCTGAGAGCGCCCCAGTGGGGCAGACGTCAACGCAGGCGCCGCAGAATTGGCAGCTCATGTCGAGATGAAGCGCATGGAATGCCGTGCTCACCCTAGTTTCGTGGCCTCGGTTTATCAACGAAATCGTGCCAGCGCCTCGCACCTCTTGACAGACCCGCACGCATCTACCGCAGAGAACGCAGAGGTTGTAGTCCCGGTCAAAGAACGGGTCCAGTCGTTCAACGGGAAGAGATTTGTGGATCGGCTCAAACCTGATCTCTGAGAGGCCTACCTTCTCCACCAGCTCCCGCAGCTCGCAGTCGTCCTTTTTGGGGCAGAACATGCAGCCGGTTACGAGCCCGGATTTGCCTGCATGGCCTCTGAACTCCTCGCACTCCTGCTTTCGCTCGCACAGGAGGCAGCCGCTAGGATGCTCCGATAGAATGAGCTCGAGGACAGAGCGTCGGAGCTGCTGAACGCGGGGCGTGTTTGTCCTGACGACCATCCCGTCCTTAGCGGGGGTGCTGCACGAGGCGGGGAAGCCGCGCATGCCCTCTATCTCAACGATGCAGAGCCGGCACGCACCGTAGGGAGATAATCCATCCTGATGACATAGGGTTGGTATCTCCATGCCAAGGGACCTTATCGCCGAAAGCACCATAGCGCCTTCCTCAACCTCAACCTCAATGCCGTCGATCGTCAACGTCGGCACCCTCTTCCTCCTTCCTAACGAACCTGGACCGCGTCGAACTTGCAGACCTCGCTGCACGCTCCGCATTTGATGCACTTTTGCGTGTCGATCCTGTGAACCTGCTTCTTCTGCCCAGACACCGCCCCCGTTGGACAGACTCTCGAGCAGGCGCCACAACCCACGCACTTATCTTCCAGGATGCCGTAGGTTATCAGTTCCTTACAGAAGCCGGCCGGACACCTATGCTCCTTGATATGGGCGTCATATTCATCCCTGAAGTAACGTATGGTTGATAGAACCGGGTTGGCGGAGGTTTGCCCAAGACCACACATGGCCGTCTCTTTGATCACCGCTCCCAGCTCTTCAAGGCGCTCCACATCGCCATGCCCGCCCTTGCCATCGCAGATTCTGGTCAATATCTCCAACATGCGCACAAGCCCTACCCGGCAGCTGCTGCACTTGCCGCACGACTCGCTGGCAAGAAAGCTAGTAAAATACCTCGCGATATCCACCATGCAGGTCTTCTCGTCCATCACCACAAGCCCACCTGAGCCCATCATCGACCCTGCATCGCTAAGGCTCTCATAGTCGATCGGCATGTCAATAAGCGATGCAGGCACGCATCCCCCGGAAGGGCCGCCCGTCTGAACCGCCTTCAATTTCCTGTTGCCCGGTATGCCACCGCCGATTCTGTAAACAATCTCCTTCATGGTTATGCCCATTGGGACCTCGACAAGGCCGGTGTTATTGATCTTACCCACGAGTGAGAAAACCTTTGTCCCTTTGCTCTTCTCAGTGCCAATCTCGGAGAACCACTCCCCGCCCTTGAGCATGATCTGCGCAACATTGGCCCAAGTCTCTACATTGTTGATATTGGTCGGCTTGCCCCAAAGTCCACTCACGGCTGGAAACGGTGGCCGCGGCCGTGGTCTTCCCACTTTCCCCTCAATGGAACTCATAAGCGCCGTTTCCTCGCCGCACACGAAAGCCCCTGCGCCCCTAACGACAGAGAGATTAAACCTAAGGCCGCTGCCCAAGATGTCATCGCCCAAAAGGCCATTCTCCTCGGCCTGTGCGATCGCTTTCTTGACGCGCTCAAGGGCCAGAGGGTATTCCATCCTGACGTAAACGAACCCCTGTTGGGCACCGATCGCCTTAGCACCGATGGCCATGCCCTCGATAACCGCGTGCGGGTCCGCCTCGAGTATGCTCCTATCCATGAACGCCCCTGGGTCGCCCTCATCAGCATTGCAGATAAGATACTTGGGCGTATCGGCCTGAGCCCTGCAAATCTCTAACTTCTTGAACGTCGGGAATCCGGCGCCGCCCCGCCCCCTCAGCCCCGCAACCTTGAGCGCCTCGATTATCTCCTCAGGCGTCATCTCTCTCAGCGCCTTGGCAAGCCCCATATACCCGTCGAACGCAATGTAGTCGTTGATGTTCTCTGGATTAATCCGCCCCCTATTGCGCAGGACAACGAGCTTCTGGTGCTTGAAGAACTCAATGTCCTTCCTGGCAGGGATTGGCGATTTCCCCCCAGGGGGCACATACATCAGGCTCGGCACAGGCCGACCCTTCAGGCAGTGCTCCTCCACCAACAACGGGATGTCCTCGACCCTCACACGCCGATAAAGGATGTCCTCGGGCTGAAAAAGAACCAGCGGCCCATTCTCACAGAACCCGTTGCAGCCGGTCGGGACCACAATCATCTCCTCTTGTAGGCCGTGCCTCTGGAGTTCCTTCCTCAAAGCCTTGATGACCTCAAATGCGCCCGCAGACACACAAGCTGTGCCTGCGCACACTAGAATATGTGTCCTTTCAGCCTTCAACGTCTCTTTACTCACCTAGGTCTTCCTAACGATTGTTATCACTTGGATGTGGTGCAGGGCTCAGGTGGCCCGGCCATAGTCGTCCTCGAGCCGAACAAGGTCGCCCTCATCCAGAACCTCCCCACATTGGACCTCTATGAAAACAAGAGGACACTGGCCGGTGTTTTCGATCCGGTGCCTCACGTTGCGGCCTATATCGAGTGAGGCGCCGGGGCTGATGGCTGTTTCCTGATTACCCACGGTGGCCAAACCCTCGCCCAAAACTACGAACCAGTGCTCCGATCTATGGCGGTGCAGTTGAAGGCTTATGCGTTCGCCGGGGGTAACCTCAATGCGCTTGACCTTGAATCCGGCCTCCCCATGCAGCACCTCGAACCCCCCCCACGGGCGGACTTCTTTCTCGGCCTTACCCATCGTTATAGCCACTTAGTTAATATCCGTAGCCTCACTTTGACCGGCGGAAACTGCCACCAGTTGAGCGCCTTGTCAACCCAGCCCATCAAATCCCCAAAGACCTCATCGAGCTGGTAATGGGTCTGGTCTCGAACGTGAACTAAGTAGATAACGCCAGCCAAGGCGGTGTCGTGCCACACTGATGCTCATCAATCCACCGCTTCTTGAGAGTGTGAACCAAATTGCATCCAGGGCAATGGCCGTGCTATGTATGCAGGAGTTTTCGTATTCTTTGATTAAGGAGTGTTGTGTTGTTGGCTCCGGGGGTTGGTTTTGGTCAAGAACAAAAGTGGAATTAGGATTGACGTGATGCTGTGTTTCGGTTCCCCGAAGGGGGGCCACAATAGTAGCCGTGGGTGCAACCCACGGAACGCGTTCACGTCGGTATCCTCGCGATCTTAAAAGGGGGTCGAACAGCCCGTCCACAAATACCCAAACACATCTATCCCTACACTACTCCATACCCATTGACCATAGCCCCTTCTCACGTTCATCCCCTCGCGGGGATGCAGGAAGAACGCCGTCAGTTGAGCAGGCCCGGGCACGATTACGAAGACTCCTCGTGCTATAATGTTGTCAGGCTGGTTTGTTTCACTTATAGTATTCTGCTTAATTGACGTTTTGGATAAATAAAACTCGCTCTGAAAGAGGTGTTTAGACGTGACGAACCGCCCGCAAAAGATAGTCCTTGTTGAGCCAGCGGCGGAGTTCAATGCTTATCAGTTTGTTCGTATCCCTTTGATCGGTCTGCTTTACGTTGCGACGACGCTAAAGCGAGCAGGCCACGACGTAACAGTCCTATCGGAGGCCACAAAGCCCGTTCTCTCTCGTAAAAATGGGAGACTGGCGCCCGAGCTCATATCAGCCGATGTGGTCGGGGTGTCAACCATGACTCCTACAGCTGACCGTGCTTATGAGATAGCTCGCGCTGTAAAGAAGGCAAGCCCAAATACAAAGATTATACTCGGCGGCATTCATTCCTCACTACTGCCTGACGAGGCGGCTGAGCACGCGGATGTGGTCCTGACGGGAGAGGGGGAGAACGCTGTCCTTGATGCTGTGCGCCCTGACTTCGATGGGCACATAGTCAGAGGGGGATTGATTGAAGACCTCGATACACTGCCGTTTCCCGATTACGAGCTAGAGCCGGACCTACGAAAATCGCTCAAGTATGCGACGATATCCGCGTCGCGAGGGTGTCCTTATGACTGTAGTTTCTGCTGCGTAACCAAGGTGTATGGTAGAAAAGTTAGGTTTAGGTCAGTTGAATCAGTCACGGAAGAGATAGAGCTGAGATACAAACAGGGCTACAGGAACCTCTTCTTCGGCGACGATAATTTCGCTGCCAACAGACAATGGACCAAAAGGCTTCTGACGGAAATATCCCGCAGGCAACTAAATGTGTCCTGGGTGGCACAGTCGCGCGCGGAGATCGCAACGGACCCAGAACTGCTTGACCTCATCTCAGCGACCAATTGCAGGGAGCTGTTCATCGGGTTTGAGGCGGTAACGCAGGACTCGCTGGACAGATACAACAAGCAATTGAGGGTGGAGGAGGTCATCGAATCGGTGAGGCGGCTCAACGAGCACAAGATAAGCATCTGCGGGATGTTCATAATCGGCGCGGACAGCGACAACATCAAGACAACAAAGGAGACATTGCGGTTCTGTAAAACAATGCGCCTGCGCTACGCACAGTTCTCGATTCTGGCGCCGTTCCCGGGGACGCGGGTAGCCAGCGACCTCACGAGCGAGGGCCGGATATTCGATCACGACTTCAGACACTACGACGGCGCACACGTTGTGTTCCGACCGGCCAACTTCTCTCCGCTCAAGTTGCAGCGGGACGTGCTAAAGCTCTGGCGCGACTTCTATTCTCTTGCCAACGGAATTAAGGGGCTTGCCGCAAGGTATTTCCTGAACAGATGGAGAAAGGCTAACAAAGGGTATCTTGCCCAGCTGAGGTCATATACTGCCTCGCTTAAAGGACGCGGTGTCGATACGGAACTCAGGGCGCCCTGAGCGCAGAGACCGCGTAAGGCAATAGCGCAGGTCAACGCGCTAGGTCTCAAAACGGGTGCGCCTCAAGCGCGTCAATTCCCGAACTGCCCGATTGTTGAGGGTTATTTTCCCTCTTGACTTAAGAAAGTCGCCGACTAAAATGCTTGCGCTAGCTAGTGCATTAAAGGTAATAGACCATTTAACATAAAGTGAACTTGTAGAGGTGAGAACCAACACATGAGCCTATTGGGCACCAAGCAAAGAAGAACACTAACAAAACTTATGAAGGGAGAAGGGCAGTCAAGATGAGGAATAGCTTACTAATTAGCCTCACAGTGCTGTTTGTCCTGAGCGGGCTTGCGTTCGCCCAGGAATACAATGAAGTGTTCACTACTGGCTGGATGGCCGCCGACGAGAACGAGGACGGCACTCCAGAGTGGGAGAACATGTTTATGTCTTTTCTGAGGGACATCAATGGGGATGGGCATCCCGACTTTCTCATCGTCAGGAGCAGCGACACCTACTATACAGACCTAACAACAACCGATGTGGCGTTCTATGGGGCTGATTTCAACCCATTCTGGACACTTTCTGGCATCGATGTTGCTCCTCTGTATCTGTCTCATGCCGACATGGATGGCGATGGCAAGACAGAGATAGTCTTTACCGGTCGGAGCGACGAGGATAGCGAGCTGACCCAAGAGTCCATCACATCCTTGGTCGAGGTCTATGAGACTGGGTCCTCGGTAAGCGAGTTCGACTTTGAGACCGCACTAGGCATGGAAATAGTCGGCCTGACGAGTCCGTATCTGAAGTTTGACAACGATGCGAACCCCGATCTTCTGCTTCTCGGCGACTGGTTTAGGTCCTACGACTCGTATCTATACAGGGCGACCGCTGTCAATAACTACGAGCTTCTGTGGAAGTCCGAAGGCAGCAATCAGACCAGAGCCATGCAGCAGGTCGATTACGATTTTGACGGCGACTACGAGGTCCTACTGAGCGAGATCGATGACCCCTATCAGACTTCAGGTGAGCTGAAGCTTTATGACTATGATGCCGGCACAGACCGCATGATCAAGGCCAAGAGCTGGTATTTTGACCAGGTCCTTATCCTGCCAGACCAGGTCTGCGACCTAAACGGAGATGGCTCGCCAGAGATGCTCATAAGAACCCATGACAGCTTGCGGAGCGCCTATAACACCAAGGTCATCAACGGCGACACTCAGGCGGAGCTCTTCAGCTACGGCGAGGACCTGCTTGACGACTCGTCAACCTACGGTGCTATATTCTGGGAAGATGGTCTTGGCGGCCACGACCTAGACATGGACGGCAACCCCGATCTCCTCTATTACAGCATCAAATGGGAAGAGAGAGCGGACGGAGGATTCCAGCCGGCCGAGCGCAGCTGCTACATCGCGGAGTATCAGGGCGGAACGTTTGTGAATCGCTTCACTCATGACCCTGATGAGGAGCTCATGTCTGTCCAGGTCTTCGACCTTGACGGCGATGGCGTTCGGGAACTGTGTCTCTACTACTTCACGTCAGGCACGACCACCTACAGCAATAGGCTGATCGTCCTCGACCCCACGAGCAACTATACGGAGAAGTTCAGAGTAGAGTACACCGACGAGCAGCCTGTTGGCTACACGGCCCCGATCCGCGGCAACGGCGTTGACCTTGACGGCGACGGCGTGGGCGAGTTCATCCTTCAAGTTTACAAGGCTATCGGTACGACTGACCTCCAGTATCGAGTAGAGATCCGCAACGGCGCGACCGGCGCCCTTGAGTGGCAGAAGCAGTTCGGCCGCGGCACATACCTTGCTATCGATTGGGCCCAGGCTGAGACCGCTTACGCAGGTCTTCTCGTTCCTGCAAGCGACTTCAACGGCAACGGCAAGATCGACTTCGGCATTAGCGAGCTCCAGGAAGAGAAGCTCCCGGATAATAAGCTGAAGCTGATCGCCGCCAAACTCGGCATCTACGAGTGCAGCGGTGGGGCGGGTCCCAGCATCTCGGTTGAAACTGACAAAACTGACTACCATGCTGGCGATACAATTCAGCTGAAGATCGGCGGCAGCAACCCTGGCCTGGCCGTAGCAGTTGATATCTATATCGCTATCATCGAGCCTAATGGCTCGATCGACTGCGCACCCAGCTGGCTCCCAGGTATTACAGCTTGGATACCGAGCTTTGTGTTCCCAGGTGACCTGTCCGTAGCACCGTTTACGATAGCGGCGTTCGGCCTGCCGTGCAGTCCGCCTCCTATCAACAGCACCGGAACCTACTGGTTTGCGGGAGCTCTCACCCCGCCGGGCGAGTTCACGCCGTTCATCTCACTGGACATAGCTGAGTTCCATTACACCAACTAGATAACCTCCCAGTGGCAGCGAAAAGCCACCGGGAACTAAACAGAACACCAGAGGCGCCTCCCACACGGGTTGGCGCCTCTTCTTTTTTTCTGTCCGGATGCGATAATCCAGCTGATATGAATACTCTTTTCTGGGCCGATGGCAGCGCACAGATGGGGCTGGGACACCTCTTTAGAACCGCGCTCATCGCGGGCGCCTTGAAGGAGCTGTGCGAGGGAGACTCGACGCTACTCACTAGCTCCCAAGATGATGTGTTAGCGCCGTTCAAGAAAAAGTTCGACTCAATTCAAAAACTCCCAGACAACCCCAGCTACGAGATAATCGTCCCGCTCCTGAGCACATTGATAGAAGATGCAAATATCTCGCTTGTCGTCATCGACAGGCCTCACTATCCACCTGACCTCTGCCATCACCTTAAGCAGTTCAAGGCAAGGCACATCAAGCCCGCAATCGTGGCGTTCGGCGCTGCTGATATGGCGCCTAACTGCGTCGATATGATCATCGACGCCAACCAGAATGAAAGCGAAATGAGCAGGTTCAAAGGCTCGAGCACGACCGCACTACTCGGCCCTCGATTCGCAGCTCTTGCGCCGGTATTTGCTGACGCGAGGGACCGGTTCGTCGTGAGGGATTCACTCGAGCGTCTCGTTATATCTATGGGTGGCAGTGACCCCAATTTCGCAACGTTCACTGCATATAGCGCTGCCCTGAGCTTGAAGAGGCTTACAATCGATGTCGCGCTCGGCCCAGCGTTCCCGGAAGAGAACAGACGCCGCCTTGAGGCGATAGTTGACGCCAATAGGACAACCCTGCACTACGGCGAGAGCCAAGAAAACATCGCAGAGCTCTTCGCCAGGGCCGACGCTTGTATTGTCTCTGGAGGAATAACGATGTTCGAGGCCGCAGCAGTGGGGCTGCCAGTCCTGGTCATCTCCCAGAACGAATCGCAGCTCCGGAATGCCGAGCACCTCGCATTCAGAGGCGCTGTTGTCAATGCGGGCCTGTTTTTGAAAACATCCGCCCAGAATCTTGCCTCAACTCTATCCGCATGGCAGACATCCCGGGATACTCGCCTCGAGCTGTCTAGACGTGCTCGCGAAGCTGTTGACGGCAAGGGCATCCAGCTCATCTGCGCCAGGATTCTTCAGTTGCTGGCCGATAACACCTCGTAACAACGGGATTAGGTGCTCCAAAGCGCCGGCCGGTCTCTGGTCAGTATCTCTAGAGACCGCTGACAAGCAATCACAAGAAGACTCCAAGCGCAATCCGCCCCGAGAGTACAGAGGCTGTCCCAGAAGTCACTTCTCGCCCTGCTCTTCTTATTGCAGATGAGAGTGATGCCGTGAATGTGCAACCCTTTTGAGATTGATGTGCCGTGAGGGTTTGGCGGACAGCCGTTGCTTTTGGCTTCAGAAGGACATAGCAGTCGTGTAGGCTGCCGCTTGCCGCACCCTCCTTATGATTTGCCAACCGGAGACAGGGAGGTGGACCTCGGAGGCTGGGCCATAATTCACCGCCCCTACGACTCCACACCGACTTTTTGGACAGCCTCTACAATCCAGGGGTCAAGCCCTGCGAAAGCGTAGATTGACTTCGCTTGCGCCGCCGGTTAGTGTCTTTTCGCTAATTGGACCTAAACCAAAGAGGTGTCTTTGTCTGAGGAATCACGTGCTCACGGCAGCTTGAGAGTTTTTTTTGCGAATTGCCTGTCGTCGTGGCTGTTTCTAGCGACAGTTGGCATTGTTGTTGTCCTTGACCAGGCGACCAAGCTCTGGATTCGAGCACATCTCATGCTTGGACAACAGGTGTCGATTGTAGATAGTTTTTTGAACTTAATCTATACGATGAACCAGGGGATAGCGTTTGGTTTTTTCTCTAGCAACAGGCACCCTTACAAGAAAGTCTTGCTAACTTTCGGGGCGATCGTTGCTGTTTTTGTGTTCTCCTGGTTCGCAGCCCATTATGGCGGGAAACGACGCTCGATTATGTTTGCGGTCTCGCTGCTCATTGGAGGAACCGTGGGTAACCTCATTGACCGCATGTCCTATGGGGCCGTCATCGACTTCGTGGACTTGCATTACAAGCATCTATATCATTGGCCGGCCTTCAACGTTGCGGACACGGCAGTTACTCTGGCTACTCTGATCCTTCTCGCGAGGATAGTCAGAATGAGTTCCGGCAAGAAGTGCACAGTCGCGCCTACAAAGAGCCCCTCAGACTAAGTTCTTCAGCCACCGGCGGAGCAGGAACTTCCCGAGCGATAGCATGATCGCCCCGACGACCACGGTTACAGCAACCTCGGCTGAGAAATCTGCGATGGCCGTGCCCACAGCCGTCCCGGCGGCCGGAGGATGCTCTGTGTCCGTTACGACCATTATGAAGATCGCACACCCAACGGCGAGGCTGCAAGCAATTATGGTCTCAACCGCGGCGCTCGTCTGTGTATGTTTGAAGAGCCAACCGTGCGTCAGCAGCCTCAGGACCGTGCCAGTGAGAAGGCAGAAGACGTGCCCTCCAACAACGTAGCGAGCCCTGGAGCGCTCCCTGTCGGGCATGGCAAAAACGATGAAGGCTGATGAGCCGAGCGCCGCCACAATCGCTAGCTGGCCCAGCTCGTGCAGTAGAAGGAACATGAAGAAGACAAATATCGTCGCAAGCGCTGTCTGCGAGACATAATGGCAAAGCGTGTTGAGATTGAACTTGGGATCAAACATGTGCGGAACGCGAGGGGGCCGGTCCCGGCTTTGTTCATCTGCCATAGGACTGTATCTCCTTTGGGCCAATCAAATGAGCTGGCGCTGCCGACATATCGGCACAACCAGCCAACGCAGCTACAAGGGCTAAGGTCTCATCGTTTCTTGCTCGAGTAGAACGACTTGTCATTATGGACGTATTCGATGATCTTACCGGCCTGTTGAAGCTCGCGGAGCTTCCCTATAATCACCGGCCTCTTCTCGCTTACGGCGCTCTCTATATCCTCGATCGTGCAAGGACGACGCAAGACAAGCGCCAAGACATCTGCGGTAATATCCCTTCCAGTTGAGACGCCGAAATCTCTATTTGGTTGACCGATTACCGCCGCCCTCGGCCCCAATCCGGCCACGAAATCCTCCAGTTTCTTGTTGGACACCGGCCGCGCCCAGTCCTCTGCCCCGGGCCGCTCCACTGTCCCAACCTGAATCTGTGCTGGGTCGATGCGCATCACGGCGTCCGACAGCGCGGCCAAGTCTTCTTGTGAGTCGTTGAGGCCTTCTACGAGCAGAACCTCGAGCCAGACCTCGCCCGCAAAAGCTCTGACGAACTCCGCGGTCGCCTCGGCAATGTCCTTGACCAACATTCCTTTCACTGGCCGGTTGACTCTCTCAAAAGTGCTCTGCCTGGCTGCGTCGAGCGACGGCACCACCAAGTCCGCGGCTAAGAGCTCGTTGAAGACGTTGCCTTGCGTCAGAATAGAGCCGTTCGTGAGGACCGCGACCCTTGTCTCGGTCTTCTTCTTGACCTCGCGGATGAACTCTCCGCACTGGACGTTCAAAGTCGGCTCGCCACTGCCGCTCAGTGTGATGTAGTCGATACGCCGGCCGCTCTTTATGATTCTCAACACCTCATCGAGGACTGGGGAGAGCGAATCGAAATGTCTGCGCCGGACTGCCTCGTGAACCGTAGTCCGGCCGCACTCGCAGTAGATACAGTCGAAGGTGCAGGTCTTGTATGGCACCATATCGATTCCAAGCGACATTCCTAAGCGCCTCGATGGAACCGGTCCGAATACATACTTCATGATTTCTCCATATCAAGCACGAGAATACTTGTAGATGAGACAATAGCAGATTGTTCTGGCGTCTGTAATTGGCAATCACAGCTTGGCGAGTGCCCGTTCTCCGTAGTAGCACTACGAAGGGTGAATCAGCCCATTTTTCGGACAGGGAACACGAACGGGGTGCCGGTCGATTGGTTTCTGACCACAGTAACCTCCGTCTCGAAAACGCGCTTGATGTTCTGAACCGAGAGAACATCTGAAGGTCTGCCGAGCGCCTCGGCCTTGCCGGACGCCATCATTAGAAGCCGGTCGCAATACCCTGAGGCCAGGTTGAGATCGTGGAGCACAGCTGCGACTGCGAGACCGTGGTCCTTGGCCAGAGACATGAGAACATCGAAGACGCTCGCGACATGTTTGATGTCAAGGTGGCTGGTTGGCTCGTCAAGCAGCAGGACCCTCGGCTGCTGAGCCAATGCCATTGCTATCATAACCCGCTGTCTCTCGCCCCCAGAAAGCTCGCCGAAATACCTATCAGCGAGATGTGCGGTGTCTGTGTCCATCATCGCGCGCCTTGCGACTTGTTCATCGCTTGCCTTTTCGGAGCGAAGAGGTGCGAGGTGCGGCAAGCGTCCCATCAAGACGATCTCGAGTGCTCGATAGGGGAACGTCGTTGGGGCCTGATGCGGCACAAACGCAATAGAGCGAGCGATCGTCCGTGCTTTGAGCGCAGTCAGGCGCTCTCCGTTCAGCGCGATGAGGCCAGAATGAGGTCGCAAAAAGCCGTTCAGTAGCCGCAAGAGAGTAGTCTTGCCTGCCCCATTCGGCCCCACAATCCCAAGTATCTCACCGGCCGCCAGCGAGACATCCAGTGGCCCCAGCGCAAATCCTGACGCTTGGTATAAGAAGCCTAGTCCGGCCGCTGCAATGACCGCCTGTCGCACGGGCCGTTCTGACTCCCCGTGTTCGTTTCCTGACCTTTGACCTGTCCCTGCTGGCCCTTGACTCATTTCACTCTGACCAGACGATCTTCGAGCGTCTTCTAAGAACATAAATGAAGAACGGGGCGCCTATTAGAGCGGTTACAGCGCCGACTGGGACCTCCGCTGGGGACAGAACCCATCTGCCAAAGGAGTCCGCGAAGACGACGAGCGTCCCCCCAACAAGCGCTGAGGCAGGCAGCACGAACCTGTGGTCGGCCGTAACAAGAGTTCGGCACAAATGAGGCGCTACCAGGCCTACAAATCCTATCATTCCGCTTGTCGAGACGGCCGAGCCAACGACGATTGCACAGATCAAGAATATCGCCTGTTTGGCACGTGAAACCTCCACACCTAGCGCAAATGCGGCCTCGTCGCCCAGCGACATCGCGTTCATTTTCTTTGCAAACGTTGAGACCCAGAGGCCGCCCGCCACCATGATAATAAGTGGGACGGCTCGCCATTCACCAGTGCTTTCGAGGTCGCCCATCAGCCACAGCAGCAGTGAGTGGACCCTGTAGGGACTTGCGGCCGAGTAGATCATCATCATGACTGCGGATAGGAACGAGTTTAGGATGACGCCGCAGAGGATCAGCGTGTGTGGGTTTATCGTGCCGTGAACGATTGCTATTCGGTAGATGAAGACCGTCGCAAGCATAGCCCCGAAAAAAGCAATCAACGGCAGGCTCGCGCCTGGCAGGAAAGGAATAGTAATCCCCAGAACAATGGCGATTGAGGCGCCCAGTGCCGCGCCGCTTGAGACGCCCAAGATGAACGGGTCTGCCAGCGGATTGCGGAGGATGCACTGAAAGGCCGTGCCGACAACGCCAAGCGAGGCGCCAACGACAAAACCAGTCATAACGCGTGGGACGCGGATTCTCAGGACTATTGTCTGCTGCACGGCAGACCAATCGGGTGCCCATTGGCCAAACCCAAGGTGGGAAAGGATGATCTTGGCGACTTTCAGAGGAGATATTGGCACAGGTCCGATAGCGCAGCCGACTGCGACCGCAATCGCGGCCAGCAGTGTGTAACCGACCCACCAGGCTGTCCAGGTGAGCCTCCTCCTTCGCAAGAAGGTCTGGCCCTGCGTCGCAGGAAGTTTATTCTCTGGGCTCTTCTGAAACAACATTCCTCACGTGCTTAAGGGGGAGAAGCGACGTGCCCTCCCGCTTCGAGATACATTCATTTGGTAACTACGTTACCGAATCGGTGTTGGTGATACAACCCGTGTAGCCCGCCTCTTGCGGCGAGTGAAGCACCGGCCCGATGACTGCCTCACTGGCGGTCAACGAGGGACGGTAGGGCTATGGGCACCGCGGGTTCTGTTTCTGCGATCTTTGTTAGTGTATGTGTGCAGCTGTGACAGGTGAAGCTTTTAGGACGCCCCTTTTTTCTGCGCAGTTTCTCCTGCGAATTAGAGGCTGTCCAATAAGTCGGTTTCAACGGGGATGACGCAGCGGGGTATGCCGCATGTAGGGGCAGGCCTTGTGTCTGCCCGAATATATAGATGGGCGGAGACAAGCCCCGCCCCTACACAACCTCGGACCCGACTTATTGGACAGCGACTCACACTGAGGCAGCATGCAATTGTTTTGAATTGTCGCGTTGATATGAGAAAGTGTTTGAACGGTAAGAGATATGAGGTCTTTTCTTCAGAGCAGCGTTTGGATAACTTTGTAATAGCCGCAAAGCGACAGATGAGGCCGACCCACACAGTTGAAGTCATGATGGCCTGCGCAGTCTTTTTTTTGGCGCTTGCCGTCGCTCAGCCGTTGCGTGCAGACGTCCTGGCCGAAGGGCGCGCCTCGGGCAGGACCCCCGAGCGCTGCGGTTTGGGGATGACCTATGGGAACACCTACAAGCCGGGCACCGACATTCAGGGGGTGGAGGTGTCGGGATTTATGCTAATAGACCCCAGCACGGTGTGGCCGCACATAGGCCTGGATTCCCTCCGATACAAGGTGGGCTGCAACGCGGGACTTATGGTGAGTCCGAGGGTGCGAGGCATAGTCTCGGCTGGCCTTATCCTGGTTTATTACCTCGGTGACTTTGGCGATCATCATTTCCGTCCGTTTGTCCAGGGTGGGTGCCACATCATTTATGATGACTTTCAGGTCCCCGGGCAGGGCTTGAGGGTGAATTTCAATCCTCAAGGCGGTGTTGGCGCTCAGTTCGACGTCTTTTCAGGCCGAACTTTCTACACGGTTTTCTCGGTCAAACATATCTCCAATGGCAGCATCCGGCCCGAAAACGCTGGCATCAACGCGGTTGCTTTTACGATTGGGCGTCTCTTCTAGGATGCAAGCGCTCCGCGCCCGTCTGTCGATGCCCAATCAGATGAGCGATGGTGTAGCTTTGCAGAACCGCCAAAGCAGCGTTACATCTGCACTGGAGCGACTTCGGGCGAATCTGGACTCGTGCAAGCTCTGTCCGCGGGCGTGCGGTGTGGACCGAGCTTCGGGCGAGCGCGGCTATTGCCGGGCGGGCGCTCGCGCAAAAATCTTCCGGTTCGGGCCACACGTCGGCGAGGAACCTCCGGTCAGCGGCACGAGAGGCTCTGGCACGGTCTTTTTTGCGCATTGCACGATGAGGTGCATCTTTTGCCAGAACTACCGCTTTAGCCAGCAGGACCGGGGCAAGGAGGTGAGCGCCGACGAGCTTCGCGGGATGTTCTTGTCTCTTCAGACGGCTGGATGCCACAATCTGAACCTTGTTACGCCGACCCATTTCCTTCCGCAGATACTCGAAGGGCTGAGTATGGCGCAAGCGGCCGGTTTTGACCTTCCGATCGTCTATAACACGAGCTCATACGAGAATACGGATACCATCGAGTCGCTTGATGGAATGGTTGACGTATATCTTGCCGATGCGCGATATGCCGACGAACATCTGGCTCACGACTATTCGGAGGCAGCGGACTACGTCGCCCGTTCTCGAGAGGCTTTAAGGGCGATGTGGCGTCAGTGTGGGCCTCTCGCGTTGGATGGCGAGGGCATCGCTCAAAAAGGGCTCATAATTAGACATCTGGTCTTGCCGGGTCATTTGAAAGATACGAGTCGCGTTCTGGAGTGGATTGCGAAGAGCATCTCAACTGACGTTGCGGTCAGCCTGATGGGCCAGTATCGCCCAATGCACAGGGCAGTCGGCCACCGGACGCTTGGCCGCCGGCTCTCTCTGGAAGAGTATGACGAGGCGCTCAAGGTCGCGAGTTCGCTCGATTTCGCGACGCTCTTTGTGCAGAGGCCTGATTCAGACTTCCCAGAGAAGTTGCTCGGGGACAAGATGGGCAGCAGCTGGTAGGCATCGCAAGCCGCCAGGTCTGCGCCTATCATCGCGCGTGTTCTCTCTTCTTATCTAGCCGCCCCCGGCCTTTCCCTGCGCTCAATCCCTGAAGCAGAGAACGATGATCATGAATTGGGGATTCATGCGACGAGAAGAAAATCACGACAGAGATGAGCAGCATTGGCTCAACGGCAAGCTCTACATCGTGGCCACCGGTCGCACCGGGACAACAATCGCTAGGAAAACTGGCTTAGCCAACGATAAGTATTGCTGCGGCGTGGAGGGTTTTGTGGTTTGACCTTCCATATATTATTCTTGGAGTGAGATGTACGGGAAGGAGTTATTCGGGGAGCGCGTTTGCCTAGTGCTCGTGCTCATTATTGCCGTTGCTATATCGGCAGCGGGAAGCGACCTCTCAAGCCAGCTGCGAAGTAACAAGGCACAGCTTGATTCGCTCGTGTTGGCCGCGAAGCTCTTGGAGCAACAGCTCGCCCAGGTGGTTACCCGGCTTGAACTGGTCTCGGAGCAATACGTGCTGCCAGAGAACCAGCATCCGGCGGAAGGGTCAATCGACTGGCTAGGCGCGGACCTGTTGACCTCCGAGTTCGTTCAGCTTGTCCTTTGGGTGAACGACAAGGGCGGCGTGTTCCAGGCCTATCCCGAGTCCGCCTTGTCCAGCGAGACGAGGTTCGTCGGTCCCGCAGTTTTTAGGCTGATAAAGCGGTCTGTGCGCAATAAAGCGGCTGTCGCCTCCTCAATCGTCAACATCGGCGATAGCACGGAGGGCTTTTGGGTAACGTTTCCTGTCTTCAAGGATGGCTCGCTCATATACTCCGTAGTTGCGTCGATCAACCTTGACGCCATTCAGCGAATGGTTCCTCTCTCGTTGAGGCAGAAGATATTCGTCCTCGATGACGGTGGGCATACATCCCTGGCGTTGGAACGGCTGCGAGGTGTTCTCGGGTGGGATGCGAGCCTGGTGCTTGGCGGCGACACCGTCTCAGTTGCACCCTCACCGACAGACCTAGTGGCCGCCGGGATGCCGGGCGTGTTGAGGCTCACCCAACCGCCACTCGCAGCTGCGAACGAGCAGAGAGCAGTCCAGCTGATCGTCGCCCCGTTCAAGTTCCTCGACCGCAAGTGCGCCCTGTGTTCATTGAGGCCCTTTGCCGGTTCGCCCGAGCAGTCCTCGGCGAAAGAGTATCCAGCATCCCTGCCGGTAGTTCTCTCTGTCGCGGCGGCCGGGATTGTGCTGCTGTTGCTGCTGCTGGGGTTGGGTGCCTGGCGTTCCCGGATGCGGGCTGCGCCTCGACAAGAGCTGTCGGAGGCCGCCCCAGCTTCTGATTCAGGGATTTGGGCAAAGACGTTTGATGCTGTCCCGTCTGCTATGTTCGTTGCGGATAGTAATGCCCATGTTGTGGCGGCAAATCGCGCCATGTATTCGCTGCTTGGAAAGACGGCGCCTGCCTCGTTATCCGGGGAAAGTGCGGACGCGATTTTCGGGGACGAGTCCACGGGCAAAATGCGTGCTTTTTTCGAGGCAGTTCAGGCTGTGGGCAGCGCGAGGACAAATGTGTTGCCAACGAGTTCTCAAGACGAGATTATTGAGCTTGAGTTGGATGGGCATTTGCTGACGTCTGACGGCGTGAAGAACATCTTGGTGATCTGTAGGAGTAAGGGCACGAGCGTTCAGACAGGCTCAGAGGTGGCAACTCCATCGGCCCTTGAGTTGGAATCCTATCTTGAGACGATCCTCAACGGGCTGAACGAGGCAGTCATGGTTGTTGACGCCAACTATCGCATCAAAAGAGCCAACAAGCAGTTCTTGAAGTTGGTGGAAGAGGACAGCCAGGAGAGCGTTTTGGGTCGGCCGTGCCACGAGGTTCTTTACGGACGAGAAGAGCCGTGCAGCACCGAGGAAATGAGCTGTCCGGTGAGAGATGTCCTAGAGAAAAGCCGGTCGGTTGGCATTGTGCATCATCGGGAATTGGCCGACGGGGCGGACCAGTTCTTGGAGATATTCGCATGTCCCATTGAGGCGCGTGGCGCTGAGCCTGAGATCATGGTCTCTCTCAGGGATATAACCGAGAAGACTCACCTTTCGATGCAGCTTGCTAGGGCGGACAAGCTCAAGGCGTTGGGTGAGATGGCCTCGGGCGTCGCTCATGATTTCAATAATCTTCTGGGCGTCATACTGGGGCGCACGCAGATGTTGATCAGGATGATCGGGGGTCAGGACGCCGGGACAAGGCGCAATCTCGAGATAATCGAGAGGACGGCGCTTGATGGTGCGGAGACAGTTCGCCGCATCCAGGGATTCGCGAAGATAGGCGACACTTCGGCGTTCGTTCCGGTCGATCTCGGCGAGATGATCGAGGACTCACTCGGCATAACGAGGCCTCGGTGGAGGGAGCAGATGCAGGTTAAGGGGGTGGTGATCGAGACCAAGTTCGTGAAATCCAGGGTCCCTCGGGTGGCTGGCAAGCCGTCCGAACTGCGCGAGGTCTTTGTGAACCTGATCAACAATGCGATAGACGCGATGCCTGAGGGTGGGCGCATCACGATCGAGACGGGCACGGACGAGGACAACGTGTATGCGCTCGTGAGCGATAACGGCGAGGGCATACCGGTCAAGATAATGGACAAGGTATTCGACCCATTCTTCACGACGCGAGAACCGACGAACAGTGGGCTTGGGTTGTCAATAGTCTTCGGGATAGTCGAGCGCCACGGGGGCTCGATAACGGTCAACAGCAAGTTGGGCGAGTGGACGGAGTTCAGGATTGAGATTCCTGCCCTGTTGGGCGACTTCAGGGAGGCGGAGCAGCCTCAGAAGGAGGCCCCTCGGCCCAGGCCGGCGCAGAAGAAAGCCCGCGTTCTGGTGATCGATGACGAGGAGGACATAAGGAATCTCCTTGTCGATATGCTGGCTGGGGAGGGGCACGAAGTTGAGATCGCCTCGTCCGGCGAGGAGGGCATCAAAAAATGCGAGAGGGGCAAATACGACTACGTGATAACGGATTTGGGTATGCCTCGGATGAGCGGCTGGGATGTGGCCAAACGCGTCAAGGCCCTCAGGCCTGATGCGAGAGTGATTCTGGCGACTGGCTGGGGGGTGCATTTCGATGAGGAGAAGCTCAAGTCCGCTGGCGTGGAGCGCATCATCACTAAGCCGTTTGAGGTTGACGAGGTCCTTAACTGCATCAATGGCCACCACTGAGACTACCCTTCTGCCCGTGGATTCCGCCTGCCATGGCTGGCTACGACCTGTTCGTTAAGTATCTCATCGAGAGATTGCTTTGCAATATCTTGGCGCAAAGCAACAAAAACAGCGGAGGGTTGCGAGGGGGCGCCTCGCACGTGCGGAGCTTCGGCTTAGACTAGAGATGATTGGGGGAGTGAATCCTTCATGACTGTGACATGCGAGGAAGAAATAGAGGTTGTGTGCCTCTTTGGTGTCAGGGGCGAGGCCTACGGGATGTTCCCGCTGAAGGCGAGACTCTTGTCCAGCGGTTCCTCGAGTGGCGGCCTCGTTTTCAACATCAAGGAGGTAACAGGTCGCTGGGTGAGCAAGGAGGGCGTTTATCACCGCTATCATTACGCCGTAGTTGATGATGCTGAAAATCACGCCGAGATATTCCTCGATACGAGGCACATGAAATGGTTCATAAAGCTTAAAGGAGATTGATGATCCACTAAGGACACTAAGACACACTAAGAAGGATACCTTCGTGTTCCTTCGTGAACTTCGTGGACCCCTCATAACATATTAGTCCACAAAGGAGTGGGGTTAGAACATGGTCGAGTTGGTCTTGAAAGATGAGGTTTTTGCCGTGGTAGGGGCAGCCATTGAGGTTCATCGGGAACTCGGCCACGGCTTTTTGGAGGCCGTTTGCCAGGAGGCGATGGAGATTGAACTGCAAAGCCAAGGGATTCCGTTTGAGGGACAGAAACCGTTGCAGATTCATTACAAAGGGAAACTGCTTGCCAAAGAGTACTTTGCGGATATCGTCTGCTATGGTCAGATAATCTTGGAGCTGAAGGCTGCCGATCGGCTGTCGGACAAAGATAGGGCGCAGATATTGAACTACCTGAAGGTCACCGGGCTTCGCGTTGGTCTTCTCGTCAATTTCGGGAGCCACGGCAAACTGGAGTGGGAGAGATTGGTGAGATGATTTATGGTAGATGAGGTTGTCCACGAAGGACACTAAGACACACTAAGAAAAATACCTTCGTGTACCTTCGTGAACTTCGTGGACCCCTCTCTTATGAATTATGGTTTATGCTATGAAAGATTGCTTTCGGACTATTATACACGTTGACATGGATTGTTTCTTTGCGGCGGTTGAGCAGCGGGACAATCCGAAGCTGCGCGGCAAGCCGGTTATCATCTGCGGCAGCCCCGACAGGCGGAGCGTGGTCGCAACAGCGTCGTATGAGGCTCGGAAGTTCGGGATACAATCGGGCAGCTCCGCGTTTTCGGCGAGGCTCAAATGCCCGAACGCAGCATTTGTCGAGGGCAACCCGGACAAATACCTCTACGCCTCGAGCAGGCTGATTGGGATACTGAAGGACTACACCTCGGAGGTGGAGGTCTTCAGCATCGATGAGGCGTTTTTGGATATATCGGGTTGTGAGCCGCTGTTTGGACCGCCGGAGAGCGTTGCGTGGTCGATGAAGGAGCGGGTCAAGAAGGAGCTCGGCCTGACCTGTTCGGTGGGAATCGCACCGAATAAGCTTGTGGCCAAGATCGCCTCGGGTCTGCACAAGCCGGATGGGCTGACGGTGGTTCTGCCTGGGGAGGAGCAGAGCTTTTTGGGCAAGCTGCCGGTCGGGAAGCTCTGGGGTGTCGGCGAGAAGACCCAGCGGGTTTTGAATCGGCTTGGCGTCAGGACTGTGTTCGATCTCACGCTTGTGCCTAAAGAGATTCTGACAAGTCATTTTGGCGTTATTGGGGAGTGCCTCTACTTTGCCTCGCGCGGGATCGACAATAGCCCAATCATCCCCTACTACAACTCCCATGACGCCAAATCGATGGGCCACGAGCACACTTTCGACCGCGACGTCAACAACCCCAGAGCGATATTCGGCACGCTGCTGTGGCTGTGCGAGAAGTTGGGAAGAAGGCTCCGCAAGGGTAGATACTTCGCTACCAACGTCACCGTCAAGCTGCGTTTTGCCGATTTTACGACGATAACCCGCGCTTTGATGCTCCGCACGCCGACCAATCTGGAGGGAGTGATATTTTCGAATGCCAAACGGCTGCTGCTCGCCTCCTGGAAGGAACGAAGAATGTTGCGGCTGATAGGGGTAACCGGCGGGGGTCTCGTCCGCGCCCCGTGCGTGCAGCTTGAGCTGTTTGGTATAGCCGATAACCAACGTTATAGAAGGATGGTGGAGGCGGCAGATAGGATACGCGATCGGTTCGGCGAAAGGGCTATCCGACATGGGGGCTCGCTTTCCGCTTACGCGGAGTAGGCTATGCGGGCACAGCCGCGTCAAATTCATGAGAGGTTTTAAGCCGTATTATTCAGAGAGTCGGTGCCGATACCCCTGATGCCGCAAGCCGCTTGAGGCGCCGGTCGAACTGGGTCTCGCCGGGGGAACGCACCGCAAAGGAGTGCGCTGGCGCGGCGGGGGCGGACCCTCTTTGGTCAGTGCTTCATTCTTATGAGCATAATCCCGGCCGAGACCGCCTTGCGAATATCCTGCCAGGACCTCATTTTTGTCAGCCTTTCTGCAATAAAGGATGGCCGAAGGTAGAACGCTTTGTATGCCTTCTTGGCCCAGCGGTCCGCATCTTCCACGAAGAATGGGAGCTTCTGGTCGGTGTTTCCGAGCGTGAACTCCCTCCAATAATCGCCCTTTACTAAACCGTGCTGCAAGGCCAGCTCGTAAAGGTGGGTGTGAGGATGGGCGACCGTTGCGGTGAACATCGCCATGTCCGGTTTGAGCGAGATGGCAAAACGGATCGTTTCCTTTATCGTCTGCACCGACTCGGTAGGATAGCCGATCATGAAATAGGCGAAAGCCTCGATGCCGGCCTCTTGGGTCCAACGGAAGGCCGTCCGAATCTGCTCAATCGAGATGCCTTTGCGCATTAGTTTCAACACCGAGGGGACGCCGGACTCGACCCCAAAGCGGAGGCGCGCACATCCTGACTTGGCCATCTTGCTGAGCAGCTCGGGGTCCACCAGATCAACCCTTGTCGGCGTCTCCCACTTTATCTTGATAGCACGACGAATTATCTCGTCGCATATCTCGGTCATCCGCTGCTTGTCCAGCGTCATTACCGTGTCGTAGAACATAACCTCGCGGACGCC
>Ga0307378_10000875_pt1 | contig 50429 bp, 38 predicted proteins | sample UN1MG_FD_202238 | JGI IMG/M metagenome (GOLD analysis project Ga0307378, IMG submission 202238) | Soil microbial communities from Risofladan, Vaasa, Finland - UN-1 | ecosystem: Environmental > Terrestrial > Soil > Coastal area > Acid sulfate soil | place: Finland: Risofladan, Vaasa | collected... | reverse complement strand
CCTCAACCGCGCCAGGGCCTCCAGCTCGCTGTGGCATACGGCACACTCCTTCAAGTGCGACTCCACCCAGCGCAAGCGGAGTCCGCGCAACTCGCCGTCCAGGTAAGCCCCCAGCCAGTGCGTCGCGTGTTCCTTCATGCTCCCTCCATGTACGGGGTCAGAGTCTGTCGCAGCAGCGTGCGGGCGTAGTTCAGTCGAGACATCACCGTCCCTATGGGGATGCCCAACGTGTCCGCGATCTCCTTGTAGGAGAGATCCTCGTATTCCCGCAGCACCAAGACAGAGCGGCTGGCCTGCGGAAGGTTCAGAACAGCCTGCCGCACTCTCTCTCCACGCTCCCTCGTTTCGGCGAGCTCCTCCGGCCCCTCATCTGTACTGGGCAAGTACACTGTCTCCACGTCCACCGTCTCCTTCTGGCTCCGCAGCGCATCCACCGCCACGTTGGTGGCGATGCGATACAGCCAGTTGCGGAAGGGCGATCGCGGCTTGTACCTGGGGAGGTTTGTCCAGGCGCGGATGAAGGCCTCTTGCGCAGCTTCCTCGGCCAGATCCGCATCGCCGCACATACGGTACACCACGTTGACGGCCCCTTCTCGGTGACGCCGGACCAGTTGACCGAAGGCCCGTCTGTCTCCTTGCTGAGCCTGCTTGATCAGCTCCAGTTCGGTCTCCACTGGCCGACTCTTCCCCCCGCTGGCTGTCCCTTCCATCATATCAACGTCTCGGATAGCGGCGATATTCGGTAGTGCGCGTCTCTTCGCCGGCTGCCAGGACCAGAGTATAGCATGCTACCACGCAGATGCGCTGGTCAGTCGTTGACCAGAAAGGTGGAGCATCACCCGCATGGCACAACTGGACCAGCGAAAACGTGGCCGCAGTTGGGCCCGGTAGCCCAAGTGGGGGAGGTGAGCTAGGTGCCGCCTCAGGCAACCTGGTGAGCCACGCAGCCCCTACTCTGCGCAGCTGTGGAAGCCGATCGGGGACGTGGGTGCCGAGGCCACCAACCGTAACACACAGCTATGGCGGGTCACCGTCCTCCGTGATATGATTGCCATGATCGGCGTCCCAGCCTTCGCCACAGGCGCAGGGAAGAACTGCCATAGCCGGGAAACCGCAACCGAGAAAGGAGCCATGAACACATGGCGGTAGAGAAGGTCGGAGAGAAGTACAGATGCAACATCTGCGGCAACGAGGTGGTGGTCACCGTGGCCGGGGGCGGGACCCTCGTTTGCTGCGGCGAGGATATGGAGAAGATTGAGGGCTAGCCCTCGTTCTAGTCGGCACCGTTCGGTGCGATACGCGGGCTAGGCGGGCGGCGGGAGAACCTCTGGGCCCCGGGAATCGGCGGCAGGAGGCAGTCTATTCCCAGGCGCCCCCTAGAGCGATTCCAGGAAGTTGACCACCGCCCGCAGGAGGGGCCCTACCTCGAAAGTGGCCAACCCCAGATCGTGGCCCACATCCTCTATCTTCACGTGGTAGGCTTCGGCGAGCAGGGACATCGCGTACTCGACATCGTCGTCGGTCATGATGCCACCCTGCGAGGGATCCGCCTGCAGCAGGAGGGTGGGGCAGTAAACCGCGCGAAGCATGGCCTCGAAATCGAAGTCCTGCATCAACTCATCCCGGCGCCCCTCGGCGTGGAGCGCAACCACATCTGGATCGAGCTGGCTCACGCTCTTGGCCCACTCCCGGAGTTCGACGGTGAGCACATCCGGCGAGTCCTCGTACCTCACGGGAGGATCCGTCCGGGGCACGGTTAGGTCCGCCAGCAGCCTGGTCAACTCCGGTATCGATCGCTTCTTGGCGGCCAGATGCCGTAAGGATACATAGGACTCCTGGTTCGTGGGCATAGCAGCCCAGGTCGTTGGCGAGAGAGCTATGTCCCCGACAATCAGAGCCCCCACATGCTCTGGTTGTCGTCCCGCCAAGGCAAGCGCAAACAGTGCCCCCAGCGAGTGACCGAAAACCACGGCCGGAGCCTCCACCACGCCGCGAACGAAGGCGACCCAATCCGATAGGTAGTCCTCAGCACCGTATCGACCTGCAACGCGCCCCGACTTGCCGTGTCCGCGATTGTCAGGTGCGTAGATGTGCCACCTCAAGGAGAGCACCGGGAGGAGAGGCAGGAAACCCTGCCACCGCCCGGTGAATCCGTGCAGCAGCACGAGTGGAGGGCCCGATGCTGGGCCCTCTGCGTAGTTGAGGATAACTTCTCCAGTGTCGAACGTCCGCTCTTTGAACATCTCCTAGCCTCCAGCGTGCCCCACAGCAGCGGCGGTCTCACTTCTGGCCGCGCATGGCCCACCACACCCGCTCCGCCGTGGCCGGGAACTGGTCGATCCACACCCCCACCGCGTCGTGGATAGCGGAGAGGATGGCTGGTGCGGTGGGCAGGGTGGTCATCTCACCGATACCCTTGGCCCCATAGGGACCAGTGGGGTCCGGCACCTCCACCGTTATCGACGTGAACTCTGCGGGCATGTCCATCACGGTGGGCACATAGTAGTCAGCCAGGTGGCGAGTCTTGGGCACGCCCTCTTGCTGGATGTACTCCTCGGTGAGCGCATAACCCACCCCCATGTGCACACCGCCGGCCGCCTGGCCTCTGACCATGGCCGGGTTGATGGCCTTGCCCGCGTCTTGGGCAGCCCAGAACTTCAGAACCTCGATCTCCCCCGTCTCCGCATCCACCTCTACGAGGGCGACCTGCGCCGCGTAACCGTAGGCAAAGTGAGGCACGGTCATGCCCGTCTCGGGGTCGTACGGCCCAGTCGGTTTCACGCTTCGGCCGCGGAACTCATGCTCAGCCTCCACGAAGGTCTCCCCCGTCTCCGCCACGAGGATCTCGTCACGTTTTCGCAGAGCCTCCCGGCAAGCCCGCACCAGGGCATTGCCGGAGATCCACACCAGGCGCGAAGCCGAGCAGCTGCCGGAATCGGGAACCTTTAGAGTGTCCACCATGGCCACTCGCACCTGATCGTAGGTCACACCCAGCGCCTCGGCGGCGATCTGGGCCAGCATAGTCTGCGCCCCCATGCCCACATCGCAGGCCCCGCTCAGCACGGTCACCCGCTCGATTTGTCCTGCCTGGTCCAGGGCAAGCTGCACACCCACCGTGGCTTTGTCATCGGACCCAAAGGAGTAACCCACGTTCTTGACGCCGCAGGTCACCGCGAGGCCCCGACGTTTGTATGGCGCTGAGGGGGCGTCCAACTCAGGCCGGATCCAGTGGCCGTCCTCCTCCTTCCACCCCGCGGCGAGGGCTGCCTGTCTTAGAGTCGCTTCGACGCCCACGCCCTCTGGCATCTCATGCCCTGTGAGACCAATGGAGCCATCGTGGAACAGGTTTTTCATCCTCAACTCCACCGGGTCCATGCCCAGGACGTCGGCGAGCTTGCTCATCTGCATCTCGTAGATGAAGGCGGCCTGGGTGGTGCCAAACCCCCGCATGGCCATGGTCACGGCGTTGTTGGTGTAGACAGCGTAAGAGTCCACCTTGGCGTTGGGAACCACGTATGGTCCGGCCGCGAAGCTGGTGCCCGCCTCCAGCACGGGCACGGTCGTGGAGGCATAGGCTCCCGAGTCGGAGACAATCTCGATCTCCACCGCCGTCAGCGTGCCATCCTTCCTGGCGCCGGTCCTGTACTTGACGTACCAGGGATGCCGCTTCCCCGTCCTGATCATCACTTCATGGCGGTCGAAGACCATCTTCACCGGACGCCGGACGCAGAAGGCACAGAGGACCAAGAGGTGCTGGATGTGCATGTCCTCCCGGCCTCCAAAGGCACCACCGATGGCGGGCACGATCTCGCGCACCTGTTCCTTGGGCAATTTGAGCATAGGCGCGAGCTGCCGCAGATCGTGGTCGGGCCATTGGGCCGAGGAGATGACCGTCACCCGGCCCTCTTCGTCGATGTAGCCGATGCCGGCGTCTGGCTGCATGTACACGTGTTCCACGTAAGGGGTTACATAGTAGCTTTCCACCACCACATCGGCCTCGGCGAAGCCCTTCTCCCAGTCACCCTTGCGGATCTTGATGTGCCTGAAGACGTTGCTGTCGCCCCGCTCCTCGTGAACGAGCGGAGCTTCCGGCTTCATGCCTTCGCGGGGATCGCTGACCACGGGGAGCGGTTCATACTGGACCTCCACCAGGCCGCTGGCCTCTCGGGCGACGGCCTCGCTCTCCGCCACTACAATGGCTATTCTATCACCCAGCCAGCGGACCTTGTCCCCTTCTCCCGCCAGCACCGGCTGATCCTGGATGATGATCCCGTACTCGTTGAGGGGCACGTCCTTGGCCGTGATGACCTTCACCACTCCCGGCAGGGCCTCGGCCCGGCTGGTATCTACCTTGACCACGCGAGCATGGGGAAGCTCGCCCCACACCACCTTGGCGTGGAGTTGGCCCTCCATGTTGAAGTCCTGAGGGAACCTCCGGCTGCCCCTGACCTTGGTCGCCGCATCCTTCTTGGGTACGCTCTGGCCCAGCACTCGGGTGCTCACCTGGTACCTCCCTCCTCTGCCAAACGCTGTGCCGCCAGTTTGATGGCCTCTACGATCTGGTAGTAGCCGGTACAGCGACAGATGTTCCCTGAGATGCCCTCCTTGATCTCTTCGTCGGAGGGATGGGGGGTCTTTTCCAGCAGGGCCCTGGCCGACATCACCATGCCCGGGATGCAGTAGCCACACTGGGGGGCCGTCACGTCCACGAAGGCCTGCTGGATGGGATGCAGTTGGCCGGCAGTCCCCAGGCCCTCGATGGTGGTCACCTGGCGCCCCTGCGCCTTGAGGGCGGGATAGATACACGACGTCACCGTCAGGCCGTCCACCAGGACAGTGCAGGCCCCACACTCCCCTTCCCCGCAGGAGATCTTTGTCCCGATGAGCCCTAGCCTCTCGCGCAGCACGTGGGCCAGGAGATCCCCGGCCTCAACCTCTACGGAAACCTCTTTACCGTTCAAAACCATCTCAAGAGTTGGCATCTCCACCCTCCTCCCCAGAGGCCAGCCCCAGGGCACGCATCAGCGCACGCCTTACCAGGACCTCCACCATGGCTTTACGATACTCCGCGCTGCCCCGAAGCAGAGAGTACCGAGGCTGAGCGGCCTCCGAAGCGAGCTTGGCAGCCTGCCCGACAGCGGCGCCGTTGGGCACTTTGCCCGCGAGATGCTCCGCGGCCTCGACGGCCACGAACGGGGTCGTGGCCACAGGGCCGATGGCGATTCGCGCGCGCGTGACAGCAGTGTCATCCATCCGCACCACCACCCCCGCGTTAAGAATGGGAAGGATGAGGGCCTTCCGCTTGGCCAGCCGCTCGAAGGCACTGCCATCACCAACGGCCAACGTTCGAAAGCGCAGTTGGGTGATCATGGCCTTGGACGAATCAACAGTGGACCGCCCGACACCGCCGTAAAGATCCGCCATGGGCATCCACGTCCGCCCCGTTCGCTCCGCCACCTCTGCCTCCGCATCCAGGGCGAAGAGAGCTATCGCTCCATCGGCTGCTGGCAGCGCATTCGCCACGTTTCCGACGAGCGTCCCCACGTTCCTGATCTGTGGTCCCCCCACGGAACCACAGGCTTCAGCCAGTACGCCGGCCTGCGCCCGGATCACAGGCGAGGCAGCTACCTCCGCGTGGGTCACCCTTGCCCCAACATGAATGTAGCCGTCCTTTTCGTCAATGTGGTCCAGGCCGGGGATGCGCGTGATGTCCACCATCACCCTGGACTGGACACGCCCTCGCTGGCTCTGTATGGTCAGATCGGTCCCCCCCGCGATGATGCGGGCCTCGCCGCCGCGAGTGTCCAGCATGTCCAGGGCCTCGTCGACAGACTGGGGAAAGAGGTAGTCATCCCACATTTGTTGTGCCTCCCTCCAACAAGGAGCTTCGCCTGTCAGCCAAGTCTAAGGTCGCAGCCTCAGCGTAGGATCCCCCAAGAGAATCGCCGTGGCACAGTCGAACTCTCTTGAATCCGACCGGGGGACGATGAAGGCCGCAGGGGCGCGTGAGACGGTCTTGCCGTGCAGTACTCACGGGCGGAGCCGCTGTCTCGATGTAGGGGCTGGGTTCAACAGAACCTTAGGCAGCGAGACGCAGGCCATCACGCTCCAGATCAGCAGCGCAACCATTGCAGCAGACTTCTGCCGGCGTGTCATCGCCTCCCCTTGGGCGTGGCCCCAGCCCACCGGGTCGCCTGAGGTGGAACAGACAACGACCTGCCACTCCTCGCCGACAGCGGTTGGATTTTATCACCGCGCGAGCGGTCCGAGCAAGTCATAGGCAGACAGGTGGAGCCTTGTCCATCCCAGACAAGAGGCAGGCAGACGGCCGGGCCACGCCCGGTCCGCCGCTTGCCGTGGCGCTTAGTGGACCTCTGTCAGGAGCGGACAAGTATACTTCCGAGGAAGGGGAGTGGTCAAGACGTCCGGGAACCCGCGCGGCAAGGTGCTGTAAGGCAGTGGCGAGACTGAAACCCGGTGGCTGGAGCCCTTCCGAGGTGGTATCATAGGATCATGACCCAATGGGAGGCTCGAGGGATGTCCATTTCCCAAAAGGCAGGGGCACTGGCGCTCGTACTTGCGGTCCTCAGCCTGTTGGCTTGCAGCCTCCCCATCCAGCTCCTACTTCAGTCCCCCACGCCAGAGGCCATCCCGTCCGCCACCCGCATGCACCCACCGACGCCGCCCCCTCGTCCACCTTCCCCCACGCCGACGTGGACAGTCAGTCCCACCAGAACAGCTTCCCCATCAATCACACCGAAGACGAAACCTACCCATACCGCCACCCTGCCTCCGCCCCCCACAGCCACTCCCTCTCCACAAATCGTGGCTCCCACCATTCTCTCCCAGGTCGATTACCAGGTGGTGGAGAGGATCGTGCTGACCAACGCTGGTCCTGGAGCCGTGGAGCGTTTGACATTGTGGGTGGCACTGATCAGGAGTCTCGAGCCATACCAGTTTGTGCTGGACCACGAGGTGCAGCCTGCCCCTGTCGAGTGGCTCAATGACGAGTACGGGAATTCGTATGCCCGTATCGAGTTTGACAACTTGGCGGCTGGGGAGTCCGTAGAAACCACCGTCACCAATACGGTCAGCGTGAACGAGCTTGCCCACGACCTCTCGCTGTGCTTTGGTGACATGCCCTCCACCTCCCTTGACCCAGAGACCTTCGTAGAATCTGACGACCCCGACATCCAGGCCCTGGCCCGCGAGCTATCCAGCACTCGAGGCAACGCCTGCGAGAGCCTCAGGGCTCTGTACGACTACGTCGCGGACCACATCAGCTACACTACATACGAATCTGGTGACCGTGGGGCGGTGTGGGCCCTCGACCATGGCAGCGGCGACTGCACCGAGTTTGCCGATGCGCTCTTGGCGCTCAGCAGGGCAGCAGGGATCCCGGCTCGTTTCCTGGAGGGCGTCACCTACCGGGAAGGTGAGAGACAGGACCCTAACCAGATCAAGCACGACTGGCTGGAGGCTTACCTGCCCGGTCACGGCTGGGTGCCTCTGGACCCCACGTGGGGTCGGTTCGCCAACAGGAGAGACGCGTACTTCGCCCGCATCAGTCCCGACCATATCATCGTCACCGTGGGCAGGAATCTGTCCACCTTGGGCAGGTACCACTACTTCTACTACAACTGGCGCGGGATAGACGTCAGCCTCTCCCATCAGGAAGCATGGACCGTGTCCAAGGCCCCCTAGGCCCGCGGACACTTCTGTGATCCACGACGGATGCCAAAACCGCGGAAACCCCTGCTGACTCCCGGCGCTCTCCAGCCGGCGGGGTTTCGTCGTGCCCGCTGACGGACGTCCTGTCCATCAGCCACACGAAAAAGAGGCAGGACACCAGGCCCTGCCTCTGTATAGGCATGGTTATGCTCGACGACGGGGAAAGCGTCACTGAGGTGCGCTATTCAGAGCCCTCCCAGTCGCCGTCCTCGTACTCGAAGTATTCGAAATCCTCGCCGCTCGCTCCGCAGTCCGGACATACAGTGGGTGGCCTGTCTCCGACGCGAATGTGGCCACACTCCATACACTCCCACTCGCCTGCAGGAACGTCCTTGCGGCGGGGCCGCTCCGCAAAAGCCTCGCCGAAATCGGAATCGTAGGTGTCAGCTCTTTCGTATGAACTCATCGTTCCTCCAATGATGAGGACTCAGATCCTGCTCCTTTCTACTTCTCCTTTGCCTTGCCTGTCGGCTCGAACTCGCCTTTCTTGGTGACTGTTCCCTGCCGCACCTCCTGAAGGCTATGAGTAGGACTCTCCTGCACACTCCATAAATCCGAGTCTAGCACACGGGGGTGACAACGGGGTAGCACCTGGGTTCCAAAACGGTTCCAAGAGCCCTGCGGAGGTATCGATTATGCCACTCCGATTGCCTCAGAGCGGGGCCTGCTCCTCGGTTGGGGAGAAGGCGTAGCCTACGCCAGGGATGGTCTTGATGTAGTGCGGCTGCTTAGTATCGGGCTCGACCTTGCGCCGGAGTCTTCTCACCAGCCCCTTCACCAAGCGGTAGTCAGCCTCCGCCGAATATCCCCACACCCTCTCCACAATGGTTTCGGTGGGGACAACACGCCCCTGGTTGCTCATCAGGCAATAGAGGAGGCGAAACTCCAGGTTGGTGAGATTGATCTCCGGCTCTCTGGGCAGCCGTACCGTTCTGCGCTCAGGATTGAGCTGGACTCCACTCGCCTCCAGGCCGGAGACGCTGGCCAGCGGAAGCGAGCGGGCCCGGCTCAGTAAGGCCTTCACCTTGGCGGCTAGAATCCTGGGACTGAAGGGCTTGGCAACGTACTCGTCGATCCCCATATCGAAGGCCTGGAGTATGTAGTCTTCCTCTCCACGAGCAGACGACAAGATGATGGGCGCGGCTGCTTCCGACCGCAGTGCCCTGCAAACCCCCAGGGGTTCGAAATCTGTGCCGGCGACGTCGATCAGCACCAGATCCGGCGCCTCTTTGGCGTACGCCGCCAGCGCCCCTTCAGGACTGGTCCGGAGCGTGGTAACCGCCAAGAGGCCAGCCTGGCGAAAGATGACCGTGAGTAGTTCGGCCGAGTTAGAGTCGTCGCTGATGATCAAGGTTTTCATCTCTGTCCAAGCGCAGACGCGGGTACTAAAGGACCAGACAACTCATGGTGCCCTTGTTTCCCATTATAGCATTCGCCGAAGAGACTCACCAACATCGCCAACAGCCGCTGCCATGAATCGCCGCCCCACGCCACATCAAGCCCGCCCAAACCTGGAGACGCGGTTGCCTTCCACTGGGCTTGCGAGACACACTCATCAAATGCTACACTCTGCACGCTCCCTAGCGGCGCGACGTCGATAACACACACGACAGAGGACAGGGATAGAATGGGGGCCTTGAGAAACAAGAGTTGGCTGCTGATCATAATGTGTCTGCTCGCTGTCGCGGCAGTAGGCTGCACGGTCAAGAAAGACAGCCCAGTGCCGGCCTGCATCGAGTACTGGGGACCCTCTCCCATAGGAGGCTGCTTCGGCACGACGGCCATCTTAGATCTCAAGGTGGAGCCCCAGCTCGAGTGTCTGGAGATCACGGCTAACAACTGTAACGGCGGCATCTTGGAGGTCAGCAATACCTGCGCTGAGATGCTGGCTCTGAGCCAGATCACCATCCATCCAGGCGAGCGCCACGTGGGTCTCGATGTGGACAAACAGAATGGCGAGCACGTCCTGATAATGGTGGACAGCATCTTCTCCCTATACGTTCCCGAGGAGGACGAACTCGTCGAGCTCCAGGGTATGCTGGGTGCCCAAGAGGTGAGGATCTCCTTCATCAAGACCAAGGAGTTGTGCTAGGAAGCGGAGCACATAGCCGCCCGCGTCACCTGGTGAAGCGGTGACCGCAGTTGACGATCCCCGAAGCATCGCGCGGCGCGCCCAGCCACATGTCCCTGAGAACCAGGTGTCCGTCCTCGTCGATGAACCAGGACCCACTACCGTCCAAGTCCTCAGGGACATAATTGCCTTCTGCGCCCGTGAGGTCAAGGGTGCCCTGGTTGCGGTCAAACGTATACGTTCCCCAGTAGTCTTTGTATATCTCGAAGGGATGCCAGGTTACGCTGAAACTCCCATCGGCGCCGAACACCAGCTCCCCGATGCGCTCTTCGGGAGCCACCTCCTCATCGGTCTCACAGGAGAACTGCGCCTCCTCCCTCCAAACGCCGAAGAGAGGGTTGGCCTCTGGTGTATAGACGTACACGTCGGCCGACACCAGACGCCTCCCATTTTCGACATCAGCGGTAACCATGAACACCTTCCCGCTCGGCGTCCCCGGATCCACGGTGAAGACGCCTGTTTCGGCGTCGATGGTGGCGCCTTCGGTGGGTGACACCGACCAGGTGGCACAGGCGTCCACCGGTTCAAAGACGTAGCAGCACTCCACCACGCCAGGGGAGAACTCCCACGTCTCCCCTGGCTGCATCGCCAGGGTGTTCCCCATGACCAGACTCAGACGGTTGAGAGTGTCCTCGTCAAGGCTCCTACGGCAGTCTCCCCCAAGGCCAAAGGGAAGCCAGTCCCAACTGCATGCGGGAACACAGGCAACCGTAACCGCCAAGATCCCCAGTGCCAACAGCAAAATCAACGTGCGTCTCCCTGCCACAGCCACCTCCAGCCATCAATAACGGCGACGTCTTGGGCACGCCTCGATACCGCTCCAACGAGCCCAGCGACTGAGGATTGTAGCACGGACACCGGGACTTTTCGAGCGCCAACCCGGCCACTGGGCGCGCTTCGCTGCCAAGTCCGCTCCACTGGAGCGTAACGAAAGCGGCCCCTTCCCATGAGAGCGGGAAGGGGCCGCAGGCCAACCAGACCTGGTATCCCTACCTAGTGGCCCTTGTCCGAGTTGCTACCCTGCTGCTGCGTACCATTGGGCTGAGGCTCATCGCCGGAAGGCGGTGACTGCTCCCCGTCGGGCCCGGGAGCGCCCTCCTGGCCGTGCTGGTACTGCTCCTGTGTCTGGTCCTGGTTCTGCTCTTGTGTCTGCTCCTGGTTCTGCTCTTGTGTCTGCTCCTGGTTCTGCTCCTGTGTCTGCTCCTGTGTCTGCTCCTGTGTCTGCTCCTGGTTCTGCTCTTGTGTCTGCTCCTGTGTCTGCTCCTGTGTCTGCTCCTGTGTCTGCTCCTGGTTCTGCTCCTGTGTCTGCTCCTGTGTCTGCTCCTGGTTCTGCTCCTGTGTCTGCTGCCCTGCACCTTGCGGTGGCGGCGATATCTCCCCGTGAGGACCCGGTGCTCCCTCGTATTGATACTGGTGCTGATACTCCAGGAACTGCGGATCGTTCTCTGCACTGAGACGGGTGCGCTCCATCACCTGGCTCGCCTCTTGGAGCCGGGTCTGGGTCTGGGCGCTGCAACCAGTGGCAGCGCCTTCCAGCACCTGCTGATGCACGCGCGTCCTCTCCATCACCCCTAGCAGCAGAGGTGGCACGTCGTCTGGTCCAGCCTTGGCGATCTCCATCATGACCTGCTCCATGAGCCGGGCCATGCGCGTAACCACGGCCTGGGGCACCTCCTGTCCCTGCTGGGCCAGCTGCGCCATCTCCTGAACTCGCAGGGCCACGAAGGCCATCTCTAGCTCTGCCCTGCCAGCCGGATCGGGAGTCAGGGCGAGTTTCACATCCTCAGAGAGCAGCTTCACCGGGTACAGGAAATCACCAGGCAGGGTTTCGGCGGCGAGAACCACGCCGCCTCCCATGCCAGCTATGGCCACTGCCACGGCCAACACCGCAGCCAGCGCCTTGTAGGCTAACATCAAGTTCATCTTGCGTCTCCTTCTTGTATGTCCAGCTTCCGTGGTCGAGAGAGGGCGGCTAACCTGGTGAGCGCGAAGCTGAGCGGCCTCAGCGAGCATACTTGCCCGGGCGGGTCTCAACCCGGCAGGAGGTGAAGACACTTCGGCGTACAGTTCTTTCAGACTCTTTTCCAGATCATCGTACACTTCTCTGCTCACAATTCCTCTCCCCTCAAGATACGCCGCAGCGACGCCAACGCTCGATGTTGGAGCGCCTCCACGGCGCCCGTAGACCTGTCCATGATACGACCTGCCTCTGCCGCGCCAAGTCCCTCGCCATAGCGGAGGGCAAGCACCTCCTGCTGCTCTGGGGTCAACCGACGAATGGCCGCCCGCAAACGCTCACCTTCCGCCGCGCCCTCCGCAACAGCTACCGGGTCACCGCCGCCTCCCGGGAGCGACGCGACCAGTGGCTGTTCCGGTTCCGGTGGAAGGCGCCGGTAGTGATCCACTACCAGGTTGTGGGCTATTCGATAGAGCCATGCGCTGAAGGAAGCGCGCCAGGCCTGCTCACCGCGAATGGACCGCAGGACCCGCAGGAATAGTTCGCTCGTCAGATCCTCAGCCAGACCAGCATTGCCCACCCGCCGATATATGTACGTGTACATCTTGGGCGCGTATCGGTCGTACAACTCAGCCAACGCCTCCGGCTCGTATCCCTTGGCGCGCTCGAGCAGCGGCCCCTCATCTGTCACGTGACTGGTCAGCCCTCTCTCACCATATAAGACGCAAGAATCGCGAAAACCTTACGCCCAGTTTCAACCCAGACTGGCTCTGTCGCGTTGGCCCGCATAGCCAGTCGGTACCCTAGAGTGGTTAATCTCCCTTGATCTGCCCAGCCGCCCAAGCCCCTCCCTGCCATCGTCACCAGGCCCTCAAGCCCGCAGGACTCCAAGCGACAAGAACGGGGAGCTTCCTCTGCTCCCCAACAGCGAGCGAACCCTCTTTGCCTTGCACACCTTGCGCGTCTCTACAGACCAGCACTGACTCTGGAGGCCTGCGACGCTAGTCCACGATGATCTCCTCCAGGGTCCGTTTCGGCACGTGGTGTACACCCTCCGCGTCCCGCCAATACCGGACGTCTCCACCGGGCTCCAGTACCTCAAGCACTACTTCCTCTTTGGGGTTGCCCAGCGCCAAGACGCAAAGTATCTCATACCGATCAGGTATCTCCAGAGCCGCGCGGAGCTTGCCTCTCTTGATGGCAGCGATAATGCAGCCGCCCAGGCCCTTGTCTCTGGCACCCAGGAGGACGTTCTGAGCCGCAATGCCCTGGTCGAAGGTGAAGGACTTCCTGATCTCCCTATCGCCAAGGACAATGATGTAGGCCGATGGTCTTTCTCCCTCAGGTGGGCCGGGCCAGCCCTTGAGGTAGGCAGCCCAAGTGAGGTGAGGAAAGATGAGGGCATTCTTTGCTGGTTCCCACGAGAGCATGTACTTCAAGGGCTGCAAGTTGTGTCCCGATGCACCGAGTCTTGCCAAGTCAACCAGTTCCCTCAGCGTGTCTTCATCTATGGCATACTCCTCGTAGAACCGCCGATAACTCCTGCAGGTCTCCACCAATTCCTTGAGCATCCCAATCTCCTCCCTCATCGACTTCCGGGAGCTGAACTGCCATGGATTCGGCATCATGTTAAGTCAGGTGCTGTGTTTGGTCAAACCGCGAAGCGCCTCGGCTCTTGCAGTTGCGGTCACGGCTGTAAGAGCCGTTGGCTGGGTGTGTCGGTCTGCACACCACGCGATCAAGAATGGGAGGCGCCAGCATAGCTACCACCGGTGGCGACAGCCAGGACAGGCGCTCCCTCACTCAGTTGCTGCTGGCACAGCGCTTTGCAGTGCCGGACAGTGCATGGTACGATCACTATGGCCATCCTGCAGACAGAGTGTCGACGCGACCCCCACCGACGGCGCAGCACCGTCCCTGGCCGTCCCACCAGGCAGGGAGATCTGCCCGGATCAGGGCCGCGCCATGCCCTGAGCTTGAGTTGTCATCTGCGGTCAGTACGTCAAGTCCTAGGAAGGATGATATGTACTCCCGAGCCGCGGTCACGGACAACATACCGGAGTCAGTCTGGAGTCAGTTCAGCGATCAGTTGCGCGCCTTCATCCGCTCTCGAGTATCCGACGAGCAGACTGCGGAGGACATCCTACAGGACGTCTTTCTCCGCATCCATGCCAACATGGGCACGCTGAAGGACCTGAGCAAACTCCAAAGCTGGATCTACCAGATCACCCGCAATGCCATCATTGACCACTACCGGACTCAGCGGCCGACCAGCGAGTTGCCCGAGGACTTGGTGTCTGGGGAGGATGCCTACGAAGAGGACCTGATCGTCAGCCTTTCGGCCGACGTGCGAGAGATGGCCGAGGCCCTGCCCGAGCCCTACCGAGAAGCATTCATGCTCACCGCGTACGAAGGCCTCAGTCAGAAGCAACTGGCGGAGCGGCTCGGCCTCTCCTATACGGGCGCCAAGTCAAGGGTTCAGCGGGCACGGCAGAGGGTCAGGGACATGCTGATGACTTGCTGCCACTTCGAGTTTGACCGTCGGGGCATGGTCATAGACTACCACCAGCCCCACTGTTGTTGCTGCGCCCTGCGGCAAGAATCCAACTGATCTCCGCGCGCCCGACCCCTGTCCCCTGGCTTTCCACACCAGGTGACCGCCATCCTGCGTCTTTTTCGCCGGACCTTCGTCTATCAGGATGAGACAGATCAAGGAGGTAAGAGCGATGAGTTTCATCCTGAGTCTGAGCATCGACACACTGGTGAAGGTCTGGCACACTCTGCTGGGAAACTGGCCGTATCTGCTTGTGAGCGCGGTGATCGCATCGCTGCTCACTGTCTACTTGGACATGGACCGCATCTCCGCCTTCCTGCAACGATATCGCCGGGCCGGCGTGGTGGCAGCAACTGCGGCCGCGGTCGGAACACCTCTCTGTTCCTGCGGAACTATGGCTGTCATCCTGGGCATGATGGCCGGCATGATGCCCTGGGCACCCGTGGTGGCCTTCCTGGTTTCCTCACCCCTCACGTCTCCGCAAGAGTTGATCTACAGCGCGGGACTGTTCGGCTGGCCCTTTGCCCTGAGCTTCTTCGTGGCGTCCATCGTGCTTGGGCTGGCCGGTGGTCTTGCGGCGTCTATAATGGAGAGCCGAGGCTGGTTCGCAAACCAGGCACGCTTCGTGAAAGAGTGCTGCGCTGTGGCCACCGAGAGAGTGACCTCCAAAGTCACTCCGGCGCTGTTCCTGACGCAGACCTTCTGCGCAGGGAGACGTCTGCTGATCGTGTTTGTGGTGTTCGCCTTCGTCGGCTACTTCCTGAATGGGCTGATCCCAGCCCACTGGATACCGACCCTCTTCGGCGGCGGGAAGGTGTACAGCGTGCCCCTGGCAGCCACGCTGGCCCTGCCCTTCTACATCAATACCGAGGCTTCCTTGCCCCTGATCAGGGCGCTGCTGGACTCCGGGATGAGTGAGGGTGCTGCATTGGCCTTTCTGATCAGTGGCGCGGGCACTTCATTTGGCGCGATGGCCGGGGCACTTACTGTGGCGCGCTGGCGGGTGGTCGGGTTGGTGATTGCCACGCTGTGGCTCGGCGCGATATGTTTCGGACTCGCCTATGATGGCCTGCTGGCAGCGGGGCTTCCGTAGTCTTGTGGTGACCCCGACCAAGAACGAAGGATGTCCTGGCGGTAGGGGCGACCCGGCGGGTCGCCCCTACTTGACAAGACACCGACATTTGAGGCGGTCAAGTCTCGGATTCCTCCGGAGCCCCGGCCAGGCGGAGCACCCTGAACAGCCAGGGCGCGCCTAGAGTGCTCCACACTCCCAACAATACGAAGTAGGAGAAGCGAAAGGCCAGAGATGGCCACGACCCTTCCGCGAGAGGCACGACCTCCATCGCCGCGTAGAGCGGCACCACCACCGCCGCGCCCACGACAAAGCGCACGAAACGCTGCCACACGGGACCGGCAGGGCTGAAAGGTACGTACTGGCGCAACAGGGCAAACCCCACACCCGCCCCTGCCAGTGTTCCCATGGCGGTGGCCACGCTCTTGCCGGGCGACGTCACAAAGAGGACCAAGGGCACGCCAGCCGCCAACAGTATCTGCCAGTGTAGCTCTAGCTCCGCCAGCCGCCGCTCCAGGCCCCCCTGCACAGCCAGGTACAGGACCAACGACACACCCCCAATGGCCCAACCCACGACTATGTCTTGAGGGAAATGCACCCCCAGGTAGACACGAGAGAAACCGACGAGCACGGCCAGCAAGGCCACCAAAACCCACAGCCATGGTCTGCGTGCCCAGGCCGCGATGGCCCCCCAGAACACCACGACGAACTGCGCGTGGCCGCTGGGTAGCCCATAGCCCTCGAACCAGGCCAGCTGCAAACTGGGGTCGAAATCGCTGGGGCGTGGTTGGTGGAACAGGTCCTTCAACACTGTGTTGAGTTGGCTCGACAGGAGAAGGAAGATGCCTACTCGTGCGCCCAGGCGCACGTCCACGCACCACAGCAGCAAGGGCAGCATGACCACGTAGAATTGGGGCTGGCCCAGAAAGGTAAAGGCACCAAAGAACAGGTGCAGGGCAGGATGAATCTGCTGCATAGCAGCGATGAAATCGAGACTCCAACTGGTCAGAGGGTCCACGTAATCCCTCCCCTGGGTAGGCGGAGCGGTGATCTGACGTGCAGGCCCAGCTTCGGACTGGACTATACTACATGGTGAATACGTTCACAATATCCAACTGGCCTCCCACGCGCACTCAAGGCTGCCCAGGGTCCAACCTCGACAACGTCTCAACACCGGTGGTACAATACCGCTCAGACACCCTGGAAACCACGAACCAGTCCATGAAGCCTCGGGCCAAGTGGTGAATGATCGTGAGCCAAGGGCGATGAACGAGTGACTGGCGGCGATCACGTCCGCTCTTATTCTCTTCTGGAGGTCTTACCATGCAGCCATTCGAGAAACTCGGCGCGTTCTACCTCGGCAAGGAATACGACCTGGCCAAGGGCGAAATCCTCGATAGCCTGGTGATGTACGATGCCCGGGACCTGACCACCCACGCAGTGTGCGTGGGAATGACCGGCTCAGGGAAGACCGGGTTGTGCATCGACCTGCTGGAGGAGGCCGCCATCGACAGCGTCCCCGCCATCCTGATCGATCCCAAGGGCGACTTGACCAACATGCTGCTCACCTTCCCCGAGTTGCGTCCGGAGGACTTCGAGCCCTGGATCAATGTAGACGACGCCAGGCGCAAGGAGATGAGCGTCGAGGAGTATGCCAAGTCCACCGCCGAGAGCTGGAAGAAGGGCCTCGCCGACTGGGGGGAGGGACCAGAGCGCATCCGCATGCTGAAGGAAAGCGCCGACTTCTCCATCTATACCCCTGGCTCTGACGCGGGTCTGCCGGTTTCCATCCTGGCCTCCCTCGCAGCTCCCGACTTGAGTTGGGACGAGGAGCAGGAACTGCTCCGCGAGCAGATCCAGGGCACCGTCAGCGCCCTGCTGGGCCTGGCGGGGATCGAGGCCGACCCGATACAGAGCCGTGAGCACATCCTCCTCTCCAACATCTTCGAGCACTTCTGGCGCCGGGGAGAGGACCTGGATCTCATGCGGCTGATAACCGCCATCCAGTCACCTCCGGTGCGGCAGATAGGGGTCTTCGACGTAGACACCTTCTTCCCCGAGAAGGAGCGCTTTGGCCTGGCCATGTCGCTGAACAACATCATCGCCGCCCCCGGGTTCCAGTCCTGGCTTGAGGGGGAACCTCTGGACCCCTCGCACCTCCTCTACACCCCTGAAGGCAAGCCGCGACACAGCATCTTCTATATCGCCCACCTCAGTGACGCGGAGCGGATGTTCTTCGTGACCCTGCTCCTGGAGCAGGTGGTGACCTGGGTTCGCCAGCAGTCCGGGACCACCAGCCTGCGAGCCCTGCTCTATTTCGATGAGGTCTTCGGCTTCTTCCCACCGGTGGCAGAGCCGCCATCGAAGCGGCCTCTGCTGACCCTGCTCAAGCAGGCGCGCGCCGTCGGATTTGGAGTGGTGCTCACCACCCAGAACCCGGTGGATCTGGACTACAAAGGCCTGACCAACGCCGGCACCTGGTTCATCGGTACGCTGCAAACAGAGCGGGACAAGATGCGCGTGCTTGATGGGCTGGAGTCGGCCAGCGCGGAGGCCGGCGGCGGCCTCAAGCGCAAGGACCTGGACCGCATCATCTCCGCGCTCCGCTCGCGCGTCTTTCTGCTCCACAATGTCCACGAAGATCGCCCGGTCATCTTCCAGACGCGATGGGCCATGAGCTACCTGCGCGGCCCCCTCACCCGGACCCAGGTGCGCGATCTGATGGCAAACAGGAGAAAGGCAGCCGTGCCCAGCGTCTCCGAAGCAGGGAGCCGCCCTTCAGTACGTGAGGGTGCAGCGGCCTCCGCGGCGGACACCACCGTGCTTGAGGGTTACAGCAGCTCTCCACCTTCGGTGTCCCCGGACATGTCTCAGGTCTTCCTGCCCCTCCGTCTCCGCGAGAAAGACGCCGTCTCTGCGCTGAGCAAAGAGCTTGGCCAGGCGGTGGAGGCGACCGAGACCACCGTCGTCTACGAACCCCATCTGCTGGCCCTGGGCGCTGTAAGCTTCGTTGATCGCAAGCACAACGTGGACCAGGCAAAGGCCGTGGGCCTCCTGGTGCGACCAGAGGATCTTGGTGCGACCTCCGCCTGGGAAGAGGCCACCTTGGTTGAACTGGACGCCAGGGACCTGGACAACGAGCCAGAGGCCGAGGCCCTGTTCGGGACACTCCCTTCGCAGCTCAGCACCGCCTCGAAGCTCAAAGCCCTAGAGAAGGGGTTCGGGGACCATCTTTTCGCTAGCGAGCAACTGGAGCTTTACCATAGCCCACTGCTAAAGCTCTACGGTGAGCCGGGGGAGTCCGAAAAAGACTTCACGGTGCGGGCGCAGCAGGCCGCTCGCGAACAGCGAGACGCAGAGGTGGATCAACTGCGGAAGAAGTACCAGAAGAACCTGGACCGCTTAGAGGAGCGCCTGTCCAGAGAGGAACAGCAACTGGCCGGGGATCGCGCCGACTACGAGGGGCGCAAGAGAGAGGAGTTGCTCTCCGCTGGGGAGACTGTGGTGGGCATGCTCGGCATCTTTGGCAGACGCTCATCCCGAGGGCTTTCGACCGCCGCTCGCAAGCGCAGGATGACCACCCAGGCCCGGGGCGACGTCCAGGAATCGGAAGAGCAGATCAAGCGCCTGGAGGAAGAGATCAAGCAGATGACCCAGGAGATGGAGAAAGAGGCCCAGGCGATGGCGGACAGATGGGAGGACGCTGCCGGGGAGATCCAGACCTACACAGTCAAGCCCCGCCGCAGCGACATCAAAGTCGAACTCGTGACTCTCGCCTGGGCACCATACTGGGAGATTGGCTACCGCTCCGCGCGGGGCGAGGTCGCCCACGGCCGCATGCCGGCCTACTAGCAGACCTCCCGAAGGCTCTGAACCCTCGGGAGGTTCAGCACCAGCCCTCTATGCCCCACATGCTAAGTGATATCCGGCATCCCGCGGCGGACGCTATTGGCCCAGCATGCCCCCCAGGAGCCCTTCCAAACCTGCGCCGCCTGCACTTCCGGAGCCACTGAGCAACATATCAACTGCGCCGCCAAGTGGTTCCGGCAGGTTCTTCTTGAGATAGCCGAGCACGACTTCCAGAACCTTCTGGGCCATCTCCTCTGGAAGCCCGGTCTTCTTGGAGATCATCTTGACCAAGTCTCCAGTGCTCTTGGCCTTTCTCGCAGCGGTGCTAGGCTTTGTGCCCAACACATCGTCGATCTGGCCGCTGACCGCAGATGGCAGTTGTCCCTGGAGAAAGCCGGCTACCATCCCCACACCCTTCTCGGCCATCTCGTCGGAGAGACCCGTCTTCTTCGAGACCAGCTTGATCAGTTCTTCCATCTGTTTCCCGCTCTTCTGTCTATACTATCGATGCGTAGCACACGTCTGACTGGAGGCGCGGGCCGCACCCTCACCGGGGCCGACGTGTAAGATGTCGGCCCGCGCTCCGAGTTGACTGACTACAACCCCTTCATCAAGGTGGCGACAAGTAGCAGCACGAACGCCACTACCACCAGCCAGAAGCCGAGCCCAAAGGGCACCGCCACTATGGACAGCGATCCCACATGGATGAGTATACCGATCACCCCCACGACGAGGGCGACCAACCAAGTAATCATCTTCGGAGCACTTAGTTTCATCTCAACCTCCTTTGGATAAGTGTACCGTTGAGTCTCGGCCGGACTCTCTCGGCCCCGTGGCCTGCCGCCAGTCGTCGAGAGTCCCCTGGACACATCGAAACGTCCCAGACGATTCTAAGAACGGGCCGTACTACTATCAGCGGCCAGGACTACGTCTCCGTTATTATGGCGCAAGTCAAGCCGATCTGCCACAACTCCATCCCGGGGTAAGTTAACCACTGAGCTTGAGTTGCGCGTGACATGGAACGGGTCCGATGCTTCTCACACGGCTGCGTGGTTGCAGAGGAGAAAAGAACTGTACCCGCTGCACCAGGGTAGCAGTGTACTCTGTGGAGCCGGAATATGCCCGGACGGTCTCCCAATGTGCAAACCTCCCGAAGGTTCTGAACCTTCGGGAGGTTTACGATTCCGCAACGGGCGGGGGAGCCCAGCTTCTGCTTCAGGTCCGCGGAGTCCGCCTCAGCCCCCCTCTCCGCTGATGCGGCAAACCTCAGTTCATTGTCTCGCAGAGTCAGAGTCCGCTCTCTTCTCTCCTCGAGCCGCGTAGTAGTCGGCAAAGGCGCTATACCGGGCAGCGCTGGCATCAACACCACGCTGGATGGCGTCAGCCTTCGCGGCATAGTATCCGGCCAGAGCTGTGTACCGGGCAGCACTGGCGTCAATGCCACGGTGGATCCCCTCATTCTTCGCGGCATAGTACCCGGCCAGAGCCGTATACCGGGCGGCACTGGCATCGAGGCCACGCTGTACGGGGTCATTCCTCGCGGCAAGGTATCCGGTCAGAGCTGTGTACCGGGCGGCACTGGCATCAATACCGCGCTGGACACCCTCGGCCTCCGGGGCGTAGTGTCCAGCCAGCGCTGTATACCGTGCGGCATCGGCATCAATGCCACGCTGCACGGGGTCGTTCATCGCCGCGTAGTGCCCGGCAAGAGCTGTGTACCGGGCGGCACTGGCATCAATACCGCGCTGTACGGCGTCGTTCTTGCCAGCAAAGTATCCAGCCACAGCTGTGTACCGGGCAGCATCGGCATCGATACCACGCTGCACGCCCTCAGCCTTCGCCGCAAAGTGCCCGGCCAGTGCTGTGTGCCGGGCAGCGCTGGCTTCTATACCACGCTGCAAGTCGTCGTTCCCTGTGGCAAGCTGTACGGCCAGAGCTGTGTACCGAGCAGCACCGGCATCGATACCACGCTGCAAGTCGTCGTTCCCTGTGGCAAGGTGTACGGCGAGAGCTGTGTACCGAGCAGCATCGGCATCAACACCACGCTGTACGCCCTCAGCCTTCGCCGCAAAGTGCCCGGCCAGAGCTGCGTACCGGGCGGCACCGGCATCAACACCACGCTGCACGCCCTCAGCCTTCGCCGCAAAGTGCCCGGCCAGAGCTGTGTACCGGACAGCACCGGCATCAACACCACGCTGTACGCTGTCCTCGTTTCCGCCAATAACACCGGGTGACCCGGTTACTGCTACCGCGGAAGCGATCACCAGAGTAGCTACGATCAATCCGATCCCCAAGAAAGTGGTGGGGACCATTAGCCGCTTGGACCATCCTTTGACAACAAGTGCACTTGCCGACATTGTTTCCCTCCTTCTGTTGATTGATCCCGAAACCAAGAATCCTTCTCTGCCAATTGACCTGTTGCTCATGACCGTAACCTCCTTCAAGCCTGTGGATGTACCTCTGTGGGCTGATTTCACACTCAATATAGCAGACAAAGGTGGTGAGAACGTGCCCAGAACGTGGCGAAAACGTGGCGGTTGAGGAATCTCCTTCTTTCAGCTACAATGTCCGCAGGCGATGAGTTGCTCCGAACTTTCTAGGGCCAAGGAACGATGACACGTCTGTCGCTCTCCTTGCTGGGACCTTTCCAGGCGGCGCTGGATGGGCAACCAGTCACGGATTTCAAATCCAACAAGGTCCGGGCTCTGCTGGCCTACCTGACCGTGGAAGCGGAGCGGCCCCATCCTCGCGAGGTGCTGGCCGGGCTGCTGTGGCCCGACTGGCCCGATCGGGAGGCCCTCGGCAACCTGCGCTATGCCCTCTCCGACCTCCGCCGCGTTATCGGAGACCGCATAGCAGAACCGCCTTTCTTGCTCATCGCCCGTGACACCCTCCAGTTTAGCGCCTCCAGCGACTTCTCCCTGGATGTCGCCGCTTTCACAATCCTGACTGAGCCCGCCCTGAGCTTGGCCAATGGTCCTGAAGACCTGTCAGGGCTGGAGGAGGCCATCGCTTTGTACCGGGGTGATTTCCTGGAGGGGTTCTCTCTCCCCGACGCCGGCCCCTTCGAGGAATGGGCGCTCCTCAGCCGGGAGCGACTCGCCCGCCAGATGTCGTCCGCGCTCCATCGCCTATCCGCAGCCTACGAGGAACGCGGCCAGTACGAGCAGGCCCAGTCCTTTGCCCGGCGGCAACTCGAACTGGATCCCTGGGATGAAGTGGCCCACCAACAACTCATGCGCGCGCTGGCCCTGGGCGGCCAGCGCAGCGCCGCCCTGGCTCAGTACGAAACCTGTCGCCGCCTTCTGGCCCAAGAACTGGGCGTCGAGCCAGCCCAGGAAACAACGCAGCTACACCACCGAATCAGCGATGGGAAGCTAAGAGCCCCTGTACCACTGGCTCGTTCTCCCGATGTGCCAGCCGAGTCTCCTCGCTTCCTGGATGAAGAAGAGGTGGAGGTGGAAAGGTCCGTCTTCGTGGCCCGAGAGCGAGAGCTGGCGCGACTTCACGGCTTCCTAGACCTGGCGCTGGCCGGCCAGGGCAGAGTGATATTCGTTACCGGGGAAGCTGGCAGCGGGAAAACCGCTCTTCTTCACGAGTTTGCGCGAAGCGCACAAGGTGCCCATGCAGACCTGGTGGCTGCTAGCGGCAACTGCAACGCTCACACCGGCATCGGCGACCCATACTTACCGTTTCGCGAGAGCCTGGGGCTGCTCACCGGCGACGTGGAAGCTCGCTGGGCGGCAGGGGCCATGACCAGGGAACACGCTCGACGCCTTTGGACCACGCTCCCGGTGACCGCTCAGGCCCTGGTGGGCACAGGACCAGATCTGATTGACACCTTCGTCCCTGGTACAGCCTTGCTTGAACGCGCGACGAACTATGCCCCCGGCGGGGCGGACTGGCTCACCCGTCTCGATGAACTGCTGGCACGCAAGCCGGCTCGGCCTGCTCTCCCAGGACCGCAGCAGAGTGACCTCTTTGAGCAGTACAGCAGGGTCCTCCAAGCCGTGGCGCGTCGGCTCCCCCTCGTCCTGGTCATCGACGACTTACAGTGGGCGGACCTAGGCTCCATCAGTCTGCTGTTCCACATGGGACGGCAATTGGCCAGCAGCCGTATCCTGATCGTCGGCGCATACCGCACCGAGGAGGTAGCCATCGGGAGAGATGGAGAACGGCACCCCCTCGAGCCCGTGGTCAACGAGTTGCAGAGGCAGTTCGGCGACATCGCGGTGGATGTGGATCAGGCCGGGAGCAGCGATTTCGTGGAGGCCTTTCTGGACAGCGAGCCCAACCACCTGGAACTCCGGTTTCGCGAGAGGCTCTACCGGCGGACGCTTGGCCATCCGCTGTTCACCGTGGAACTGTTACGCGGCATGCAGGAGCGGGGGGATTTGGTCAGGGACCCAGAGGGGCGGTGGGTCGAGGGGCCGGCGTTGGACTGGGAAACCCTGCCAGCCAGGGTGGAGGCGGCCTGCTCGGAGCGCATCGGCCGTCTGGCCAAGCCACTCCAGGCCGCTTTGCTCGTGGCCAGCGTGGAGGGCGAAGACTTCACTGCCGAAGCGGTGGCCCGGGTCCTGGGAACCGACGAGAGGGAGACGATCCAGCTTTTGAGCAGCGAGCTGGACCGAAGACATCGCCTGGTACGCGCCCAGGCTATCGAGCGTCTGGGCTCGCGGCGCGTCTCCCGCTACCGATTCAGACACGACCTGTTCCAGAGGTACCTGTACGACAACCTGGACCAGGTGGAACGGGCGTATCTCCACGAGGATGTGGGAGACGCTCTGGAGGAGTTGTATGGAGAGCAAGCGAGCGAGATCGCCGTGCAGCTGGCGCGGCACTTCCAGGAGGCAAGGATTGCCGAGAAAGCGATACACTATCTACACCAGGCCGGGGAAAGGGCCGTGCAACTGTCTGCCTATGAGGAGGGGATCGCTCACCTGACCAGGGGGCTCGCCTTGCTCATGACCACGCCCGACTCCCCCCAGCGTGCTGAGCAAGAGCTCGCGCTGCAAATGGCCCTCGGCGTGGCCTGGCAAGGCACAAAGGGCGCTCAGTCCCCAGAAGTGGAAAGGGCTTGCAGCAGAGCCCGCGAACTGTGCCAGCAGATGGGCAAGACGTCTCAGCTCTGCCAGGTACTCGGCGGGCTGGCGGTGCTCCATTACGTGCGGGCGGAGCATCAGACAGCACGTGAGTTTGGAGAACAGGCGCTGAGCCTGGCCCAACAGGCCAAGGACCCACTGCTTCTCGCGCTGGGCCACTGGTACTTGGGACTCGTCTCGTTTTGTTTCGGAGAATACACGACGGCCCGAGCTCACTTCGATGAGATGATCTCCTTCTATGAACCTCATCAGCATCACCACGCCCTCATAGTCCTCCGTGGAGTTGACGCAGGACTGAGCGCCCTATCTTATGATGCCTGTTGTCTGTGGTGCCTTGGCTATCCGGAACAGGCCTTGAAGCGAAGCCAGGAGGCGCTGTCCCTGGCTCGAGAGCTCGATCACCCCTTCTCCCTGGCCGATGTCCTCACCTACGGTGGCTGCGTGTTCAGTGAGATGCGCCTGGATGGGCAGGCCCTAAAGGATAATGCAGAGCAGCTGGCGCGCTTATCGAATGAAAGAGGAGTTACAGGATGGTTAGCGGCCGCCACCTGCTTCTTGGGAGAGGGGCTGGCCATGCTGGGACGGGTCCATGAGGGGATCGCGCAAATGCGCGTGGGCATGGCAGCAGAACAGTCTCAATACATACGTTGCCATTCGCCAGCATCGCACTGCTCCCTGGCCATGGCGCAGGCTAAGTCGGGACATCCAGAACAAGGACTGATGACACTGGCCGAGGCGCTATCACTCGTGGAGGAGAGAGAGGACCGCTACTGGGAGGCGGAATTGCGCCGCCTGCAGGCAGAGCTGCTGCTCATGCAGGGCGAGGATGCTGAAGCTGAGGCCAGCCTCCAGAAGGCCATCGAGGTCGCCCGCCGCCAGCAGGCCAAGTCGTGGGAGCTGCGAGCAACGGTGAGCCTGTGTCGTCTCTGGCAGAAGCAAGGCAATCAAGAAGAAGCCCGACAGATCCTGGCAGAGGTTTACAACTGGTTCACGGAAGGCTTTGACACCCCGGATCTCATAGAGGCGAAGGCGCTGCTCCAAGAGTTGTCGTGAGCGAAGACTGCTATCGTCTGCCTGACTGAAGGCGAAGGCCTGATATAGATCGGGCGCCCCTGGGATCGACGCCGCGACAAACCTCCCGAAGAGCCCAACCCTTCGGCAGGTCTATTCTCCGCACGAGCTGCCCACTTGCCCACAATCTGGCGGAGGCCGTCAGTGGAACCCACCGACTACGTTGTTTTGGCTCGCCCCGCAGCCTGACCCCATCGACGCGTCGCCAGCCACGATGCCAAAACGACCAACGAACGGCAGTATATCATCAAGGTCAAGGAACGCCATGCTCTCTCCACTTCGCACGTGCTCAATCCTGCCGCGCCAGCGCGACGCTGCAGGTGGTGACTCGCGCCAGAATCAGGAGCCTTGCCGACCTTGTTCGTGCAGGGCGGCTTCGATGACACCTTGGAGAACATCGCTGCACGCTCGTCCAGAGAGATTACCCAGTCTAATCACCCAGGGGTGTCGCTCCAGGCGCCGCCGACTCCCTGGACGAGAGGCCTGCTTTCACCGACGCTCGGCCGTGATGTGCTCAGGGTGCACGGAAACAAGGTCATTCGCCCAACCCCGAAACCCCCTGCGAAGAGCGCTCTGCTGTTGTCGAGCGCGGCCCTGGCGGTGCCTGCCGCCCGAGGCCGTCGAGACTGGCGGAGCGCCTGGCCCCATCAGTGAAGCCTAAGCGATGATCCCTTCAGCTCGTAGCCCCGACTTCGGCCGTAGCGCCGACCTGCTCCGTGGCGCCGAAGTGCTGCTGCAGGCGCCACCCCCAGCTCACTAGAGCCCGCCCCAGGCAGGTCATCACCCGACAGTGGAGGCGGGCTGTCTTTTCGGCCCTCTCACGTAGTGCCAGTTCGTGGAGAACTAGTCGGTCCTTCTCTGCGAATCGTAGCGCATCTACGTGGCGCTCTTGCTGCGCGCGAACCTCGTTCCAGCTTTGCATCATGCACCTCCTGCTGCACCCTATCATATGGCCGCGAAGCGCGGTCATTCCTCCTCACCAGTGGAGGGCTCCCGACGTCGGGCCTCCACAGCCTCCCGTATCTTGGTCCACACGGCTGTCGCGGGTTCAGCGTCTCCCAGGGCTAGTTTCAGCGCTGGGCGCAGGATGACGTCTAGCCATTCTTCCACAGGTGCTTCCTCCGCCTGTCCGTCGGGGCAACCGTGTTCCCTGGCCCGGTTGCCGGAACGCGGTATCCTCTCGCCTTCTCGTTGTCTCATCTCTGTCACCGGGTCACACCTGCTCTACGATCACAGAGTAGCACACAGGCGCCAAGACAGCGCCAAAAACGCCGTCAAAAAGCTGGCTTGGCCACGTTTCGGCGTCGCTGCACGCCGTGACTAAGCTCTTCAGGCGGACAAAGCAAGACCCCCGCCTTGTTGCACGTGACGGGGGCCTAACAGTGCGGATTCTCGTCGAGCGGTTTTGGGTTCGGGCCACTAGTGCGCTTCGATCACCACCTCTCCACACACCCACGTGTCGATTCTGAGATGGAGAAGTTCTGCGCCCAAGGCTTCACCAGCAGGTGCCGCCTACCATAGGTAAGGGGAATGAGGGCCACATCCTTTATCAAGATGCGGAGCGATTCGCCCTCCACCAACTCCATGACGATGAAGGGCGAGCCGTCGACTTCTCCCGCATCGTCGACCGAAACGATGTTGGGGTGGTTGAGTCGGGCGGTCCACTGCGCTTGGCGTAGCAGGCGAGCACGGCCTTCGCTGCGCAGGGTGGCGGCTTCGGACACCACCTTGACGGCGACGGATCTATCCAGCAGGGTGTCGTGAGCACCATAAACGGAGGCTATACCACCGCGCCCGATTTCCGCTTCGAGGCGGTAAGGTTCGGCCAAAAGCCTATCCGCCATCAGCAATCCCCCTGCATCCTGCAATGGTTGACAACGCCAGCACAGGCTCAATCGATCGAATTAGTGCGGCTCGATGATCACGTCCTTCCAGAACCACACCTTCATCGGTGACAGGGCGTATTTTCTCACCCAGGGCTTCACCAACAGCTGCCAGCGGAAATACCACAGGGGCAAGATCGGCGCCTCCTGTACCAGGATCGGCTCTGCCTGCTGGTACATTCTCATCCGCTCGCCCTGGTCCGTGACTCGCCGAGCACCCTCGATCAACCGATCGTAGAGTTCGTTTCGCCACCCGCCGATAAGCTCCCATTCGCCGACCCTCAGGAAGTTGTCGGGGTCCGGATAGTCTGCCGCCCAACCCATCAACCAGATGTGGGGGCTTTCTCTGGCAAGCCTGTCAAGCATATCTCCCCACTTCAATTGCTTCGAGGCGATTTCTATCCCCAAGTTGTGCAGCCATTGTGTCTGCAAGCTCTCACCCGCAGAAACGAGGAGGGGCTTATCCACCGAGAGGACCTCCAGTTCCGGGAAGCCTTGTCCTCCTGGATAGCCGGCTTCCGCAAGCAGCACGCGCGCCTGCTCAGGATCATAGGGCAGGCCGATCCCTGGCGAGTGGCCCGGCATGCCCGGGGGCACAAACCCCCCGGTGGCCGGCAGAACGTAGCCTCTGAGCGTCACATGGGCCAGGGTTTCCCTGTCTGTGGCCAGCGTGAAGGCCCGGCGCACCCGCGGGTCATCAAAGGGCGCGCGCCGAACATCGAACCCGATGTAGTGGGTATTTAGCCCCGGTACCGACACGTATTCTCCAGCATGCCGCTGCCGGGCACGTTCCCAGTCCGTCGAGGGCAGCAGGAAATGGAGGACGAGAACTTCCAGCCTGTTGTCTTCATACATCTGCAACCAGCCAGCGGGCTCTGCCGCCCTGAACCACAGCTCGACCTGCTGCAGGTTACCTGTGCTGCGGCCATGATAGGTTGGGTTCCGTTGCAGGAGCATCGATTCGCCCCGTTGCCAGGACACCAGTCTGAAAGGGCCGTTGCTCACCAGGTTCCCCAGTTCGGTCCAGGCCCTCCCCTGCGCCTCCACCACATGCCGGGGCACAGGGAAAGTGGTGGACAGGCACAAGAGATAGGGGAAATAGCCGGTTGGTCCTTCGAGCTCCACCACCAGGGTGCGTTCGTCCACAGCGCGCACACCTATGAGGTCTGGGTCTGATACGTGACCCTCATGGTACGCCCTAGCTTCTTTGACGTCGTACAGCAGGCCTGCGACCTGGGAGGGCGTGGCTGGATCCAACACCCGCTTCCAGGCATACTCGAAATCGCCCGCTGTCACCTGAACCCCATCGCTCCAGCGCACGTCGTCCCGCAGGTGGAAGATGTATTTGCGACCCTCGTCCAGCATCTCCCAACTCCGAGCCACATCGGGCACGACGCCCATCTCCGGGCTTAACTCTACCAGCCCGCTGAAGAGCTGCTCTATCACTGTCTGGGAGTCGATGTCGTACGACAGGCCTGGATCCAGGGTGGCTGGTTCGACTAGTGCCACTCTCAGACCGTGAGGGGCGGGCGGGGGCCGGTCAGAGGATTCATCCTTCACCGCCTGCTCCCACAGAAGAAAGCCTTCGTCGTAAGCCTGGCGCGCCGCCTGGAAGTCGAAGGCGTTTTGATAGGTCAGGCCCAGCTTCATCAGCGTGCGCGCCGCCCTTGTGTATTCCCCCTGTTTCTTGAGAAGCGCCAATGCCCCTTGGTAATGTACGACAGCCTCCTCGTGTGCGTACATACCGCGTGCTCGGTCCCCGGCCGCAAGCAACGAGGTGATCGCCCTCTCTGTCAAGGTCTCGTCGTACCTCGCTCCTTCCTGCAAGTGAAACGCCACCTCGCTGGCCCAGTCATTCGCCTGGGGGCCATAGAGCCTCTCCAGCGCCAGCCCGGCCTGCGCGTGGGCGTGCTGCCTATGCCGGCGGGGAATCCCCGCATAAACCACCTCCTGGATCTTGTGGTGGGTGAAGGCGTAGTCGCGACCCATGGCTCCTGTGCCTTCTTCCACCAAGCGGTGGCGCAAGAGATCATCGAGTGCCTCCAGCGCCGGCTCCTCGCCCCGGCCCCAGACCGCGTCCAGCAGGTCAAAGTCGAACTCGCGACCGAGGACCGCCGCCACCCGCAGTGCCTCCTGGGTCGTTTCGTTCAGTCGGCGGACGCGGGTTTCAATGGCCTCGCTAACACGGCCAGGCAGCGGAACCGTTCCTTCGCTGAGCCGAACAAAGTCGCCCTTCCAAACGTCTCCGTCTAGATGGATCGAGCCTATCTCAAAGAGGGCTCTGACCATCTCCGTGAGGAAGAAGGGATTGCCCTCCGTCTCCCGGAAGAGCCGCTCCGCCAGGGGAGCGATCGCTTCTCCTGCACCGGACAGCTCTGCAATCATCGCTTCCACATCCCCAGAAGAAAGCGGCGACAGGCGTAGGGTCTGACAAACCCCTTCCTGATTCAGTTGCTGCTGCAGAGCACGCAGTGGATGCCCTTCCTCCACAGCTTCCGGGCGGAAGGTGCCGACCATCAGTGCCTGATGACCACTCAGGTGGCGAACTAGGTAGTGAACCAGCTGCAGGGTGGACTCACTGGCCCACTGTAGGTCCTCCAGGATGACCAGTATTGGGGCTGCAGAGCACAGTTCCCAGAGAATCCTGGCTGTCGCCTCAAAGAGGCGGGCCCTCTCCTGGTCAGTAGCTGTCGCAGGTGTTACGGGAAGATCAGCCCTCTCTTCCGCGACCTCTGGCACCAGGCGGGCGACTTGCGCCATGGCCCATGCAGGGAAGCTCTGCAGTTCAGACGGTACCAGAGCTGTCAGAATGGCGCCCAGCGCCTCGGCGACGGGTTGGTAGGGCAGGACGCGCTCGAATTCATAGCAGCGACCCCACAGCACCCGCGCGCCCTGCCAACGCGCATGCTGGGCAAACTCCTCGACCAGGCGAGTCTTGCCCAACCCGGCCTCCCCACTGACCAACACCAATCTACCCCGCCCTGCCTCAGCCTCCCGCCAGCAGCGATCCAAGAAGGCCATTCCCTGCTCTCTGCCCACTAGCTTGGCCCGGGCTTCCACATCCAATGGATTGCGCCCCCCAGAGGGTGCTGGTCGTACTGGCGGCATTTCAACATAGACGGCCTCAGCGACGCCCTCCTCGGGAAACCGGCCCTCCAGAATCTCCCGGTGCAGCTCCGTGGTCTCGGCCATCGGCTCTGCACCCAGCTCCTCCAACACCGTGTCCCGACATCGGCGATACTGCTCCAGCGCCGAGTTCCGCTGTCCCAGCCGGCAATACGCGCGCATCGCCACCTGGTGCGCGTCCTCCCGCAGGGGATCTTGTTCGAGGAGCCGCCGCGCGGTCCCCAACGCTGCCCGGTGCTCTCCTCTCTCCTCCTGTCCGACCATCAGCCGCGTCAGCCCCTCGCAGAAAAGGGATTCGAAGCGGTACCGCTCATTGATGACCCACTCATCGTAGAACCCATCCATGAAATCGCCGCGGTAGAGCGCCAGTCCTCCCTGCAGACGAGCGGCATCGTCGTGGGAGACCTCGGACTCGAACTCATCAACATCCAGCCAGAGATCGCCCTGGGGGTCAAGCTGCACCGTGTGGGGATCGCTCAGAATGAGCCCTTCTTCAGGAAGGCACCGGCGAATGTGCCATAGTGCGGTCCTGAGAGAGCCGCGCGCCTTGGGCTCTGGCCTCTCTCCCCAGAAGAGATCGATCAGCCGGTCCCTGGGTTGGGGATTCTCACGATAGAGGGCGAGGTAAGCCAGGAGTGACTGCGACTTGAGGGTGGGCGGTTTGGGCAACGGCTGCCCATCATGGCGGAGGTCCACCGGACCCAGCAAGTACAGTCGCAGAGTAGGCACTGCGTGGTCTCCTAGAGGATGCACGGGCCGAGACACCAGACTTGAACTGTGGGCAATCAAGAGAACCTCCCGAAGGTTTGGCACCTTCGGGAGGTTCAGGTCCTAGCGCTGGCTAGCCAGCCGAAACGTCCCCAGGTCCACCTCGGCCGGGTCGTCCTCATCGAAGTGGAGCCAGTCATTCTCATACTGCGGCAGGTATCCCTCGGCGCCCAAGACCACGCCGAGGCTCTCGCCGCGAGGTATCGGCCGGTCCAGCACGAACGTTCCTTCCCGGTCCGTCTCCGCGATGACGTAGGTCTGCTCCTCGAGGAAGTCCTGCAAGAACTCCTCCACCGTCACGTCTGGTTGGAGCACCACGAAGAGCGCCGCTTCTATGCCCCGGCCGGTATCGGCAGAGACGATGGTTCCTCTCACCGTCACTCCCGCATCTTCATCGTCTGCTGGATGGGGCAGCGTGACAGGCAGATCCTCATCCCCGTCGAACAGCGCCACCAGGGAGTAGGGGTCTGAGACGCTGTAACCGCCGTAGGTGTTGATGGCAATGTAGTAGGTGCCGGTTGTCCTTGGCTGATACTCGATATGCTCGCTCTCGGTGGTCCCCCAGGAGTAGTCCAGGATCTCCCCGGCGGAGTCAACCAGGTACAGGTCGTAGTCGGACCTCCAGTTGATGTTTCTCAGCTCTACGATGATGGGGTCCGTCGTCTCGACATCCACGTAGTAGACGTCAACGTCTTCATCCGAGCTGATATAGGCTTGATATAGCTTCCCGGAGTCCAGGGGCCCCGACGCCGAATCGACGGTTTCGTTTGGCTCGTACGCGTCCACGTCCTCGGCCGGCTCTTCCTCCTCGGCGAGATACACTAACAGGTTGACCGGCCGCAACTCATTCAGTTGACCCACTGAGACCGGCGTGTCGTTCTCGTCGATGACGCCGTCGCCATTGGTGTCCACGATCCGCCGCGCCTCCGCCTCTCCCAACTGCGTGGGAACCCCGATGAGTTCCCCGTCGGCGTTGACTCCCGTCCCCCCGCTGTTGCCTCCGGCAATGGTCGAGTCGGTGCGAATCCAGGTACGAATCAACTCACCACTTGCCAGCTCCGTGGAGTCAAACCCACTTACCCGACCGCTGGTGAAGGTGATGTATCCTTCTCCGATAGTGGGATAGCCGAAGATGTAGAGGTCGTCGCCCAGATGCACCTCATCCGAGTCACCCAACTTGACAGGAGTGAGATCCAAGTCTTCGGCATCCACAGGCTTGCCGTCGAGGTCCCTCGTGATCTGGAGGAGGGCTAGATCGATCTGCTGATCGTAGGCCACCACCTCCGCAAAGTACATGGGTGTGGGTGGTCGATCCTCCTTGGTGGTCACGGCAATGACCAGGGCGTCCATCGGTCCTCCGTCCAGCCCAACATCGTCGAACATGTCCGTGGCTACGTGCGCGTTGGTCAACACCAGGCCATCCTCGGAAATGATGGTCCCGGAACCACCCCAGACGGGCACCAGCTCCCCCGCGTCCAGGACCAGGGAGATGATATCAACGGCTCCCTTCATGATCTCCTGACGCTTGGTCAGTGTCAGGCCCTGCTGACCGGCTACGCCAGATACTGTGACCAGAATGGCCACCAGCAGAACCATCAAACAGCCGATCCTGAGCACGTTTCGCATGCTTTACCCTCCCTAATCAAAGTCCACGCTGCCGAGTATGGAGCGAAAGATCGCTTCATCGCGCTCAAAATGCTCTGCCAGGGTAGCGAAGGTGAAGACGTAGGCCTCACCTTCATAAGTCACCACACAATCAACCGCCTGAACCACCGCCGGCATGGCATTCTGAGGAGCACCGGCAGCCTCAGCCACGTACGCATAGGTCATGGTGCTTGCTGTCTGGCCGTCCACAGTCGCCCGGCCGCCGCTCAGGACACGGTACGCGGTTAGCGCCTCCGCCTTGGCCACAGACAGCGTGACCAGCAGGTCGTTCTGCGTCAGCGGAAAATCGGGGTTCATTTCCCTCGTGCTCAACGAGAACGTAGGCTTGAATGCACCCTGCTGGCGGACATCACTCACGGTGAGCAGTGCATTCTTGTCCACCTGGCCCAGCCAACGGGCGGGATAGCGCAAGCTTATGCTACCATCCTCGCTCGTGAAGGACACCATCTGCCCTTCAACCCAGCCTTTGACTGCCCAGCCCAGCAACAAGGCCACTACGACGAAAACGACGACCAACAGCTCATCCAGCCAGCCCTTCAACGCAGTTGCCCTACGAACGGATGCAGTATCTACCATCCCTCTCTATCCACTCCTCTCTGTGTCCTCTGCGCTCTCCGCGTCCTCTGCGGTTACGACTAGACCATTCAGGCCTGGGCGAGGCTTGCTCTGTTAGCCCTCCGCATCAGCCCGAACAGAATCCCCAGTATGGCCAGCGCGACCAGGGTAGCCAGGATGAGGCCATTCCACGGATTGAACTGCAGTCCCCTCACGCTGGCCAGATCTCGCAAGAAGACGAACAGGCCATTCAGCACCGCCGCCAGAGTCACTCCCGCCGGCATCCACCACACTGGCTTGCCCTCGAACTTGTCCTGGGCCAGGAAGTAGCCTACGATACCAGAGAAGCTGGCCTGCGCCAGGGCCGTGACGACGATGCGGATCACGCCCACTGAAAGGTCTACGCCCGCGTTAGACATCACATACTGGATGTTAAGCATGGTGGCGTATCCCAGGCCTGCCGCCGTGCCGTAGATCACCCCATCCATGCGCTCATCGAACTCCTGGCTGCCGAACAGCGTGTAGCGCACTGCGGCGTACTTGAGGAACTCCTGACTGAACCCCACGACCAGTATGCCTCCCACCAACTGTACGACGGCGCTCTCGTATAGCCAGCTGGACACCTTGAACAGGTCGTTGACGACCGGGACACCTATGGCAGCCGCCAGAAGCGCCGCCAGTATGAACACACCGATTACATAGCGCTTGGGCTCGGGCTCCAACCGATCCTGAAGGTAGAAAAAGAGCAGCCAGATGAGGGCGGGCACGAGGGCCAGGACTATGCCTACTGCGAGGAGCAGCCCTCCCTCCAGGGTCGGCTGGGCGAAGGTGTCTACGCCCACGACGAGAAGTATGAACACGATCAGGGCTGCCACCAATATCCAACCTGACTGCCAGAAGTGATCCCTTCCGCGGGTCACTCTGGCGTAGTGATCTGGGCAATAGCAGCGTTTGCCGATGGTCCGCGCTTCCCCTGTCAGCGGCACTTGACAAACGCAACAGGCACGTTCGCTCATGCTTCATAGCCTCCCTTAGTCCATTGGTTCGGAGCACCTTCCCCAGGGCACGTATTATACATTGGCAGACAATCCCAGGTCAAAGCCTGACAACGGGGTCCAACCGCCTGTCCTCAATGCGCATGATGGCCGGCACGAAGAAGGCCGCTAGACCCATTGCGCACGTGGCCACACTCCTGGACACATCGCCCGGCAATCCGCTTCCGATGTCCGCACGAACAAACGCTGCTGTGTTTCGCTCACCCTAGCCATCCAGACCTCGACGGAACTGGAGAGCCAGACGAAGGTTGTCGGTGTCGAATTTGGGTATCTCCAGTTGCTTCATCATGTGCAGCGAGTCGGCGTCGTTCACGTCCCACGCATGTACTTTAAAGCCTGCTGTACGCACGGTCCTCACCACCTCGGCTGACAACTGGGTGGGATGAAGATGTACGGCCCTGGCGCCAGCCAGCCTGCCGGTCTGCACCGCGACGTATGCCACCACATCTGGCTTCATCCAGTCCTCAGAGCGCCGCTGTAGCAGGTCCGTCGCCAAGCCCGCGCAGCGCCGGCCGATATCCACCAGCAGCGCAGGTTCGTAAGACGTAACCTCCATGGTATCCCACAGATGCCGGAAGCGCTGCAATTCGGCGGCAACTATCCCGGACGACTCCGGCTCGGGTCCCTTGAGTTCTATCTCCAGTCCCAAGCGACCGGCAAAGGCCTCGAGCACCTCACGGAAGGTGGGAATTAGGCACCCGTCCGGGGACTCCCCTCCCACCAACTGCAGCTCCCGCAGTTCATCAAACGTGTGAGCAAAGACGGGTCCGGATGCATTGGTCCTCCCATCAAGGTAGAAGTTGTGAAAGACCACTGGCACCCCATCCTTGCTCAGCCGCACGTCCAGTTCAATGGCATCTGCGCCAAGGTCCACGGCGCGCTCGAATGCGGCCAAGGTATTCTCGGGGACTCCGTCAGCAACTCCACGATGCGCTACTATCTCGAAGTGTCCCACACCATCTCCTCACGTATCGATTGGCCATGGCCAACCACGGTCGCCACAGCATGAACTCCCCCCGCGCCCTGCCGTACCAAGTCCATCTGGGTCTGGGTGCTGCCAGCGCGGGAGCTAACCCCATACTTGTCATTCTGTCGCAACTAACCTCCGCTGAGACCAGGCCGCCAGGTAGTGAACAGCTACGCCTGCCACGAAGCCGAGGGCCATATTGACAACCACCGACACCACCACGGTGACGCACAGCACCGCCAGATCCACCTTCCCTCGAACATCGGTGGCCAACTTGGCTAGCTCCACTCCCACCAGGAAGAGCATGGCTCCGATGATGGCACCAGGAAAGGCCCCGAGGACTTGGGCGAGGGATGCGGCCAGGAACAGACCGAAGAAGATCTCGATCAGTCCCTCAATGATGTTCGCCCCTCCGGTTCGGGCACCGAAGTAGTACTGGCCCGCCAGACCGCCAGCCCCGTGGCACATGGGCATACCGCCGAAGAAGGGAACCACCAGGTTCATGATACCCGTGTTCAGTGAGAGTTGCCGCTCTGTGACCGTCCTCTGTGGCCAGTAGGTCTTGATCAGCGATGAGGTAGAGATGACGGCATTGGTGGCAGTGAGCGGGATCTGCGCGAAACCAGCCAGTAGCAGCGCCTGCCACACTTCATCGGCGCGAAACGACGTCAAGGACGGAAGGTGCAGACCGGGAGCAGGGATCTCTCGGAGCTGGCCCCTCGCGCACATGATGAGTACCCCCAGGACGATGAGAACGATGGCGCCGGGCGCGTAGCGGTTTCGTCGCAGGGCCAGAGCCAGAACGACGGACACTGCCCCCACCGCCCACCACGTGGAGATCATGTCGAAGGCCTTAAGAGCGAGGACAACACCCAAAGCCACCTGGATCCCCCTCACCACAGCATGGGGCGTGACCCCGGCAATCCAACCCATCACGCCTGTGAGACCGAAGATTAGCCACACCACGCCCATGGAGAAAGCAGAGGCATAGACCATGGACGGGGACCAGTGCTGCGCGATAGCCACCACGGCGAGGACTTTCATGGGCTCGATGGGCATGGGCAGGCGGTAGAAGAGCCCAGTGCCAATGTTCGCCAGGCCCATCATCAGTAGGAAACCCGCCGGATTGAGGCCACAGATCACAATGTAGCCTATGGCCAGGGGAAGGAGCGTGCCGAAGTCACCCATAGACCCGGCCAACTCTCTCAGACTGAACTCAAAGGTCCCTAACTTCACGGCACGCGCTTCTCACCACGCCTGACCAGCTACCCTCAGCGGTTCCCCTTCTGCCGAGAGGCTTGGCTGTTCCCCACTGGATCACATGGCGTCTGCCGAGATCACCGGTTGAGCATCCACACCGAGATGTTGAGGATACCAGCGAAGCTCACCCACAGGATGTAAGGGATGAGCAGCGCGCCTGCTACCCTCGATATCCTCCAGAAGGTCACGATGTTGATCAAAATGGCGATCCAGAGGAACACGATGGCGATCACTGCCCCGAACAGTGAATACAGGCCGAAGAAGATGATTGACCACGCTGTGTTGAGCACCAGCTGGATGACAAAGATGCCCAATGCAACCCGCACACGGCGCTCTCCCAGACCCTTACGCCAGACCAGGAACGCGGCGATCCCCATCAGCGTGTACAGGGTGGTCCACACCGGAAAGAACACCGTATTCGGCGGATTGAAGCTCGGCTTGTTGAGGCTGGCATACCAGGTGGGGATGGCCGGCGTGGTGAAGATCGCTCCCAGCCCCCCAGCCAGTTGGCACACCACGATGCTTACCACAAGGCGCACAATATCACTCACTCTGCTGTTTTTCATGCCACACCTCCTTGATTTCGATGCTCCACGATGGCAATCCTTCCCGCCTAACCCAGACCGTTCGGACAATCAGAACAGTCCATGCCTCCTAGATGGCAAACCTCACACTGGTAGCGGGATCCACGGGGGCGTGCACCCGAGGCCGTCGCTCAACCAGCGGTTCGACTCTGGAACAGAGCGGTCATCCTAAGCGGCTTCCCCGAAGCCGCCCATCACCCGCCGTCATATGTCCGATGGGTCGGCTCCAGCCTCGCCCATTTTGCCCGCCATGTTCTCCATCATCGCTGCCATCGTCCCGCACAGAATCCTGGGTACAGCGTTGGTGGCGACGACCACGATGAGTCCGCCCACGGCGGCACCAAGTAGGCCCACGAGCGCATACTTCAGATTGAATGAATGATTACCACCCATTTCAGCCCCCTCCTCGCCCTCAGGCAATGACGGTAGTCACGTCCCGCGCATACAATTCGCGCGCGACCGATATTGTAAAGTAGCGGTGACGCCTAGTCCGTTCAGACGGACGCGATCTCTGCGATGAAGTGGCTGTCGGCACGCTATCACTGCCCCACAGCGTACAAGTTGCTGCCCGCACCCACATACAGAGTGCCGTCACCTCCCAGGGCAGGACCGACCAGGATCATCCCTCCCTCTGGAAGGAACAAACGCCAGCGCAAGGTCCCGTCCGGGTTGACGGCGAATAGCTCCCCCTCTCGGGTTCCCACGTAGAGCACGCCTGCGGCATCTATGGTGGCGGGAGAACTGAAGTGGACTTCCCTCTCCCCCTCGGGCTCCGCTGAGAAGGTCCAGGCGACGGTTCCTTCGGGATTGACGGAGTAGAATTCATTGTTGCTGAAGCTGAGATAGATCCTTCCCCCAGGGCCCACCGCCGGCGCGGAATCGGCCTGCCCGTCCACCGGCGAGAAGGTCCAGATTTGGGCACCATCCGTGGGGTTCAACGCCTGGTAGTCGGAGGCACTCCCCAGGTAGATGGTACCATCCGCCCCAATAGCGACGCTGGAGCTGACGGTGCCCAGGGGCGTCTGCCACTTGAGGCTGCCATCGGGATTCAGAGCGTAGAGATTGCCGTTTCTGGCTCCGACGTAGAGCGTGCCATCGGCACCCAGGGTGGGTGAAAATGGCAAACGCGAACCCACCTCGTAGCTCCACCTCTCGCTCCCGTCTGCGTTCAGGGCCACCACTGACCCACCACCGGTCTGGGGGTTGGTGGCTGCCAGGTAGACGGTTCCATCAGGACCCACCACGGGTGAGCTCTCCACGATATGAGACTCGAGATGGTAGCTCCAGGCCACACTGCCGTCGCGGTTCAGGGCATAGAACATCTCCTCCACCGGAGAAGCCACACCGACGTAGATGACGCCTTCCGCGCTCAACGCGGGCACGCCACTCACCTGACCCAAGGGCGCCCGCCACTTCTCCACTCCTTCGGGATCGAGGGCATAAAGGTTGCCATCCAGGGAGCCGAAGTAGACGCCGCCATCAGCACCGATGGCCGGGGAGTTGGCAAGGAGACCCACGCGAAACATCCACCTCACGTTGGGAGCGGCGGGTCCTGCCGCCGGACTCGCCCCCGTGTGCTGCGCGTTGCCCCCGTACATGGGCCACGGTGCCACTCCCTCGAGCGGGGATAGCGTGGGGGTAGGGGAAGCCACTAGAGTCGGAGCGGGCCCAGGGGTCGGCACCTCGCCAGGGAGTGCCAGCACCAGGACGCGATGGTGACCGGCGTCTGCCACATACACTCTGCCATCACTGTCCACGGCAACGCCCCAAGGATCGCTCAACTGTCCTTCACCCAGCTGCATCACGATTCGCCCCTGATTGTCCAGGATGTAGACCACCCTGGCCGCAGCGTCGGTGGCATAGATGTAACCCTGCTGGTCCAGGGCGATGTCCCGCAGCTCACCGATGTCCGTCTCGAAGGCACGCAGAAAGCTGCCCCCCGGGGCGTACTTCACAATCCGTCCATTCTGGGCATCAGCCACGTAGACGTTGCCTTCAGCGTCCAGGGCAATACCTTGAGGCCGAGTCAGCGACTGAGTGTCCTCGCCCACATCGCCGAAGGTGAACAGAAGACCTCTGAGCATACTGAATTTCTGAACCCTGGCGTTCCCGCTGTCCACGACGTACAGGTCCCCGGCAGCATCTACGACCAGATCCGCGATCTGGGAGAACTGACTGGGCAGCGAACCGGCTTGCCCGAAGCTTTGAAGGGGATCGCCGCGACCGTCGAATACGTCCACCCTCTCCGAGGCATCGCTGACGTAGACCCGGCCCACCTCATCCAAGGCCACGTATCTCGGCCCTGTAAAGCGAACGTCCGCTATGGCCATCAAGAAACCACCCTGCAAATCGAACACCTGCACCCGGCGGTTTCCCCTGTCCGCCACGTAGACGTTGCCCTGGGCATCCAGTGCCAGCCCCTGAGGGCTTTGGAACTGGCCTTCCCCATCCCCTCGCTGGCCGATGACCATCACCACCCCTTCCCCCGGCGGCGGAGCAGCAATGGTGGCAGTGGCCAAAAGCGCCGTGTCCGGCGTAGCTGGCAGAGAGCCAGTGGAAGTGGGGGTACCGCCACTGGAGCCACCTCCACAGCTGGCAGCCAACAAAGCAACCACTGACAGAGCGAGGATAGACAACCTGACCTTCATCGTAGCGCACATCCTGGGGCTGTCGGCCTACCGGGGTTGGAGCAGGAGCAGGCCTTCCTTGTTTTGTTCAACCATCTCTCTCGACCACGGCAGCGGGTGATACTCGACCGCCTGCCAGAGATGGATCATGTCATCGTAGTGCCTGTGAAAGACCAGCCCCGACTGGCCAGTGGTATGGGTGCTGAGAGAGTTGTCGAAGTTGCTGAGATCCACGATGAGCCGCTGGGAGACGCCATCCGTCGTGGCGTACGGGTCTTCGGGATCGAAACTCGCCGCATTGACCGTGTCCGACGAACCCCCCACGCGCACCGGCCCTCGATTGAAAATGCTCTCCAGAGGCGCGATGCCCGACTCACCCAGCGGCTGGTGCACGAAGGTCGCGCCGTGCAGGCGGCCCCATTCCCAGGTATGAGGCACGTCGCCGAAGCGGTTGCCGAGATAGTCCAGAGCGTCGGCGAAGCTGCGCTGGACCATGTCGTCCCTGGTCTCCCGTTCCGCTGTCCTCAAGTCATCGAACCAGGGGTTATCAGCCTGGTGGATCATCTCCTCCAGGGCGAGGTGATGCCACGTCCAGCCACCCAGATACTCTTTCACTAGTTCGTCGCCCAGCTCGTCGCCAAAGGTGTTCTCCACTAGTTTCATGTAGAACACCTCGAAGATCGCCGCGCCCGTGCTATCGGCATCGCAGCGGTAGTCCCAAGCCCGCAGCTCGTTCAGCGCCCGCTCCTGGAGAAAGCCCTCAGGCTCGATTTCCAAGATATAGGGAGAGAAGATCTCCCCCGGGATAGAATAGGTGTCGCCGTGTATCCGCTGGAAATCCTCTACATCGAGGGTGTCCTTCTCCCCGAGCAGGGCCCCGATGCGCTGCGCTCGGTGACCCAGGGCAAAATCATAGGCCAGGACGTAGGGGTAGTCGTCACTGACCACTTTGTTGTTGGAGGTGGCGAGAAAATGGGTAGGGGGGTTGAGCACGCTAGGCAGCTCGTCAAAGGGGATGTAACCCTGCCACTCGTATTCTCCCGTCCATCCGGGGACGGGAAGCAGACCGGTGTGCCCCTGGGAACGTATGGGGATCAGACCCGGCGACTGATAGCCGATGTTTCCTTCTGTGTCAGCGTAGACGAAGTTCTGGGAAGGGACAGCCCATAGCTCCAGGGCAGCCCTGAACTCGTCCCAGTTGCTGGCCTGATCGAGAAGGAACAAGGCCTCCACCATCCGATTCGGCTCCAGCGCCGTCCAGTGGAAGGCCACGACCTCTTCCAGATCCTCCACGACCGGGGTGATGATGGGGCCGTGGCGCGTCATCTGCACGCGCTCGACCACGGGATCCTGGCCGGATACCTCGATCACCTCCTCCAGAATCTCCATGTCCACCCACTGCCCTTCGTATTCGTACTGGTCAGGATTGGCCGGGTTCACCTTCTCGATGTAGAGGTCCTGCACGTCCGGGCCCAGATTGGTCACCCCCCAGGCAATGCGCTCGTTGTGGCCCATGACGACGCCGGGCACGCCAGGGAAGGAGTATCCCTCGACGTTGAGCCCGCCGCCCACCAGATGGACCTCGTACCAGATGGAGGGCATTTGCAGGCCCAGGTGCGTGTCGTTGGCCAGGAGAGGCTGCCCCGTGGCTGACTTGCTGCCATCTACCACCCAGTTATTGCTCCCCACGCCCGGGCCACCACTGCCCAGCAAGCCCTCCAGCTCCGCATCCAGGGCCAGGAGTCCCTCCATGTGCAGGTCCCCGTAGTGGCCTAGTTCGGGCGGCACGATGAGGGGAGCATCATCGGGATACGGAGGAGCCAGCTCCGCGGCCCTCTCCTCACCCAGAGCTTCGAGTAGCTTGGCGCGCAGCAGCTCCGCCTCCCAGTTGCCCCCCAGGTCCCAGGCCATGACCTTGGCCCAGACGATGCTGTCCGCTGGGGTCCAGGGTGCTGGCTCGAACCCGAGGATGGTGAACTCCAGGGGCAGGCTGCCCCGATGGCTGTCTATGAAGGCGTTGACGCCCGTGGAGTAGGCCTCCAGCATGGTCAGTGCCTCCCCGCTCAGGAGGTCTGCCTCCTCCTCAGCCACGCGCCTCCAACCCAGGGTCCGTATGAAGCGGTCCGTATCCAGGGTGGCCTCCCCCAGCACCTCCGAGAGGGTGCCGCTGCCGACGCGACGGTTGAACTCCATGTGCCAGAGGCGATCCTGAGCGGTGACGTATCCCTGGGCGAAGAAGAGGTCCTCCACGTTCTGGGCGTAGATGTGAGGCACGCCCCACCTGTCGCGGTAGACCTCTACTGTGGCAGACAGGCCAGCAACCTGCACCGCGCCGTCGATGGTGGGGAAGGTCCGTCGGACGAATAGCGGGCCGCCGACCAGCACGGTCGCCAGTATCGCTACCAGGAAACATCCGACGACCACGCCGAGAATGAAAAGCACTCTGCGCACCGCTTCTCCTCCTTTCTTGTCCGCCAGGTTGCAGTCCATTCTATCTGCTTTCCATCCCTCTGTCAAAGGTTTGCCAAAACTGGATAAAGTCACTCCAAGATGTTATAATTATTGGGCGAGACTTTCCCATGCTACACGGACACAGCAACAGTCGACAGGAGGCGATATGAAGCGAATGCTATTGGGGATCCTGCTTGTCTTGTCTCTGGTTTCATGCTCGGCGCCGGCGTCCCCGCCGAACCCCTCCGTTCAGCCTACCTCCGGGGACGCCTGGCCCACGCCGATGGCATCCTTTCCTGGCAGAGAGAGCGCCGAGATTCCTCTCGACATCATGAGCAAACATCCCTCCGAGGTAGACAACTCCGAGTTGCCCATCACTCCCGTGGAGGAGCTGCATTTCACGGGCGCCGTGCAGGAGTATGACATAGACACCTATCGCCTGGTGGTGGAAGGCCTGGTGGAGAACCCCCTGAGTCTGACCTACGAGGACTTGTTGAGCCGCCCCCGGGTGACAGAGACGGTGCTCCTCATCTGCCCCGGCGTCTTCTGGGACAACGCCGAGTGGACGGGCACGCCTCTCAGCCTGATCCTGGAAGAAGCAGGGCTTTCACCTGAGGCGTCCAAAGTCCTCATCGAGGCCGGCGGTGGCTATGCCCGGATACTATCCTTAGAGGAGGCTATGGCTGACGGGGTCTTCCTGGCCTACGAGGTGAATGGGGAGACCTTGCCTCCGGACCACGGATACCCCGTCAGGCTAGTAGCGAGACACCAGTTCGGCTCTAAGTGGGTCAAGTGGGTAGAGAGGATCGAGGTCACGACGTAGAGTCGCTTGAGATTCTGTTCCCGGTACTTCCACGGATGGGATCCCGCTTGTCCGGCCGGCATCCCCAGCGTGTTGGATGTGGAACAGGCGAGCCAGGTCCCTTGCTGACCCATCAGATGGTGCCCTGAGAGCTCTTTTCCTCCTGAAGCCCCCCGCAGGTCGTTAGACTTGCGGGGGGCTCTTCTTGGGTTCTTTCACTGCGCACAGGCGGGGGAATGAATCCCCGCGCCACGGCGAGCAAACTCCTCCGGGACCCGGTGAGGCGATCACACATCTCCCGGGGCGATACACGCTCCGAGCCGCGATGAGCCTCGCGCGGTGCACCTCCAACACACACGTTGGGCTTGCCTGATTCTGCCCACGGCACTAGAATGCAAATGCAGACGGCCCAGTCGCCTGCACTGAGCAAGTGCGTCTCGTCCGGGGCTGGCAAAACGGGGAGCAGCGGGCCATGTCAAAGCGGGTTCTTCTGAGGGTCGGCCTCTTGGTCAGCGCCATCGGCGTATTCTACAGCGGGCTGATGTTCCTGAGGGTCGCGCCAGGCACGCTCTCCATCAGATTCTGGCACGGCGGTCAGGCTGCCATGAACACCGCCGCGGTCCTGGACATCGCCTGCGGAGGTGTGCTCTTTTATCTGGCCGCCAACGTCCTGCTGGGCGTCGATGTCCGACGCCACGCCAGGAACGCTCTTTTCGTTTGCATCGCGGCCATGATACCAGATTGGATCGGCGGCCTTTATGGCATCAGTGCCCTGGTCGGCCTCGTTTGCAGCTACTTCATTATCAGGGAGCCAAGCTGGCGGACCATGTGATCACTCCCTCTCCAGGTCGCATCAGCGCTGGAGGGATGACCTCTTCCTCTCCGCCGGGCGGGGTCCATAGCACCTCCACTCCACTGAACTCGCCTCCGTGGTACGCGTATCTCAGCCGCAGGTCGTGCCACCCACGCCCCAGCTCCACTCCGCCCGAACCGCCCGCCGCTACCTCTCCTCCCGTGGCCCTAACTTCGATGCCATCGACCCACAAAGTGGCGTTGCCATTCCGGGGCACAGCGTTGAAGCCGTAGGAACCTTCGTCCCCTATCTTCATCTCGCCGCGGCACTCTAGACTGTATTTTTCTCCCTCCAGCCCGGAGACGAAAGCCGATTGCCAGGCCGTGGGCACCCTCAGGAGTGACAGACTGGGCTGGATGCTCTGATCCACAGGCTCACCCGCCCAGTCGGGCCCCCGGAACAAAGAGACCAGGACTCCGTTAACCTCCCCCTTGGGGCTCAGGAACTCCGCAGCCACCACCTCCCTCTGGCGTCGAGGTGCGGTCCACAGGAGTCTCGCCGAGCCTCCGTCCTCCATCCCCAGGCAAGTCACCCTCAACTTGTGCCATCCTTTGACCAGCCGTATCTCCTCTTTTTCCTCCAGTTCTGATTCGCCAATCCAGATCTGGCATGTGCCTGGCGGCTCCATCTCCAGGACGTAGCTCCCAGCTTCAGGCGCGTAGAGGGTCCCCTTCCACTCAGCGCTGAAAGGAAAGGCCAATGGGGGCTCCTCCGCCGTCCAGTCGAAGGAGAGTTGGCCCTCCTGCCGCACCACATCCGGCTCGTCTTGTGTGCCGTATCCAGAGTAGTACGACCCCAGCAGCCCCTGGGCTCCCCCTATCTCCTCCGCTGCCACGTGGGCAGCAACGAAGGTGTATCGATCATACTCTCCCTGGAAGGTCTCCATGCGCGCCTGGGGATAGAAGTACCGGACAACCTCTGCCAGGGCCTCCACATTGTAGGGGGTCACGAAGATGTAGACCAAGTCCTGGTCTCCCTCCTTCCCATGGCTGGGGATCACATCCAGCAGGTCGATGCCTCGCTCTCCCGGCGCTTCGCGCGCCATCCAGGCGAAATCCATACCCGGCGAGTAGTAGGGATAGTTGGCGAACAGATAGACATAGTGGCCTTCGCCGAGGGAAGCGATATAGTTGGCGACGGCGGAGATCTCCCTGGTGAACTCGATGCGCACAGAATCGGCGTGTATCTGCCGGTGGAAGAAGATGTGGTAGTTGGCGTAACCGGCCAGTGCCAGCATGGGCACCAAGGCCACGACGAAGAGGTTACGCCGCGACGCACCAAAGGCCGTCCGGAAGGTGGCCCAGGCACCTTCCAGAAACACCCCGGCGAAAAGAAACAGCACGGGCATCACTCCCGCGAAGCGGTGGCTGCGCAGGTCCAGGGTCAGCAGCCCCCCGCCGATGATGGTGATCAGAAACCAGCTCAGTAAGAAGAGATGCCTGTTGCGCCAGAAGCGGAAGAGGTAGTACCCGAGCCCGAGTACAAAGAACAGCCCCGTCACGGGGTCCAGCATGGGCAGATCCGGCAGATTGACCGCGCCCCAGGCCTCGCCCTGGTAGTTAAAGAACCCCAGCAACCTCAGCGCGCGTTCCGCCACGCTGTCCGCGCCAGCAACTCCATCACTCCCAGAGACCACCGGCATCACCGAACTGAACCGCTCGCCGAAGGCCAGGTGCGGTTCTCGCCACACTATGGCGGCAAGGGGCACCGTGATCACGATTGCCGACGCCAGGAAAGACAACCACGGGCTCAAAGTCCCTCTGGACCGACTGGCATCTCCCCCTCTCCGTGCGCGCCACCATGACCAGGCCTGACCGAGAAAGAGCAGCAGGACGAGGAGGGGGACGATGCGAAACGAGGCGTGGCTATACAATCCCAGGCCCATGGTCAGCCCGGCCAGGACATAATTCATCATCCCCCCGGTGCGTCTGCCTCGCAGCAAGAGGTAAAAGGTGGCCACCTCGAGCAGCATTGCTGGAGTGGATGGAAGCGCCAGCCTGCTGAAGGCGATGTGCCACCGGGACACAGCGAAGAGAGACGTGGCTGACAGGGCCACCGGAAAGCGGAAGACCTCTCGCGCCAGCAAGTAGAACACGATGAGCGTCACGAAACCCAGAGTCACGAAGGCCAAGCGCAAGGCCAGGACCGTGGGCCCCAGCAGGAGGAAGGAAACACAGGTGGCGTACACCGAGAACGGGAACTGCCAGGGACGGTAACCGTGGTGCAGGACACCGTAGGCGTCCTTGCCGATTTGCGCCTCGTCGTTCCAGGAGATGCCGCCCGGCGGGGGGTAGTAGTCCAGGCGGTACACCCGCAGGAAAAGGCCCAGGGCCAGCACCAGGCCCACCAGGGTGAGCTCGAGCCAATGGTCCTTCAGCGTGCTCAGCGCCGGAAGGCGCCATCGCTCGCGGAGAGCACAGACCAAGGCCACCAGAGACAAGCCAGCGGCATACAACAGGAGGCCCGTGTACAGGCTCTCCCAGCGCACCGCCAGGAGACAGCCAGCAACCCAGGCGGGGAGCGAGGCGACGAGCAAGGCTAGCATGCCCTGCCTGTCCCAGTTGGAGCGAGGCTGCTGTTCCTGCTGTCCCTCATCCACAGACAGGCGGCGGAAGGCAACCGCGGTCAGCACCACCGCTGCAGCCAAGAGCAGTACCGCGACGTTCTCGTTCTGCCGCCCGTTCAGGCAGACCTGACCAAGAGAGGCCAGGACAAACCCGAGGATGGTTAATACAAGAGGCAACATGCTGCAGACCGTGGAGATAGACCCGCGTCCATCACCTGGAGAGCACGAACTTCTGGATCCTATGGTTGTAGGTATCCGCCACGTACACTGAAGCTCGCTGATCGAATCCGATGCCCACGGGCTTGTTCAACTGCCCGTCGAGCGAGCCCTTCTCTCCCCAGAAGGTCACCAGCCTTCCGTAGGCATCGTACACCAGCACACGGGCCGTCTCCGGATCTGTCAGGTAGAGCAGCCCATCCCCACCCCGGACGATGTGAGGACTGTCAAAGGTGTTGGCTGGCGAAATGGACCACTCCCGCAGGTATTCGCCTTCTTTGTCGAGAACCCGCATTCTCGCGTTTTCCGTGTCCACGATGTAGAGATTCCCGTCGTTGTCCACCGCTACGTCGGTGGGCTGGTTCAAGGCGCTCGGGCCAGATTCGGTCCACCCATAGACCTGGACCACCTCTCCCTCAGGTGAGGACTTGACCACCACGTTGCCGCCTGTATTGGCGACGTAGACGTTCCCGTCCCTGTCCACCTCCACGCCACGGGGATCGAACAGACCCCACCCGTTACCCCAGCGCTCCTCGAGTTGTCCTCCTGAGGAGAACACGAATACGCTTTCATGCTCCGTGTCGACGACGTACACCCGGCCATCCACGCCCACCGCCACGTCGAAAGGCTCACCCAGTACCGCTTCTCCCCACTCCGCCACGAACTCGCCCGTCTCGTCGAAGACCTGAAGGCGATGGTTTCCCGTGTCCGCCACGTATACCGCGCCTTGCAGGCTGACCGCCACCCCTCGTGGTTCCTCGAACTCACCTTGACCCTGGCCGCGGCTTCCCCAACTGGCGACGAAGGTGGCCTCCCTCACGGCCGGTGCTGGCGGCAGTGGCGTGGCCTCCGGAACAGCACCAGATACCGGCAGAGACGGGATACTCAGTTCCACCCCGGGTGGGAACAGTTGCTCCTGCGATACGAGGGCCTTGTCACCGCCGGGGGGTGTCCAATAGAGCTCGATCTTGCGTCCACCCCCATCCTGGAAGTACAGAAGACGGATGTCGTGGAAACCATCCTCCAGTTGGATCACAGCCTCGCTGTACACGTCCCCGTGATGGCCGCCGTTGTCCACCACCAGCTGGTCATCCAGATATAGATAGGAGCCGTCGTCTGATGTGGTGCCGAAGACGTACTGGCCACTCACTGGCACGTAGATCTTCCCCAGCCACTCTATACTGAAAGGCGATGGAAGGACGTCGTTGGGCGCGATAAACGGGTCGAGTTGTTGCACCGCCGCCGGTCCCTCCCAGGCAGTGCCAGGCCTGTACAGCCCCAGGAGACCATGCCCGTAGAGCTCCTTGGAGTATAGCAGGCTAGAGGGAATCACCTCTTCCTTGGCGCCGGGCGTGACCCAGCTGACCCGCAGGCGCCCTTCCCCCTGCTGCACGGTCTCCACTTCGATGGCCTGGAACCCGGCCGGGAGTTGCACGCTCTGCTCAGCGCGGCCGTCCTCCACCTCCAGTGCCACCTCCTGCCCCACTCGCAGGGAGGCCCAACCCGAGGCCTCCAGTACGAAGGAATACGATCCGTACCTTGGTACGTACAGAGAGGCCCTCCACCTCGCGGACAACGGTGGGGAGATGGGGGCACTGTCCCACGAGAAATCCAGTGTCTTGTCCACTCGCTCCACAGCCGCCGGCCCCTCGAACTCTGCTCCCTCATAGTAGGAAGCCTCCAGCCCCTGCACGCCTGCCACCTCTGCCTGGGTCACCTCGTACGTGTGGAACATGGTCCGCCCGTACCGGTCCAGGTGCTCCACATACTCACCGCCGGGGTAGAGGGAGCTCAAGCGAGGAATGAGGGACTCATGGCCCCAGTCCAGCACGTAGGTAACGTCAGCCCCGACCTGCCCTCGCAGTGGCACATGGGCATTGAGGTCCAGCACCGTGAATGGCACCCCGTACGGGATGAACTTGAGGTCCGAGTGGTTGGTCAACGAGTGGGAGACGAGGAGCAAGCTGCCCATACCATGAGCCTTGACGTACTCGCCAGCGGCAGTCTGCGCGGGATCGAAGTCATAGTAGACCGACTCGTTCGCGGCTTGAGCACCAAAGTAGACACGGCAGTTTCCAATCCCACTGAGAATCACAGCCGCGGCCGCAGCTAGACCGAGATAGCGACGTCCATCCTCCCTCAGCAGGGGAGCGTACATCGCCCAGGCGCGGTCCCAAAACGCGCTAACCAAGAGGAAGACCGCCGGCGCATTGCCCAATGTCCGCAGCGAGTGAGGGTTAGAATCTGCAAGGGAGAGGACTCCTGGCAGCAACCCCAGCAGGAGCCAGGCCACGGGCAGGAAGTAGCGGTGATGCCGCAGCCGCAGCAGGCTGTAACCCAGGCCCAGGCCGAAGAACATGGCCGACAAACCGTCAAGCATGGGCTCGTGAGGTAGGTTGTGGCGCGCCCGGGGATCTCCCTCGTAGTTGTACATCAGCAAGCTCTTGCGCACGTTCTCCACCAGCGGCCGGTAGCTTCCCTCTCTCTCGATATCCAGAAAGACGGAGGCGGCCTCGGCCCGGCGCAGGAAGATCTCAGGCCTTTGCACTCCGAAGAGCGCCAGTGGCGAGAGCGCCATGAAGGTGGCAAGAATGAAGACCAGTAGTCCAGGCAACTGGGCACGGATGCATCCCCTCTGGGAAAACGCCAGATGGAGCAGATACAAACCGATGACAAGTGGGAACACGCGATAGCCGAGATAAGTATGGAACCCCAAGCCGAAGCTCAGCCCCGCGAATACGTAGTCCAACCGCCGCCCACGCTGGAGGGCCCGCCACAGGAAAAGCGCGGTCAGGGTCTCGAACAGAGGCACCTGTAGATTGTCCACAAAGCCGATACGGCTGAAGTGCACGTGCCAGCGGGAGACGGCCATCAGCGCCGTCCCTATCAGGGCAGGAGGCACGCCGAACATCTCTCGGGCCAGGAAGTAGAAGGCCAGCACCGTGGCCATGCCGACAGCCACATCGAAGGCCCGCAAAACCATCGGTTCCACGCCAAAGACCTTCAGCGCTAATCCCAGAAGCTGGAATGGCAAGGTGGCGTTGCCGTGGCGCTGCTCGGTGAAGGGCGAGTATGGCCCCTCCAAGAAGCGCAGCGCCCACACGCCGTTGTCAGCTTCGTCGAGATAGACACCAGGAGGCATCTCACCCAGGCGATAGGTGCGCAAGAAGAGGGCCACCAGTAGGATGACTATGAGGACAAGCAACTCGCGCCGCTCGAGTCGCCACCCTGGACGCGAGGAACCAAGCCAGAACCCGGCCACGAACAGTCCCAGGCCCACCAACCAGGCCACAAGGGCCCTATTGCTCGCCACGTTGACGTAGAGATCCACCAGGCAGAGACATACGAGGACCGACCCAAGCGCCAGCAGGAGAAGAGAGACCTTGCCCAGTCGTGTTTCTGAGACCGTGGTTCTTGGCTCGCCGTCTCGCCGGGGAGGAACTACGAGCAGGCAGAAACTGGCCAACCCGAAAAGAATGACGCCATCTACTGCCGGGCCTTCCTGCAAGAAGTAGGTCTGGCCCAGGAATCCGAGTAAGAGAGCCACGGCAACCGTTACAGCGGCTTTCACATCCATCTCGCAG
>Ga0307378_10000874_pt1 | contig 50458 bp, 64 predicted proteins | sample UN1MG_FD_202238 | JGI IMG/M metagenome (GOLD analysis project Ga0307378, IMG submission 202238) | Soil microbial communities from Risofladan, Vaasa, Finland - UN-1 | ecosystem: Environmental > Terrestrial > Soil > Coastal area > Acid sulfate soil | place: Finland: Risofladan, Vaasa | collected... | reverse complement strand
GTTTTGATTCTTGATCTCGCGCTTTCGCCTAAATGCGATCCTAATTCCCTAATGAACTTGCTGCTTTAGGGGCGCGACCCCTCTACAAGGAAAAAGTTGGTGTTCATTAAAAGTTCATTGTGCCATAATCGGGGGGATGACACCTACCCGCACCACAGTTTTCGCGGCTTCCCTCGGGGTTGGTAAATCTACTATTTCACAAGCGATGCAGGGGCCATTGCGCGATGCAAAAATAGGGCGGGGGCTGATCGACCTGGACCATCCAAGCGTTGCGGAATATGTGGAAGCGACGAGGCTGCGAAAAGAGCGGTATGAAGCGGGGACAAAGCCCCGGGGTAGGAAGAAGGAGGGGACCTCGAAAGATCCCAAGCCCCCGCCCCCGGAACCCCAGGAAAAAGGGGGGGCAGCTTCGACCGTTGACCCGACGGGTGTAAAGAGTATTTCCCAAATGACGATGGCGGCCGTAATTGAAAAATATGGCACCGCCTCACGGTTGAAAGAATACGTGGCCGCGTCTCGGATAATAGAGCAGACCCGAAAACTACAGATAGAGATTGCGGAGAAAGAAAATCGATTAGTAGACCGCGCGATTGTCGAGGGGATGATTGGCGCCTTGGACGGCTCCCACATAAAGCTGTTGACCGACGGGGCAAAGACAATTTCTCGACGTGCCTCCCAAAAGGTTCTTGCCGGAGAGACCCCAGAACAAATCGAGGTTTTTGTAAGGGAGACTCTTGGAAAATACTTGAGGGTGGCCCTCGTTCGTATCGTAGAGACCTTGGAGAAAGTTGGGCCGGTAAAATGAAAAAAGACATAAGGGTTATGTGCAAGTATGCAAAATTGGAGGACCCGTCGGGGTTGAAAGATCACCCGATGAACCCAAACACTCACCCGAAATCTCAGGTAGTAGCGCTGTCAAAATCTATCAAAAAACACGGATGGCGACATCCCGTCATTGTCTCGAAGCGGTCTGACTACATAGTGGCAGGGCACGGTAGAAAGCTCGCGGCGCTTGCGCTAGGCTGTTTGGTTCCCGTGGACTATCAGGATTTTGAATCGGAGACAGAAGAGCTGGCGGTCCTTGTTTCCGACAACGTACTACAAGAACTTTCAGAGTTGGATGAAGCACTCCTTGGGAATGCGAAGGAGAAGCTTCTCGCGGCGGATTATGATCTAGACGTGTTAGGCTTCTTGGAGTCCGAGGGGGGAGCGGAAGAGTTTGGGGGAGATATAGAGATCCCGGATATTGACATTCAGGACAAGATTCGATTGGAAAAAATTGTTATTTTTGCGGAGGTGTCGATCCGAAGTGAGGTTTTGAAGAAGGTTAGGGCGGCTATCGACGGGTATGAGGAGTCTCTTGTAAGGGTGTTGTCATGAAAATAGCAACTGTTGTTTTTGGCGGGGGTGTATCAACCCTCGGGATCGATATAATATCGAGAAAGTTGTTGGATAACGATGAGTTGGCGGGGCATATCGAGGTCAATAACTTTACCGAAGAAGACCCATCCGCCATGGACGGCGCAGGGATACTCCTTGTGTCCCTGTATTGGGACGATAATTTGATGGATTACTTTAGGTTCCTAAAGAAATACGGGGTAAAGCCCGGCAAGGAGGGGGGGCCGAAGGTAATACTGGGCGGCATATCCGCGGTAAATACCTCACTTTTAGACGGGTTTTTTGATTATGTTGTGTTGGGCGACGGGGAATGTGTGATCGTTGACCTTGTTTCTGCCATTGTTAACGGGGTGAAATACGAGGGCCCCGGGGTGGTGGGTGCTGGGGACTATTCGGATAATGAGTTTTGTTATGCGGAGAACATACCGGCGCACGCTTACGTTGAAAACCGAGGGAATAGAACAGCGAGAATCGAGATTGCCAGGGGGTGTAGGTACCGGTGCGCGTTCTGTCAGCTAGCCTATACAAAACCTTACCGTGAACAGCCTATCGACGTTTTGACATATCTGATTCAGAAGGCTCCCACTAAATCCGTTGGGCTGTTCGCCCCGGATCGATCTGGGTATAGCGCCTTGCCCGCGTTGGAAGCTGTTTGTAAGAAGTACGGGAAGAACAACACAGCGGAGGATTTACGCCTCGACACTGTCCGAAGAATGGATGTGGTCTCTAAACTAAAATTTGGGGTGGAAGGGTTCACGGAGGCCAAGAGAAGAGAGTTTCACAAGGTAGTGTCAAACAAAAATTTGGTACTCGGGATGAAACACATTTTTCAGACTTTAAAGAAGCCAAACGGGAAAAGACACACCACCGCGACTATGTACATGATAGGGGATTTGCCGGGGGAAACCCCGGAAGGGGCTTGTGAATTTTGGGATGTAATGGAAGAAGCGGACGAATATTGTAATCCCCCTTTTACTCTGTTCCTTACGATGAACAGCTTCTCACCAAAGCCCTATACCCCTTTAGAGTTATGCGGGATTCATCCATACAACAAATGGGGGGCTTTTTGGGACAATAAGAGGAGACTCAAAAACATAACAACGGCCTCTCGTGGAGGAATGCTGGGGCCCTCTTTGCGTATCACCCGAATGATTTGTTCAAGGGGAGACCAGCGATTGACAAAACTTTTATTTTTCCTGGCAAATGAAGGGCGTAAAATTATCAAGAGCCCTTCGAAAGCTGCGGGGGAACAAGTGGAAGCCCTCATAAGAAAGCAGGGGGTAGACCCGGAATTTATTTGGGGAGAGCTCCCAAGTGGGACCGTCCTGCCTCACCACAGATATAGGGCTCCCTCCTAAAATGGCAATGATCGGGCTGTCTTGGGCTATTGAGAAAATACGGGGGGTCACTGTTGACATCGTTAGGGCGTCCCCCTCCGAGTTTACGGAGAAAACCAGGATTCTCCCGGCTTCTGTATCCCCGTTGCCGGGCCCCTACACATTCGACGTCAACCCGTACATGAGGGAGCCAATAGACTGCTTTGACGTCACGAGCCCCGTCCGCGAGGTGACCCTGATGAAAGGGGTGCAGATCACCGCTACAACCGTTCTGGAGTGCATCGTGTTGTACGTACTGGCATGTCTGCGCACGGTCCCTGCGCAGTTGTTTACCGCGGATGACGTATTGGCCAAGCTGCGGATGGAAGCGCACATACTTCCAATGTTCGAGGAGTCGGGTTTGGACATTTTCCAAAGTCCCGATGTAAAAAACAGGCGCAAGACGGGGGCCACAAAGGGGTTATTGCAGGTAGTGGGGGGCGGATACTTGATCATAAGTGGGGCGCTCTCCCCTAGAAGGTTTCGGTCAACCCCTGTTTTGTTTTCGTTGCAGGACGAAAACGACGGGTGGCCTTTGGAGATTGGCAGAGACGGATCAACCTCAAAGCTAGCGGACGACAGAACGACGGCATATCACCAGCAACGCAAAATCCTTAGGAATTCTACACCTCTCATGACGCTTACCTCTGTGATTTATCGGCATTATCTCAGGGGTGACCAACGAAAATATATGGTCAGGTGTCTTGGGTGCGATTTCCCTCAAGAGCTCAGGTGGGAGGGGAAGAATTCAAAAGGCGAGAAGACCGGGGGGATCAAGTGGGATACAGAAGCGGATTCCAAGCTGGTGGCTGGGAGTGTTCGTTATGAGTGTCCGGAGTGTGGCCACAAGCACTACGACCAGGACAAAGAGAGACTTTATTCCCCCGACAACGGCGCGGAGTGGGTACCGACGGCGCGACCCGTTACAAAAGACATTCGCTCCTACCACCTCCCCGGGCTCTATTCCCCGGCTGGTTTTAAAACGTGGGAATCGTGCGTGGTCGATTACCTGGACGCCTATGACCCCGAGGCGAAGCGAGTTCGCAACATGGGCCTGTACAAGACGTTCTACAACAACGTTTTAGGGTGGCCATTCACTCCCCCGGGTACCAATGTCTCTTTTTACGCGGCGAGCTCGCACAGACGACGCGAGTACAATTTTGGTCAAGTGCCGAACAAGTACGCGATCCTGGCAACTGGCGGCCCGATCCTGTTTCTAACAATGCAGGTGGATGTCCATAAACACAATTTGGCCGTGGCCGTGATGGGCTGGACCCGAGACGCCCGGTGTTTTGTTATTGAGTATTGGCGGATCAAAGACGACGAAGACGAGGAGGGTTGTAAGCGACAGGAGAGCCCGGCGTGGGCGCGAGTAAAAGAGCTGATCGACGATGGGGTCTGGACTTCTGACGACGGGCGGGAGTACAGCATAAGGTTTGCAGTGGTGGACGCGGGTTATGCCCCGGACACTGTCTCTGGATTCTGTGAGCAGTTCCACGGGGTCTATCCGATCATTGGACGAGATAGGCCTGCTAAATTGTCATCGATCGTTGAATTCGCGGAGTACGAAATGAAGTCCGGGCAGAAAGGCTACCGCGTTACCGTTGACCACTACAAAGATCGGATCGCCCCCGTGCTCCGCAGGGAGTGGTCGCTCGACGACGGGGAGCAGAAACGATACCATTTCAACGTCCCCAGCGACATGACGAAAAAGCAACTTGAGGAGCTGACGAAAGAGACACTTACCGAGGACGTAGACAGCAACGGCAACACGGTTTTCAAGTGGGTGCGGGCTGGTAACGCGGCCAACGAGCTGTGGGACCTAACGGTTTACGGCCACGCGGCTGTTGATATTTACGCTTGGATGTTATGCCGGGGGCACTACCAGTTAGAGACCGTGGTTTGGGATACTTTTTGGGCTCACCACGAGGCGGAGCTGGGGCTGTAAAATTCTATTGTTGACAAATCGTTAGTTTCTTGTTTTGATAGTCCTTACAATTGCGCAACTTGCGCATGGTTAGTGAGGGCTATGTATACCACGACCTACCTCGAAGCACGGATAGCAGCTACGGAGGCGAGGATTCTCGCTTACGAGACCGCTATCTCCACGCTCACCGTAGGAGGGGCGCAGTCCTTCACGCTGGACACGGGGCAAACGCGGCAGGTCGTGACGATGATTAACATTACTGAGATGCGAAAAGCCCTTGTCGCGGACCTTTCGTTATTGGCGGACCTTTGCGCCCTTCTGTATGGCACCGGCACCGTAACGGCTAGACCCGCATGGTAGGGCTGCTCGACATGTTTTCGAGCAAGCGGCCTGCGGTCCTCCCCGACCCCCCGTGGGTGTCAGAGTTCGCGGAATGGGGCGCAAAACCAAAACATGAGGAGTTGACAGATCGTCAACAAGAGATTTCCGCTTTGAATTCCGGTTGGGATTCGAGCTACGGCAACGCGACGGTTTGGGACGGCCAGAAATACGCGGGCGGGCTGGTAGCTGCGGAGGTTCTATATCCCGATTACTGGACGCTTCGAACGAGGAGCGCCGCGGCATTTCGGAAAAACCTTTTCGGCCGTGGCTTGGTTCGTCGACTCGTGACCAACGTGGTCAATTCGGGGCTCCAATTAAATGCCATCCCAAACGAGACCGCGCTGGGGGTTGAACAAGGGTCGTTGGTAAAGACGACTGATATGATCGAGGCCCTGTTTTCTCTGTGGGGCCATACCGAAGCGGTGTGCGATTATATGAAATCGGACACGTTCGGGGAGATTCAAAAATCTATTTATAGAGAAGGTCTTATTGAGGGGGACGTCCTTGTGATTGCCCTCATCGATGAGAAGACCTTGAGCCCCACGATTCGCGTCGTTGGTGGGTCTGCAGTACAGACCCCCGGGGAAGCCCCAGCGGGCAAGCGGATTGAGGAGGGCGTAGAGATTGACAAGGCAGGGCGTCACGTCGCCTACTGGATAGACGAGGAGCAAACCGACGGGACTCTAAGGAGCGTGAGGATTCCGGCCTACGGCCCCCGTTCTGGGCGTCGTGTGGCCTGGCTCTACTACGGCACCGACAAACGCGCGACGGATGTTAGAGGAGAGCCCTTGTTGGGGATCGTTCTTCAGTCCCTGTCGTGTCTCGAAAAATACAGGGACGCCACGGTTTTAAAAGCCACGCTGAACGCAATCCTTGTTGCGTCCGTCGAGAGTGATAGAGACGGCGTTCCCGCCGCTCCCTTCACCGCTGGTTCGAAATCAAAAACAGAGGTCGCGGTTGTTGATGATACGAATGCGGAGCGATTGGCATATCGTCTCGGGCTGAACCCAGGCGTCATAGCCGAGCATCTACCGGCTGGGAAAAAGATAAAGGTCCACCCGACGTCTGGTACCGACGCGAACTACGGCCTTTTCGAGAGCGCCACGATTCGAGCGATCGCGTGGGCGAACGAGATCCCCCCCGACGTCCTGGAGCTTTCCTTTCAAAATAACTTTTCAGCGTCCAAGGGAGCTCAAGCCGAGGGTCACGTTTTCCTTAAAAAAGAGCGTGAGCGCTTTGGGGAGCAGAACAACAACCGGATCTATGGGTTGTTTTTCGAGGGGAGCGTGCTTTATGGCGACTTTGCGGCCCCCGGCTTTTTGGAAGCCCCGCTGTACGACTACCGCACCCGGTCCGCTTGGCTGCAGTGCGAGTGGAACGCCCCGATCAAACCTATTGGGGACCTCGGGAAAGAGGTCAAGGCTCATCTTGACGCCATTGAGGGTAGGCTAACCACGCGGGAATACGCGAGCCAGGTGCTATTCGGGCAAAAATTCATCAATAACGCGCAACAACTGCGACGAGAAGAAGAGATTCTTGGGATAAAACCAGAGGAAGGGGACGAAAACGATGTGGCTACTACAGAGTGAAGCTCTAGCACGGATAGAGGCGACGAGCGAGGCATCTATACCCATCACGTTTGCGGCGTCACCCCCGGGTGAATTGTCGGTTGATGGGGTGGTAGCTTCTTTTCCTGTGAATGGAGTTTTGACCCCAAAGCCAAATCGCTTTTTGGCGTTCCTCTTTGGCGCGAGCACTTCTTACCAGGAGATAAATGAGCACATAGCAGCGGCCAACGCAGATCCAAGAGTGAAAGAGATTCACATGAGGGTGGGTTCCTCTCCCGGCGGGAATGTGGAGGGCATGGTCCCCACAATGGACGCCATCAGGGAGAGTGCAAAGCCGGTTACCGCGTTCGTGGAAGAATCGGCGCATTCGGCGACTTATGGGTTGATCAGTCAGGCCAAGGGCGGCGTGTACGCGGCCCATCGGGCTACCATGTTTGGATCCGTCGGTGTGAAGGCCAAGGTTGCGGTAGACGGGTCAGTGGTTGAACTAGCGAACACGGAGTCACCCCTTAAAGTTGTGGATGCTTCCACGGATGAGGGAAAAGAGCAAGCTAGGGAACCCCTCAACCAAGTGTTCGCAATTTTCGCTGAAACCATCGCGCTAGGGCGCGGAATCGATAAAAAAGAAGTCGTCAGATCATTCGGTAGAGGGGCGTCTTTCCCAGCGGGGATCGCGCTTGCGAACGGGATGATTGACGGCGTAGGACTACCCAGTGGCGGAACTTCCTCCGCTGGACAAACGGAGGAAAGTATGAATTTACAGGAGTTGAAAGCAGCTCATCCCGAACTGGTTGAGGCCATCAAGGCGGAAGCGGTAGCGGAAGAGCAGTCGCGCGTCAATGCGCACTTGGTGCTCGGCGAGGCTAGCGGGGACATGGCCCAGGCCGTCAAGGACATCCAAGCGGGTAAAAAAGTAACCCAAGAGACAAACGCCTATCACACCGCCGCCTCTATCAGGGCTGCTAGGGCCGCCAATCTTGTTGGCGACAACGCATCAGCGGACCTCGGCGCAACGGCCGCGGCCCCAGTTGAGGTGAGCGATGAGGACAAGAGAATGCAGGCGATTGCGGACGGCATGACCTGGGCAGATGGGGAGGTGCTGTAATGGCGAATCCAGTAATCACAGACAGAACCCAACACCAAGGGGTTGTGGAATGCATCGACAGCCCGGACGAGTTGGTAGCCTTCGCGGGCGCTGACACCTACGCGCACGGTACAATCCTTGGACGACGCGCGGTTGCCACGGCAATTACCCCCGTCGCGGACGTCGGTAACACGGGGGATGGCACTTGCACGGCCGCTTCCGTTGTTGCGGGCCCGACTCCCCTTGTCGGCGCTTACAGCCTGGAGTGTATCAGTGTCGACGTTGCGGCGGGTACCGCGGTTGCTGTGGCTTCGGCGGTCACGGGCACGGGAAACGGAACGGTCACCGCCGTCACGGTTGACGCGGGCGAAGAGGGCTTAAAACCGGGCGCTTACCGTTTGACCTGCCTTAACGCGGACGTCCAAGGGGGCACCGCCACCGCTACCGCTTCGGCGGTCACGGGTACAGGGGACGGCACGGTAACGGCTGTGACTGTTGACGCTGATAACGTTGGAATGAAGCCTGGCGCATACGTACTTACCTGCCTGGAGTTGGGCGTAAAGCTCGGGACCGCGGTTGCCACTGCTTCGACCATCACGGGCACCGGTAATGGCGTCATTGGCGCCGCGACTGCGGGGGCCAAGGCCAAAGCTGGCGTCTACACCGTCACTTGTATCAACGCGGACGTTTCCGGTTCTGAGATTTTTTCGGTAATCACTCCTACGGGCGCCCGCCTGGCGGACCTCACCGTTGCGGTTGCCTATAGTACGGCGCACTTCGGGATTACCGTTGCCGACGGGTCCACGGACTTTACGGTCGGCGCATATTTCACCGTGACAGTCTCCGATTCCGGCGGCGTGTGGAAGCTAGAAGATCCAGGTGGGTCAGTACTGGACGCCTCAATCTTTCAAGCCGCCGGAGCTGGGGCAACCACTGCGGTACAAGTTGGCGGTCTGAATTTCACCATCACCGATGGGGGTACGGACTTCGCGGTCGGAGATTTGTTTACAATCACCGTTGCCAACACCGGCGGGTTGTGGTCATTAGCTGACCCCGATGGGTCTGTAATCTCGAATTCGATCATTCAAACCGCGGGCGCTTTGACAGCTACTGCCGTTCAAGTCGGCGGTCTGAATTTCACCATCAACGACGGGAGTACGGACTTCATCGCAACCGACTATTTCGGCATCACCGTTACGGACACGGCGGGCCGCTGGAAACTTGAGGACCCCAACGGGGCCCTTGTATCTAACAGCCTGATTACAAACGCCGGGGCCCTCACCGCCACAGTGCTCGAAGTTCCTGGTATGACGTTTACGGTTACTGACGGCGCGGCCGACTTTATCGTCGGGGACAAGTTCTCTTTGCCCGTCGTTGCCGATGGCAAGCTGGTAGCCTTCGCAGTCGGCGGAGCTGGCGGCGCGGGAATCCCCTTGAAAATTGCGATTGACCCAATCGTAGCCACGGGTTCGGGGAACGTTGCAGCAAGACCCCTCGCACAAGGAAAGTTCAAGTTTCAATATCTCGTCATCGATGCCGATGGCGACAACACCAACGTTACCGCGGCGATTCAGGATCAGCTCCGATCCGCGGGCATCTTAATCCAGAGCATTCCAGATAATGCCGAGCTGGATAACGCATAGGAGTAACGAGCATGGCCAACGTAGCAACAGTCAAATTTTTGGGCGCATTCGACAAAATGCGAAAGCCCCTAATGTTCCTTTCCAGTTTTTTCAAAACAGAGCGGCGTGATTACTTCAATTCGACGAGTGTTGAAATCCACGTCAGACGGCACGGCCAGCGGGTAGCGGTAGCCCTCCAGGGTATGACCTCAGACCCCCGATGGTCAGACGTTGACAAGCACAGTGTGAAAGTCATGACTCCCTATTCCTACAACGAGGGATTCGAGGTCAACGGCGCGGACGTGATGAACGCCGGGTTTGGCAAAACTCAATACGACGAGCCGAGCTACATGCGGGATGCGCTCCTCTCGTTTGCGGACAACGGCGTTGAAAAAGAATACGCCATCCAAAGAGCGGTTGAGCTTCAGACCAGCGAAATTTTGCAGACGGGTACGGTCACCCTGATCGATTCCAACGGCGACACCATTGGGGCGCTGGATTTCAAGCCAAAGGCCACGCACTTTCCCCAGGTTTCCGTCTCGTGGGCTACTATCGCCACCGCGACCCCTCTTGCCGATATGGAATCTCTCGCGGACGTTATCCGCAAAGATTCGGGAGTTTTCCCGAGTATCGCGATCATGGGTGGAACCGCTTTTGGGTACGCTCTGCAAACGACTGAATTTCAGAACGCCCTCGACAATCGCCGAATGAACCTTGGGATCATCATGCCGTCCGAAATAAATTCGGACGGTGCCAAGTACCAGGGCGATGTACATTTGGGCAGCTACCGCGTTGAGATCTGGACGTATCCTGAGTCCTACGACCACATTCAGACGAGTGTCGACACCCCTTACATTGCCTTGAATAACGTCGTCATGCTGAGCCCAAAATCACAGTTTAAACTCGCTTATGGCGGCTTTCCTAGCCCCTTGGCGAAGCCAGACCCTCGCGTTTCGACCTTCCTTAACGTGCTTCCCCGGAGAGTTTCCCGGCCTGGCTTTGTCGACTTGAACCCAATCGTTTGGTGTTCCGAAGATGGGCAAAGTATCAAGGGCGCCGTGCGCTCTCGTCCCCTCGCCTATCCTGTCGGTATTGATGAGTACGGTTGTATCAACACGGTCCAGGCGTAGTCATGACGCGGAGTAAACCAAACCGCGGGCCTTCTGTCGCCCCTGCTGGGGAGGAGGTCTCGGTTGTCACTGCCGAGGTAAGGGAGACTGAAACAGCAGCACCAAAGAAGGTTTCTTACGTAGTTTCTGGGGGAAAGAGCCTCAGCACTAAGCGCGGGATCCGTGGGCCTGGTCAGGACGTTATCGCTGACGAGCTCGCGGGCGGCGAGGAGTACCTTGAGCACCTTGCCAGAACCGGATTCTTGGAAGTGAAATAATGAGTCTACTGGACATAGCCGAGGCCAATCTGGCTCTTTCCATCGAGTCTACCGCCCTTTTTGGGCAGTCGATTACCTTGACGGATCCGGCTGGTTTGGCTGCGGCTATGGTCGGCTCTAGCAACGACATTGGGGCGATGATTGACCCGGACACACAACAGTTCGTTTCGGGTAGAACCGCCTCGATGACTTTGCGAATTTCCTCTATCTATGGCGCGGGTTTCACTGAGCTCCCTATCGGGATTGCCGATAGAGCATTGAAACCGTGGCGGGTGACATATACCGCTAAGAATTCTAAATCATATGAGTTCGCAGTCCGGCAATCGATGCCGGACAGGACGGCGGGCGTGTTGGTGATGGCCTTGGAGCTTTACAAACCATGACCGCTAAAATCACAGAACTGATTGAGACCGTCGCGGGGTTCGCGGTTGTCCGAAATAAAATCGCTGCAATCCTGGCGGAAGAGATCGCCGCGCAGCAAGTACTCGCGACGGCGGGCGGGGAAAACCCAGACCTGTGGAAAGTTCGAATTTTTACCGAGCGGGATTCACCGTGGGAAATGTTTCTGAACGACCCCGCGGACACCAGCCCAATTTGCCACGTGACATTTTACGAGGGGGACATCGACCCCTCAAGCGGGGATTTGATAGAGAGCCAGACTTCTCAATCTAAATTTTGGCTTGATTGTTATGGCTACGGTGTGGCGGAATCGGAGGCCACGGGCCATCTTCCGGGAGACGAGAGCTCCGCGCTAGAAGCGACCCGGGCGGTCCATCTTATCCGTTCTATTTTGATGTCTGGGTATTATTCGTCTTTGGACTTAGACGAGGTTGTGACCAGTCGAAAGACCAACAGGATAACCTCCTACAAACCAGCGACAGCCCAGGGTGCTTCTGTGGTTACGATCCAGAACATTACGGTCTATAGACTTGAATTGGAAGTCCGCCATTGTGAGTTGAGCCCACAAGTGGTGGAGGGGATTTTAGAACAAATCAACGGGACAGTTTACCGAGAAGACTCGGGCGAAGTCCTTGCAAGCGTAGAATACGTCTACGAGGAGGAATAGAGAAGAATGACTTTTCCAGCTTCCAACAGGGCATCGGCTTCGACGGCTGAACCCATCTTCAGAAATTTAAAAAGCGGCGGCGGCCAATATGTGGTCCCGCGGATTGCCATTATCGGACAGGGAGCCACGGCATCCACTTTTGCCACTACGAAAGCGCAGGTCTTCAGTGCTAACGACGTGGGGTATGCTTACGGCTACGGATCCCCGCTTCACCTCGCGGCCTTGGAACTTCTCCCGGCCAACGGGGACGGCGTGGGCAGTATCCCCGTAACGGTTTACCCAATGGACGACGCGGGGTCCGGGGTGGCGAGTGCCGGGGACATTACCCCCTCCCTCTCTTCCCAAGTCCTGTCGACGTTCCGGGTGCGCGTTAACGGGATTTATTCTGAGCCGTTCAATGTCCTCGCGGCCGATGCAGTGGCGGACGTGGTAGCCTCGATGGTCGTTGCGATCAACGCGGTGCCTAGTATGCCGGTTATCGCATCCAATGGTACAACTACTGTGACTATCGCCTCAAAGTGGAAGGGTGTGAGCGCGAACGACATCACTCTTGCCGTTGACGGTCCGACCGACGCGGGCGTTACCTGGGCATTTACCCAGCCCGTTTCGGGGGCTAATAACCCCACGGTCGACGCCTCCCTTGCCCAAATTGGGCCAGTGTGGGAGATGTTTGTTGTCAATTGTCTTGACCCTGCGGACACCACGGCAATGGACGCACTCGCGGCTGAGAACGTTGGGCGCTGGGATCCTCAGGTGTGGACCCCCTTTGTCGCTGTAACGGGCAACGGAGAAGCAACTTACGCGACGGCGGTTGTGGTTCCTGATGCGAGGCCAACGGACTATACCAACGTGTACGCTACCGCGCAGGGATCAGAGAGCTTGCCCTGTCAGATCGCCGCTCGGACTGTTGCTCGGCTGGCGAAGCAAGCCAATGAGAACGCGGCTACGTCCTACAACGGGTTGAAGCTCGACACGATCTACCCGGGCACGGACGCCCAACAGTGGTCGTATGCACAGCGGAACGCGGCGATCAACGTGGGTTGCTCTACTTCTACGAAAGAGGACGGGGTCGTCACTATCGGGGATATGGTGACGTTCACCCACCCGACGGGAGAGACCGACCCGGCCAAGCGCTACGTAGTCGCCTTGGTCAAACTATGGAATTACATCTCCAGGATCAACACTGAGTTCAGGGGCGACAACTGGCGTCGGGCTCCGCTCCTCCCCGATGACCAATTTTCGACAAACCCGTTGGTGAAGAAGCCCAAAGATGCGGTTACCGCTATTGCGGCGATCACCGACGCAGCGGCGGGAGACGCCCTTATCGCGGACCCCGCAACGGCAAAAGCCTCAATAACGGCAGCGATCTCGGGCAGCAACAACAACCGGATCGATTGGTCTGTTCAGATTCAAATCGCGGGAAACACGAATATCAAAGCGGGAACTGTCTACTACGGTTTCTTCTACGGAGGTAACTAATGGGCGCACGCGGCGGACCTATTAAAGAATTAAGCTGGGCGGGCCGAACGTTCAAGAGCGCGGGTGATGCCACTGTGAGTCGTTCTCTCGGCGGGATGTCTAACGACAAGGAGTTGAACGGGGACGGGCAGACGGGCAGAACTATCCAGACCGTCGTTCCCTGGACCATTGAAGGCGCGATGCTCAGTACTGATCCTGATAGGGGGGACCAAGAATTTGTCCAAGACGCGATAGACCGCGGGGAGGACGAACAATTCAGTTGTACTTTTGCCGACGGCTCCACCTATCAGGGCGTCGGGACGGTTGAGGGAGAGGTGAAATTCGATGGGTCGAAGGCGACTATGTCCGCGAATTTCAAGGGCCCCGGGAAATTGACCAAGCAGTAATGAGGCTCAGAGGGCTATGATTGGCGCGGGCTCCCTCCCCTACAGCCGGTGAACGGTGCGCCAATCGCTTTTAAGAGGGAAACATGTTTGACAAAAAAGAAGAGCAGTCAAAAGACACGGCGAAGAAGTCAATCAAGCTTGACCCAAAAATGGCACAAGCGGAGTTTGAACGATGGGCCGAAACCGCGCGGATCGACATTGAGATTGACACGTCTGACGAGGACGCGGCAGGCAAGAGGGCCGGGATCGCTGCGGTCACTAAGGCGATTGAGAGGGGAAGGTTCATCGTCGAGGAAGATGGAATCGGCTGGTTCATGGCCGACGTGCAAAAAAAGCAGGTGAAGGTCGAATTCAAGAATTTCTACAACGGCGCGCATGTGGCTATGGACCGGAAAAAAGAGGGTCACCACAACGCCAAGCTGAACGCTTCTCTGAGCGCCGTCACTGGACATCCGGACGTGACGTTTGTTTCGATGCACCCCGCGGATCTCAAACTCTGTCAGGCGGTAGCTCTTCTTTTTTTGGTGTAATCACCGGGCCGCTATTGGTCCGGGAAGGCGAGGAACGGAGACTTTACAATGGGCAGCACACACGAGCGAACGTCTACGGAGAAATGCTCTTGCACGTGCTGTCCTCGTACTCCCTGGGAGTTGATTATCGAACTTTAACGATGGCTGAAATTGAGTTTTTCTACGACGGCCTGCGCGGCGAATTGAAGAGAGCGACGGAGATAAAGTAGTGGCGAACGACCTAATCATCAAGACGATCTTCAAAGCGATTGACAGGATCTCGGGTCCCGTTAAACGCATGTCGTCCGGTGTGTCTAAGTTCTCGCGCAATGCCGCGCGGTCAATGGGCCAGGTCAACCGAATAACCCGCGAGTTGGGGAGGACGATTTCCAGGGGAGTCACCCGAGGGTTGAAACTCGCAACGGTGGGCGTCGTTGCCCTTGGGGCGGCGATGGCGAAAATCATCGGTACGGGGGCGGAGTTTGAAAGGTCAATGGTGTCGGCGACCGCCAAATTTCCTGAAGGAATAAAAAGGGGCACCAAAGAATTTGACGCGCTGGAGTCCAAGGTTCGAGAGATCGGGGCGACTACCGAGTTTAAAGCGACACAGGCCGCGGAAGCCCTTAATTTCCTCGCCATGGCCGGGTTTAACGCCACGCAGGCAAGCGCGGCACTCCCTGGGGTTGTTGACCTTGCGACCGCCTCAAATATGGACCTGGCGACTGCAACGGATATTGCCTCGGATTCGTTGAACGCCTTCGGGCTTGCCACTAAGGACGCCTCGAAACTGGGCAGCAACCTTGCGCGCGTGAATGATGTTTTGTTGAAAACCACGACGTCGACCAACACTACCATGGAAGACCTTTTTGAAGCTGTGAAGGCGGGGGCCCCCACGGTCACGGCAGCCGGGCAGAGTATCGAGACGTTCGGCGCGATTGTTGGTACTCTAGCGGACGCGGGCAATAAGGGGGAATCCGCCGGTACGGCACTTCGAAATATGTTCCTTCGGATACAAGCGCCCGTCGGCGCAGCACGCGGACTTATTAGGAAGTACATAGGGGACATAAAAAACGCGGACGGGTCGATGATTGACATTGTAGAGGTTATCCGGAGGCTCCAAGGGTCGTTTAAGAGTCTTGGGAAAGTAGAGCAAGCCCAAATCCTTGATACGATGTTTGGGAAAAGAGCCATCGGGGGGGTTCAGGTTTTGCTGGCGAAGGGGGCGGACGGGATCGAGACGTTGAGGCAAAGACTACTGGATGCCAAGGGCGCGGCGGCGGGGCTCGCTGGGGAGATGAGAGACACTACCGCCGGGTCAATTGACAACCTGAAAAGCGCCGTTGAGTCAGTGATAATCAGCCTCTTCAAGTTGGATGATTCAGGGATCAAAGGCGTCATCGATGCGATGACCGGGTGGGTGCGTGCAAACGAAAAGCTGATCGTCCAGAAAATCGGCGATACCATCACAGAGCTCAAGGAAAACTTCGATGATTTGGTGAAATCCGCAAAATATATCGGTGCGGTAGTGGGGACCGTTTGGCTTCTGACAAGCGCGATACGGGTAGCCAGTGGGGCAATGACGTTGTTTAATTTAGTAGCTGCGGCCAATCCGCTAGGTCTGGCTGTCACGGCTGCGATTATCTCGATAGGATTTCTTGTAGCGACGATAGCAACGAACTGGGAAGACATCAAAATCACTACAGGGTGGCTGGTCGACGACATAATTGATTCTTTTCTAGGTCTCGGATCGTGGTTTGTGGACGTGTGGATCAACGGGATAGTCAAAGGCTTCGATTGGCTTGTTTTGTATTTCAAAACGCTGTTTACGGGTCCAATCGAAGGGATCAAGATGGGGTTCGAGGGGGTACTAAACGTGATTTCTACGGCGATCCTAAAGATCGGCGCGCTTATGCGAATGATCCCCGGGGTCGGGATGGCGATGGGCGCGATTGATTGGGTGCTCGGCAACGACAGGGAAGCCTCGAAAAATTACATTCCCCCAGGGAAAATACCTGTCCCGAAGGTGGCACCCCCAGCTATCCCCAATGGCGCTGAGTATTACAGAGGTAGAGACGGGGCCGACGGGGCTAGCGCTCCCCAAGTGCAATCCCCGGCCGCGAGAGCTGCCGCGATAGAGCGGAGCGAAACGAAGACCACGCGGGAAGGCCGCTTGACGATTTTGAACGAGTCCGGGCGAGAGACCTCATATGCAGGGGATGACCTGCTCGACATGGGCATCTCGATGCAGCCCACGGGGACTTTCTAGGATGCCTTGGCAAGCGAGACAGGGCGGCGCTGCGTACACTCCCCCTTCGGGCGTGCGGATCGAATTCGATTATCAGATAGTACCCGAGGAATACACACTCCGCGGGACGGTCTTTGAGTTCTCTGGTTTCAACGGGTCCTACGTACAGCAGCACGGGGCGTCCGGGCGTCGTAACCCGTTGCGGATATACCTAGCGGGGTCCGAGCACGACCGCGCCGCCAAGGTCCTCCGCGCTGCTCTCCTAGAGTTTGGTGTTGGCGTTCTGGAATTGCCGTTCAAGGACCCGGTTAACGTCGTCCCCCTTGGGGATATGAAGCTCGTACAGGATCACGTCACCCGGGCGAATGAGACCGCCTTTGACGTTACGTTCTATGAGACCACGGGCGCGGCGTTCCTCACGAGGCAGGAGGACGCGGCCAGCGCGGCCAGCATCGCGCTTGAGGAATTTGGCAGCGCGAGCGCCGTAAGTTTCGCCAGCTCAGTGGATTTGCTGAGTGTCGCGGAGCAAAGCGCGTTTCGTACCACTTTTGAAAATGTTTTAAAGACCGTCCAAAACACCACGGGGCAGATCGCCGCGGTGCAAGAGAACATCAACGATGAGTTCCAGGACGCTATGGACCTCGCCAACGAGACGATTGACACCTTAATTAAAGACCCGCTAGATCTGGCGTTCCAGACTCAACTTATAGTAGGTCTCCCGGGTCGCTCGATCACCTCCATTAGCGCCCGCCTGGACGGCTATAGCAATCTGTCTGCGCAGCTTGTCAGTACCCCGACCGCAACCCCTGGAGGCCCTGGGGGCCTCGGCCCACAACCGGGGATTACCACGGGGACGGGGAACGACGCGCAACCGACGAATAATTTCCACCTCTACGAGTTGGTCGTTGGGGCGTCCGTCGCGGGATCCATTCAGTCGACGCTCTACACGTCCACTACGTTGGGAACCGCGGGCCTGCTTCCGGGTGTCAGTCTGAGTCAGGCGGATGCGGAGGACAGCGGGACGGATACAGGGGACAGCGCTTTTGCCACTGCTGAGCAAGCGGTCACCGCAGCGGGTGAGTTACTTGACCAGCTCGCGGCCTACACCGCTTGGCAGGACGTCAATTACACCGCCATCAACGGCGCGGGGGTCATCCCCACGAGTGTCAACACGGAATATGGAGACGCAGCGGAGGCACTTAGGAGGGCGGCGGCTCTTGCGGCTGGCTACCTGATACAACTTTCATTTTCCCTCGCCCGTGGACGCTCCTACGTAACTCAGGGGCCTCGGCATTTTATCGAGGTGTGTGCGGAGCTTTATGGGTCCGTTGAAAACGACGTCCAAGATTTCTTCATCTCGTCCAACAAACTCACGGGGGATGAGCTGGTAGAAATCCCCGCTGGTAGAGAGCTGGTTTATTACAGTGTCTGAGTCTATTTCCATATCGGTCGATGGGAAGCGTTTTGACACGTGGTCCACGGCTCAAATCGCCAGGGCGATCGATAGTATCGACACGGTCCAGGTTTCTCGACCGTTCGACCCTACGGACCCCTCGCAGCGGGAAACCTTCAAGCCGCTCGGGTACCAGAGCACGGTCGTATCGGTTGGTGGGGAGACCATCGTGACAGGGACCACGGTCCCCGTCGTACCCGAGTTGACCGACTCGTCCAACATGGTAGCCCTTGGGATCTATTCGACCCCTGGCGTCCTTTCGGAATGCCCGCCGGACCAAGCCAGCTACCCCTTGGAGATGAAGGGGCTGACGTTGCACGAGATAGCAAAGCGCTTGTGTGATCCGTTTGGGATCCGTGTCAAAGCGGTCGGGGTTGCCCCAGGGAAGCCCTTTGAAAAGGCGAAAATAGGGACGGGCGAAATCCTCCCTTCGTTGGCTGAATTAGCCAAGGCCAAAGGCCAGCTGATTACCAGCTCCAAAAACGGGGACCTCGTTTTTCAGGCGGCGAAGACCGACGGATCGACGGTTGCCCGCTTGTCCTGGGGACTACCCCCGATGATGGGGATCCGTCCATCAATCAAGCCCCGTGAGTATTTTTCGAAGGTGACAGGCGTCAAACCAATCCGCCCGAAGTCGAAAAAGACAGAAATTTTTACGGTTCATACCCCCCACATTGGGAACGTGTTTCGACCTTTTATCTACGACGTCAAGGACAACTTGGAGCTTGACATTCAGACAAATGTGCAATCGAAGGTTTCCAGGATGATCGGGAACGTCGTCTCCTACGACATCGAGGTTGCCACGTGGCGCGACAAGAACGGGAGACTGTGGGAGCCCAACACCTTTGTGGAGGTATACGCCCCCGGGGTGATGATCTATCGGAAATTTATTTTTCTGATTCGGTCCGTAGTTCTGACTCAAAATAAAGACAGCGAAAAGGCAGCTCTTCAAGTGGTTCTCCCCGGCTCATTTACGGCCAGCGAGAAGATCGGAAAATACCCATGGGACGAATAGTGCGCGTTGTAAAAACGGCGGTAGTCGACGGGGTCCGAATCATTACGGTTGATCCGGGCAACGAGTCTTTCGACGATGCCGAATTGTACCTACCCCCGGGCGAAGACTCAATGCCGCAGGTGGGCGATCTGGTAGTGGTGGTCAGTGCGGTGTTGAACGGGGGCCCAATCGTAGTGGGGACATTGGACGAGAGCACGCCGGACGGGGTAGAGGGGAAAAAGCGCATTTATTCCCGTGGTTCTTCGGGGACCCCCAAAGCTTGGGTGACTCTGAATGTTGACGGGTCTATCGAGATTTCAAACGGGTCCGGAACTTTCACGATGGCGACCAGTGGGAAAGTCACTATCAACGGGAATCTTGAGGTTCTGCCGTGAGTTTGAAACCCATCATGAACACCGCCGGTCGCCTCGGCCATTCAGTGGGGAGCACGATCACTGGCGGGATATTTGTCCCCGTCTCCGCTCCCTCCGCGACAGTGCTTGCCGGGGGCTCTCAAGTCTACCGAGGGCCGCTTGCGTTTAACTTTACAGGAGGTTCGGGGCCTGGGTTCGTACCCGGTTCTGTCCTGTCGATACCGGGGAACACAATACCTCCGACTGCAACCTCGGTCTTAGTCGATGGCCTCTCCCCGATGCGAGCGGGAGATAAATTAGATTCGATGTTTTGCACGGGTACTTTGGCCTCCGGTGGCGGGATAGGGACGATTGAGGGCCCGGTGGGAGTCGTGGACGCAGGTCAATCGAAAGTGAGCGCTCAATGAGTGATGTACTTATGACATTGGACGAAAACGGGGGGAACATCGTTATCGACGGTCGCAAGAGTGCGGGGGGCCCTTACTCGGGAGAGGTCCGGTTGACGGACGGTCCCGAGACGGATTTCCTACACGCTCTCTTTGGGGGCCAGCAAGACCCAGAATGGTGGGGCAACCTAATTGGTGACGTGAGTTACAAAAGCAGGACACAAGACCTTGTGCGGACCCTTCCTCTGACCTCTGGCAATCTCATCCGAGTGCAAGCGGCAGCTGGGAAGGACTTGGAGGATGCAGGGTATGCCGATTTCGGAGACGTCGAAATAACGATCCCCCAGCCCAACCGGATCAACATTCAGATCGGGGACGTAAGAATAGAAAGGGATTGGGTATGAGCGCAACGATCCCAACGACCGCAGCTATTGAATCCGGGATAGTCGGCGAGTTTGAATCCAAGTTTGGCATCACCGTCCCGATTTCGAATAAATCCTTTTTGCGCGTCCTGTCCCGAGTGTTGGCGGGTCTGATAACGACCCTCTACAAATACGGCGGCGCCCTCGTCCTGAACATGTTTGTCAAGTACGCCTCGTACGAGGAGACGACGATCAACGGGAAAAAGATAGTGCCGCTGATAGAGTGGGGACGTGCGTATGGCGAGCCAGACCCAACGGCGGCCACGCGCGCCTCCTACTATGTACTGGTGACAGTCACGACGCAGACCGGGACTCTGGCGAACAACACTCAACTTCGGAATACCTCCTCGGGCGTCATTTACCTGACGGTTGGTGCCGTGGCCCTTGACGCCGCGACGAAGTCCGTACTCGTCCGAGCGAACGGGGATCCGGACGGGAACAGCGGCAAGGGCATCCAGGGGAATTTGACGGTAGGAGACGAACTTGAGTTTGTAAGCCCCACTGAAAACGTTTCGCGAATTGCGACGGTCACCTCGGAGGTAGACCACGCGGTAGACGGGGAAACCGAGGCGGAGTACAGGGCCCGGGTCTACAACCGGTCGCGCAAGCGCAAGCAGGGCGGGGCCGCGGTAGACTACGAGTTTTGGGCGAAAACAGTTGACGGGATTACGTCCGTGTACCCGTACAAGGGGGACCCGGGGATCGTCCAGGTTTATGTGGCCGCGGCGGCCGAGACAAACGGCATACCTACAGCCTCCCAGTTGACGGCGGTCGAGGTGGCTATCGAACTTGACGACGGGGGGCTTGCCTCGCGTAGGCCAATCAGTTCTTTTGTCGTGGTCAACCCCATTTACCGCACTGCATTCACGGCCGTTGTTAATGGCTTGACCGTTACGGATGATCAGGCCGACGTAGAAGACCAGATTGAAACGGCGATTGAAGCGTATTTCGCCAGCCGTGAGCCCTACGTCCATGGGCTTACCCTCGACTCTCGGAAGGACCGGATTACAGCGACAGCAGTGGCCAGCGCGGCGCAGGATGTCGTGGACGCATACAACGGGATAATTTCTAGCGTGACCGTGGCTGAGGGCGGCGATTCTATAATAGTTCGAGCGCTCGGGATGGGCGAGAAAGCAAGTGTAAGTGTTTCGTTCACTTAAAGCGCTCCTACCTAGGACCCCGTTGTGGGACATCACGAACGCGAAGCCGTTGCGTTATCTGTTCGAGGCGATCGGTACGAGCTTTGACCCAGTGCGGACCTATTTCGACCTGCTTTGGCTCGATGCTTTCCCCACTTACACCCGGCAGATGAACGCCTGGGACGCGGTCCAGGGCGTGAAACGCACGGGGTTCACCGACGCGGAGAAAATAACGAGGATGGCCGGGTGGCTGCAGATGCAGGGCGGCCAGTCTCCTCGCTACATCCAAGACGTTCTGCAGGCGTCTGGTTACCCTGTCTATGTCCACGATTGGTGGTCGGACACTGTCCCGACGGCGCGGAACCCGCGTACGACACTAGTCGGTATTCAGCTCGGTTGCGACGATTTAGAGATGGAGTGCGGAGAGCCCTTGGCGGAGTGTGGGGCGTTCAAGAGCGCTACCGGGTACGCTCTTGTCAACAAGCTTTATATCGCGCGCCCCGCTTACGTGACCGGGTGCGACGAAACCCTGATGGAATGTGGGGAGGCGACCGCGGAATGCGGGAACTACGACGGCCTAGAGTTTTATCGAATCGAGTACGAGGTACCCGAGGACCCTGACCTCTGGCCATACTTTATGTACGTTGGCGGCGCGACGTTCGGCGACCAAGTCTTTATCCCACTTGAGAAAAAAGAAGATTTCGAAGATCTACTTTTGAGTATTTGTCCCGAGCACTTATGGCTCGGGCTTTTGGTGACTTATGTTTCGGGATACATCTACGAGGATGCGTCTCTTGAATACCTGTACGAGGACGCACTCGGAACGGGTACCCGACTCTACGAGGTTCAATAATGGCTACAGACAAAGCGCATAGCGAGGTAGTGGTAGGGTCCAGACACGCCCCACACAATTTATCCTACCCAAACGCGGCCTCCAGGGAGGCGGGGATAAACGAGGGCAGTTTGATCACGTTGACCGCTGCGAATCTCTGGCAATACGCCAAGCAGGACGATGACAATTCGACCTGGATGCTCACCTCTTATTCCCCTATAGTTTGGAAGGCCATGGGCAGCGGGGACCGCTTTGATTACTACACAGTGGGAATGGGGGTGGATGGCGCTTCGGCCCCCGATGCCGAAGAGCTGTTTATCCAGGGAGATGCCACGGTTCAAGGGCGGCGCTTTGACGTGGGAGAATCGATAGTAATTGAGGTCCCGTTCCCCCTGGACCTGAAGGTTTCGTCCGGCATACATTTCCAGGTTTGGGGGCTGGTGTCCGCATCAACTCCCCCGGCCGGGCTGGAAGCAATATCGTTCGCAATGGCTGGATACGCGCGGGGCATGGGGGACTCATTGTTGGGGTCCTACGGGAGTGAGGTAACCTCGGATATTATTGACCTAGTGGTTGAAGGGGTAGCCACTCAATATGATTTATATCGGACTCCTTGGAGTGCTGCGGCCACTATCCCAGGGCTAGCCAAGGGCACTCTGGGTCACTTAGAGATCGAAAGAAAAACGATAACCAACGACTACGCGGAGTCAATCGCAGTGACCCATGTAGCGCTAAAGTATGAGGTGGAATGATGGCACAGCGAGTGATCGACTCTTGTGATTTTTACGGTGATAGCGTGGGCATGAGGCAGGAGGGGTGGAGTATTTCCGTGGTAAAAGAGGCAGATATTACAGCGGGGGCGGGGTATGGTAGGTTTCCCGGTCATGGAGGGATCGCCCTGGGCGACCTGTCCGATGGTGATTTATGGGCATCCCGTAATTTTCAGACGTCCGGGTCTGTCGTTCATATATCGTATTCCGAGAAGATAGCTTCCTTTGGGGACACTACCCAGAACTTTTTTGAATTTTACAATAACAGTACAGACCTAGTTCTGCGGATCAAATGCGGAACGGACGGTGCCTTGTACGTATACAACAGTGCTGGGGCCTTAGTGCACACTACTTCCGCGGATGTCATAAAGATCGAACAGTGGCAACATATAAAGCTGTCTGTACGGTCTCACGCGAGCGCAGGTACCGCCGACCTGATAATTGACAATGTGACAATTTTCAACCTAACGGGACTCGATACATCTGTTTCGTCGATAGATATTACCAAGTTTAGAATATATGGCTTTGAGGGGTACAGCGCATGCCAACTGGGGAATTGGTTTGACGATTTCCTTGTCTGTGATGACGCTGGGTCGGCTCCCTTCAACGCTCAACTGGCGACTGATTTTGTGATTGATACGCTACTTCCGACTTCAGACATAACCGAGGACTTTACCTCGGTTGGAGCTACATCCGGGTACGAGTGTCTTGATGACCCGCTAACGGCAAACGATGATGCGAATACGACATACGTTCATAGCCAAACGCCTGCTGACATCAGTCTCCACGGGTTCGAGAATTTGACAGTAACCCCCGCCACTATCTATGGGGTGGCCATGGCGACTGTTTGGCAGTTGGTTGGGGCAGGGGCCAGGACGGCAGCCCACATTTGGAAGCCAGCCGGTACTACCTACACAGACACGGCGGTGACGCCCCTGACGTCGTATTCTACTCAGTATGATCTGAGACCCTTGAATCCCGAGGGCGGCGCCGCCTGGGAAAAAGCGGACGTAGACGCTCTAACCGCCGGCATTACCGTGGTGGCCTAGTGGCACTCCCGGATCTATATGCCACTCGTGAGGCGGTGGTTGTTGTCTCGGACGCTGACCCCGTGGTCCACGCCACCCGCGAGGCAGTGATCGTCGTCTCGGACGCTGACCCCGTGGTCCACGCCACCCGCCAGGCCGTCCTGGTGATCCGGTCCCTAGCGCTTGACGATGCGGTACTTCACGCCACTCGCGAGGCGGTGATCGTCGTCTCGGACGCTGACCCCGTGGTCCACGCCACCCGCCAGGCCGTCCTGGTGATCCGGTCAATAGAGGTAAGGCTCAAAAAGGCCTACGCCAAGCGAAGTGGCCGTAACTGGTTCAAAAACAAACTCGCGGAAAATGTAATTGACGACAATACCCTAGATCTCGTGGTGGATGATCTCACGGGAGAATACGTCGTGGAGGGATAAAAAAATGACGATACCGCATTCACTCTTACAACACGGGGCTCGGCATGCCCCTTCTAATCTCTCGTACGCGGACGCGGCGAACCGGATAGCCGGAACAAACGAGTTGTCGTCTATTACACTGACCTCGGCCAATATAGGGCAGTACGCGGATCAGAGGGACGATGACAGCGTCTGGAAATTGACTGGAGTCGGACCCATTACTTGGCTGGCTGTCAGTGGTGGTGGTGGTGGTAGTGGAGACGTATCAAAGGTCGGGACTCCTGTCGATAACCAAGTCGGAGTCTGGACGGGAGACGGGACTATCGAGGGGACCACCGGGTTGACATATGACGGAACCAATCTCGGAATTACCGGAAATATCGTACTATCTGGCACAGTCGATGGGATTGACATCGCGACGGATGTTGCGGCCAACACCTCCGCACGGCATGCCCGGTCTCACGCCATCACTTCTACATCAGATCATACTGCTGGGAATTGGAAAGTAATCCACACAAATGGATCTGGTCAGGTGATCGAACTACCGTTGGAGGCAGAGGGAAAAGTGCTGACCTGCCATGGTGTGGCAGCGGCACCTACTTTCGAAACCCCCGCTGTAGGAAAATCTGAGAGCACCTATGACGAGACCCAAAGTGCTGGCATCATGGCTGGGGGCGCGGTCACTGACAATCTCGATGGCACGGTTGATATCGCGGTGCTGGATGTGATCCTCAAAACTACAGCCTCACCCACCGGGGTCAATGCGATTTTCTCCGCAGAGAACGGTAACCAGATCGCAGCCGAAACAGGTTTGACGTTCACTGACGGGACGATAAATTATATCCTGATAAACTACAACGCTGGTTCACCAACGGTTACCTCGTCGGTGACCGATACGTCCAACGGGTACAACATCATTAAACACTCCTGTGTATTCCGAGAGGGGACCACGCTGGACATTCTCCGCTGCGGACACCGAGTTGAGGATCTTGGGCACAGAGTAGATCTACACCACACATTAGAGTCACCATTACATTTTGTTTCTGGGGGTACGGTCACTGCGACTGGCACGCGAAATATTGCGATTAGCGCGGGTTTAATGTACTACGGGCTCAATGACCTCACGTCCGATGCGATTGACACGTCCGTAGCAGACACGTTCGAATACTACTATTACAACGGATCAGCTTGGGTAGAGTCAAGCCAGACCCAAATAGATAATTTACAGTACAACGACACTTCATCAGGGCTGGCAACTCTATCTAATTCGCAATACGGGGTGCATTGGGTATACAAGGGTAGCAATGGTAGTACTTACGTGCTCTACGGGCAGGGTAGCTACACGCTATCGGAGGCTCAAACGTTATCGCCGCCTTCTACTTTGCCAGTTCACGTATTGAATTTTGGGTCTATCAGAGCGAAAATAATCATAGCGAAAAGTGCATCGGCTTTTACTGAGATCGACATGCTGAACGAACAGCAGTTTATCGGTTCCACCCCCGCAAACCACAACGATCTGGGAGGGATTCAGGGCGGCGCTGCCGCCAATTATTATCACGTTCTACAGGCAAATTTGACACCAGCAAATGCGGCACTGATTACGGGAGTGCAGGCGGCTGGCACGGGTTCGTCGGATGCGTTTGCACTGGCTGATCACATCCATCAAATACAGCACAGCATATCAGACAATGCTCTGGTTACTATGGACGAAACAGCTAATAACGGGGAGTATGCACAGTTCACGACGTCGGGCCTAAAGGGTCGGACCGTCGCTGAGTTGAGGTCTGATTTGAACCTGCCGACTGGCGCGAACAAACTGAATGCGACGGCGGCACCTACGGCCAACGACGACTCAGCGGATACAAGCGGCAATGGGGTTTTCTCAGTAGGGTCGTTATGGATCGACGTAACAGGCGATGAGGCGTATCGATGTGTAGATGCTACGCCAACGACGGCGGTTTGGGTAAAAACCACGCTTGACACAGGGGAGTTAGCGACAATCGCGGTCACGGGTGCAACGGGAGATTTGATCGGAACCATCACTGGGAGCCAAATATCCTCTAATACTGTCGCCTATGCAAATATACAACAAGTAAGTGCAACGGATCGGCTGCTTGGAAGAGATTCTGCTGGTGCGGGAAATATCGAGGAAATCACCCCCACCGCGCTTCGGACAATGATTGGTGTGGCGGATGGGGCGGACGTGACTGGTAGCAACGCCCCGCAGGCGCACAAGGACAGTCACGATCCAGAAGACGGGTCGGATGCCGTGGATACCGCAGCGGCGGCAGAAATCGCCGGGGTTCAGGCGGCGGCGGTGGGAACGTCTCACTCACTAGCCCGTGCGGACCACGCACACCAAATCCAGCACGGAATCACGGACAACCATCTTGTCACGGTGGACGGGTCGATTGTCTCCGGCGATTTCGCCAAATTTACTGCCGATGGCCTCGAAGGCCGAAGCGTTGCTGAGATGCAGTCGGACCTTGGGATTGGTGGGGGAGCGGTTGATTCGGTCTTTTCCCGAACTGGCGCTGTGGTTGCGACAGCGTCCGACTATGACATTACTCAAATTGATTTTTCAGCCACAGCAAGGATTGCTGGCCGTGTAACGGCTGGAGCTGGACTCGCCGAGGAACTGACCAAGGCGCAGGTATTGTCGTTTCTTAACGTCGAAGACGGTGCGGACGTAACGGATTCTAGCAACGTTGCTACGGCAGGTGCGATAATGAAGTCCCTGGTCACGACCAAGGGGGACATAATCGCTGCCACGGATAGTGCCACTCCAGCACGTCTGGGCGTTGGCACGAACGACTACGTTCTCACTGCGGACTCGGCCCAGGCTACGGGGATGAAGTGGGCGGCGGCGGAAGGTGGCGGGTCCTTGGAAGACGCCTACGATGCGGAGCCAGGGGTACAGAGAGTGGTCACCGTAGATGACGAGGACTTCTCTTTGATCCTGGACCCAGCAACGGGGGAAATACGGGCCTTTAAAGTTTCCGCACCCGTCGAGGCGTATTCTGGGGTATGGACAGCCAGGGCCGCGTCGGAAGCGAATGGTTGGCAAGCTGTAACGTATGGGAACGGACTGTTTGTTGCGGTGTCATCCGATGGCACGAACCGGGTGATGACTTCGCCGGACGGAATAACCTGGACAGCCAGGGCCGCGTCGGAAGCGAATGCTTGGCGCTCGGTAACGTACGGGAACGGACTGTTTGTTGCAGTTGCATCCTCTGGCACAAATAGGGTGATGACTTCGCCGGACGGAATAACCTGGACAGCCAGGGCCGCGTCGGAAGCGAATAGCTGGTACGCTGTAACGTACGGGAACGGACTGTTTGTTGCAGTTGCATCCTCTGGCACAAATAGGGTGATGACTTCGCCGGACGGAATAACCTGGACAGCCAGGGCCGCGTCGGAAGCGAATGGTTGGTACGAGGTAACATATGGGAACGGACTGTTTGTTGCGGTGTCATACGATGGCACGAACCGGGTGATGACTTCGCCGGACGGAATAACCTGGACAGCCAGGGCCGCGTCGGAAGCGAATATCTGGCGCGAGGTAACGTACGGGAACGGACTGTTTGTTGCGGTGTCATACGATGGCACGAACCGGGTGATGACTTCGCCGGACGGAATAACCTGGACAGCCAGGGCCGCGTCGGAAGCGAATACCTGGCGCGCGGTAACGTACGGGAACGGACTGTTTGTTGCGGTGTCATCCGATGGCACGAGCCGGGTGATGACTTCGCCCTACGTCGGGCCCAGCTACTGTATGTTCTCCAACGATAACGGGGCGGGGGTGGCACTGTCAGCTTCCCTGGTATCTGCGCAGATCGGCACCACTGAAGGTTTCGGGATCGCGGGCACTCTGGCTGTAGATTCCAACGCGGCCAACACGGTTTCTATTTTGGAACTTGAGAACACGGCTGGCTCTATTAACGTCTTCCGAACGGACGAGACCCCAGAATCTTCGGTCACGGCGGGGATCGCGTCGCTGGCGCTGGACGGCACGGGCGGCGTTGGATACATCAAAAAGACGGGCACAGGAAATACTGGGTGGTTGCCATTAACAACAGGGACTAGAAATATAAAGAACATCACAGTCGTCTCCACCTCGACGGCCAATGTCGCGGCAACGGATGAAATCATCCACGTCACCAGAACGACGGCGGGCGTATGCACTCTCACTGTCCCCAGCGCACTTCTTGCCGCTTCGGCCAACGAGGGGATGGTTTTCACGGTGAAGGACGCGGGCTTTAACGCTTCCACATACACAATCACGATAGCAACCCAGGGGACGGAGACAATCGACGGGTCGACGAGCGACTACACAATCGAAACGGACGGGGCGGCGGTAAGATTTCAGATTTCCAGTGGCAACTTGGTAACGATATAGGAGGTTGATATGGGATTCAAACGGAACACAAAAGACAAATACGGCAACGACCAACCCGAGCAGTACGTTCGGGTTGCGGCAATAACGGTGGACTACCGATCCAAGCGTGTGGCCGTAGAACTGGAGCACTACTCCAGCGTCCAGGCCAGGGTGGAGAACCGCCCAGGCATCAACTCTACCCAAATATTCATGGGCGATGACTTTGAAGAAAAGTTCGGAGAAGAAAAATTGAAGCCGAAGGACAAAAGTCTCGCCATTGCCGTCTACAACGCAGTGGTGGAGAGGTATGAGGCGGATGGGGAGATCATCATCAACGTAGAGGACCCGGAACCAGACCCAGACCCAGACCCGGAACCCGTCGTAAAAAACCTTAGTCGAAGCAGCAAACGTAGATAGGCAGGACGAAAGAAGGCTAAAATGAAAAATCTGTACACAGCATTTCCCGGACGGTCCACGGCCCCCGGTGCGGGGTACCCCTACGGGTCGGCGAAAAACGTCGTAACAGCGGGAGACGGGACGGGCACCCCCTGGACCAAGAGTATTGTTGACGACATCTATGGGTTTTTCTCCCGAGGTATGGCGCTCGCGGGCCTCACCCCGACCAACAACAGCGACACCTCCCTGGCTTCGCAGATACATGATTCCCTCCGGCTGACTTGTGGCTACCCGGGCATGGTGGTCATGCACCACATGACGACCATCCCGACGGGTATCCGATTGCTAAACCTGGAGGGACAAGGGGTCCTAGTTTCTGCCTACCCCGCCCTGGCCGCCGCTTGTTATGTGGGCGACCCAAACAATCCCGCAGCGGGGGCGTACTACAAAGCGGACGACGCGCTGGGGGCGGTCCGAAATACCGCCGGGGTATATTTGATCCTCCCAGATTTCCGGGGCCGCTTCGCAAGAGGTGAGGACATAGGGGCCACCGTAGACCCTGATGGCGCGAGCCGCTTGCTGGGGGATGGGCAGGCGGACGCCTTACAAAAGCACAACCATGTTATTCTCGGGCCTGGAGCCTTTAAAACTGACTCCCATGGGGACCCCGCTGGAGCATACAACGTGCCCCTTTCCGTGGGGGCATCCTCAGCTACCCTCGAAGCAAGTGCGGTACAAGTGGGCGAATCCATCAGTGGTAGCTATTCATCGATAACCGGCGTTGGCCGTGTGAGCACCGAAACCCGCCCCTCAAATGTTCAGGTCCAGTTTGCCGTGTGGTATTGACAATGACAGACGATACAATAACAAGGCTCTTCGACGAGATTGACAAGCTGAAAACGTTGATCGGCTCTCAGGGAACGGACATCGCTGTGATTAAAGTGCGACTCGATGCGATGCGATCGACGAGCTCTCTTGCCGGGGTCCCAATAAAGGACCTCGTCAAATTTGTGACGCTCATCCTCGCGGGGTTTGGAGTGGGGCAGGGGGTGACCCTTCTTTAGAGCAGTTGCGCCAGGAAATACCCGGCCCCTAGGCTCACCGTATGTATCAAAGCGGCTATGACGAAGACCCCTAGTTTCCTCCTCTTTTGGTTTCTCCGCGCCGCGTGGTGCTCAAATCCAAAGTTAGTGGTGTACCCGTGGCACATGGCAAAACGGATTAGATCGCCTACCCTCACGTTGTTGTAATCCGCGCGGATGATCAGCCTCGTGGCTCTTGTACCGATCAGCTTTTCAACCTTTTCGTAGGGTACCCCGGTCGCGGTCCGCATCCTGTAAATGGTTTCAGCCAGCTGCTTCATTATGGCAATATCAACGTTCATGTCCTACTGGGTCCCCCCTTTTTCCCCTGTATCCGTTCCTTCAGGATACGCGCTTCCTGCTCTCGTTTTTCCCTCCTAGCCCGGGCGATAGCGGGGATCCCGAGGGTAAACACTGTTCCTAGAATTTTCAGCAACCATCCCATTGATTCCTCCTCTTTTGATAGCTCCTAAGAGCGTTTAACAAAGCCCGTTGGCTGTTGTCCTTTGATTTCATCCGGTCACGAATCGCCTCGTCTACCGTATCGGCGGCGAGGACGTGGTGTACGCGCACGTTGCCCTCGACCCCCTGTCGATAGATCCGGCGGACCATTTGCAAATAATCCTCCAAGTTATCCGTCAACCCGTACCAAATCAAATCGTGGCCTCCCCCCTGGAGGTTGAGCCCGTGCGCCATCGATTGAGGGTGTCCCAACAAAATAGGTACCTCCCCCCGGTTCCACTTCGCGGCGATTTCATCACTCTTTTTCGCCGAGACGCCCGACCCGATGACCTCGGCCGACGGGTACTCCTTAAGCAGCACGTCCAGGTCTTGTCGGTAGTGGTAGGCGATTAGTACGGGTTTCCCCTGCAGCTCATCAACCAGGTCTCGCACGGCGTCCAGTTTGGCACTGTGGAGGGCTTTCGAGTCTCCCTCTACATACACGGCCCCGTTGGCCACTTGGCGGCACTTGCCATATGCCACGGCCTTGCTGGGCAGTAACAGGCCGACCCCCTCGATTTCGGCGAATAAGTCCCGCTCTAGTTCCTGGTACGTTTTCCGCGCCACCGGCGGGAGATCCACGAGTACTTCGTGCTCGATTAGGTCGGGCAGGTCCAGATAGTCCCCCACGTCGAGACGTATCACTAGGGGCTCAATTAGTTTTTTGATGGTATTCGCCGCCCATGGGTGCGGGACCCACTCATGGAATCCCCTGTGGGATGCCGGGGTTCCAAAACGCGCCTTGAATCGGGTGATATTTTTCCCCAGGGCTTCTCCTCCGTCGAGAAGATAAATCTGGGAGTACAGGTCTAGAACGCTTTTGGGGGAAGGGGTTCCCGTCAACTCAATTACCCGCGTGAATTTCCCGTGCTTCTTGATGGCCTTGAACCGCTTTGAAGACGGGTTTTTAAATTTGCTAGACTCGTCGATTATCAGGGTATCGAAGCGGGACAAGAGCTCGGGGTTTTCCAGGAGCCAGAAAATATTCTCGCAGTTCAAGAGGTAGAGGTCCGCCTCCGAAGCGGCGCGGGTTTCCTTGTTCGGGCCGTGCAAGAGCACACATTTTAGATGGCGGAAGTTGTCCCACTTTTTTATCTCGTTTGGCCAAACGGAGTAACACACGCGCAGCGGGGCGATTACCAGAGCCCTTGTTATGTACCCCTCCCGCCACCACAGCCGGTCGAGGTAATCGAGGGTTGCGGCGGTCTTCCCGAGGCCGGGGTCCGCGAAAATCCCCGCGCTGTCTTGAGACAAGGCGAAATCGCAGATCGCCCGCTGGTAGTCGTGGGGCTTATAGATCATCGGAGGGATCGAGTATATCGCAGGTTGTGGCCCACAGGATCGCATCTAACACGTTGTTTTGTACCGAGGCATGCGCTCCCCTTGCTCTCAACTCTTTGATTTTGGCCGCTTGCCCTGGGCGGACGCGCCCCCCGGGGCGTTTGAATTCAATAAAGGCTACGGTACCCTTTTTGGAAACCGCCATTCGGTCGGGCCAGTGGGTCACCTCCAATTTGACAACATCCCAGCCCCAAGCCCTTAACCGTTTGACAGTCTCCCTCTCAATGGGGTTCTCTAACTGGCCCACGTTCGGATCCTTTCGACTTCTTCCCGGGTCAGATACCAACGGGTTCCCCACTTTTTAACGGCCTTTGTTTTCCCGCGGTGTATCCACTCCCGGATCGTCGGGACGGGGATGCCCAGGGACTCCGAAGCCTCTCGCAAGGTCACCTCGTCCGGCGCTCCCTTGGCTATCGCTCGACTTCCCATTACCTCGCCCCTTTGGCATAAACGGCCCTCGCTTCGTAGTATTCCTCCGCCCTTCGGGTCGCGGCTTTGCGGGCTCCCCCGCATCGGCCAGTTAGATAGTACCCGAGGGCGGACGTGGTGCTCTTGGGACAGGCGACCAACGCCTCTTTGAGCTTGCGCACCCCGGCGTTTATTTGACCCTGGACTGTGACGAGGGATTTCTTTGGGTATCGACTGCTGGGCATGACCTGCATTACTCCCATTTCTCCACCCCAACCGAGTATACCAGGGGTTAATGAGGATTCGGTTACCGCGACAGTGATCACAAGCATGGGGTTCATACCCGCCGAAAGTGCTTCGTCAACCATTATCGGGACCATGGCCAGCGCATCGTCAAGGCGCACTTTGTAATTCCCAGCCCCCGATATTTGGGCAAGATAATCAAAAACGAAATCCTGTAAAATCCGGATCCACTTTTCCCGGTACGATACCGCCTCCTCTTCCTTTGGGGTGTAGGGGGCAACGGCCGGGGCTTCTTCCGCGCTGGCGTCGATGGGCCCGGCATCGGGGGTGCCCATGTCCTCTTGGGTCGGGGGTGTCTCCCCCTGGTCTGGGCCAACAAACATGTAAGCTGCGGCGAGAGAAGCCACCACCACCATGGCGATCGCGGTTCTCTTTATAACTACTTCCAATTTTCTATCCCTTCGCAATGGGGGCGGGGGTGTCCCGGCCCTCGGTTTTCCACTGATTTTAAAACCCACCGTCCCTCAGAGCGAGGATCCAAGACTGCATCCAGATCACGTATTGCTCTGAGCTGTACACCATCCGGTGAAAATCGAACGAGGAGGTCATAAACCCCAATTCGACCAAGATCGCGGGAGCTTTCGTGGCCTCTAGGATCCCCAGTCTCCTCTGACTCGTTCGGGGGACCGGGTCAGATATGCTCGTGTACTTTCCATCGAAGATCTTCAGGAAGGCTGCCGCTGCTCTGTACGCTTTTCTCGGTTTGGACCGCGCAACGAGGGCGCGGGGTCCATAAACAGAGTCCTCCCACCCCCCGTCGCCGAAGGCGTTGGCGTGAACGCTGACCACTAGGTCGGGCTGGGGGTCAAGGTCGTTTATCCTTCTTACCCTCGCTCCTATCGGCTTGTCATAGTTGTACTCATCGTAAATGACCTCAATTCCGGGGATACATAAATAGGAGGCAGCTCGGTCACACACCCACCGATTAAACACCCCCTCGTATATCCTGCACCCGGTGTGCATAATAGGGGACCGCTTGCCCGGGGTAACGTAGCGCCCGTCAATTAATCCGCCGTGACCGGCATCTAAAAATACGACGAAAGGTTTCTTTTTCATTTTCTCCTCGTTACTTCCCATAATACTTGGATTCCCATCCCTCCGCGACCAACGGCATCCCCAGCGCCCAGGGGGGCAGGGTGGCCAAGGCCCCCTCGAATTCTTGGACACTGCCGAACCCTAGCGGGACGTGGGCGAGGGCCTCGTCGTGTACCGTCAAAATGCACTGGTAACCCTCCCGCTCGGCCGCGACCATGCCGGAATACATGAGATCGGCGGATAGTCCTTGAATCAAATTCTCCATCCACTTCCCTCCATATCCCGAATCTTGAATCCACTTTTTCGAGACGGGGTGGACCGTCCAAAAGCCCACGGCCTCCCGTTCAAAGCGGTTCAGTATGATCTTCGGATCGCAATAGCGCAGGTCTCTACCCGACGGAAGACGCATGCAGAGCCAGCGGCCCTCGACGCGGAAGGAAACGCCCTTGTACTTCGTCTTGACTTCCCGGCCCGTCTTCACCGCTTTGATTGCGGCGTCGTTCAAGGCGTACCAGGCTTTCGGAATCTTGGTGTAGGTATCGCGGTACGTGTTTTTGACCATCTCAGAGAATTCTTTCGATACCTCAATCCCATAGGCGAGACAACGGGTCCGGAACGTCACCGCACCCATTTGATACCCGAGGGCGAGGATCGCTTGTTTCCCGAGATTTCTTTGAAACTTTGTTACCTCTGAATAGGGGGCCTTGAAGATCTGCGCGGCCATTACTTTGTAGAGGTCAAGCCCCTGTCTATAGGATTCGAGGACGCCCTCTTCCCCAACCAACCAGAACGTCCCTCGGGCTTCGATCGCCGAGTAATCCGCGCAATAGATCAAATGCCCGGGCTCGGCCTCTATCAAAGACCGCATCGAGGAGACCATCGCGTTGGTAGGTGTGCCATACATAAGGCGCAGAAACTCAACATCTCCCTCGTCTATCGCGGGCAGGACATCGCGTTCAATGTCCACGCGCTCGAATAGGGGACGCACTACGTTGTGCAACTGGACGCCTCGGCACGTCCAACGACCCGTGTGGGCGCCGTGGTCTATGTGCTCGTCGTGTAGACGCCCGTCCCCTGTTGCCTTGGCGACGATCCCCTTGGCCTTGGTAACGCTGGCCTTGCCGTGCTCTAAGCGAATGCAGATTAACTCTGCGGCCCGTGGGTGTATTAAGGACAGGTCCAGTTTTTCGAGTATTTCTTTCCCCATCGATGGGAGGTTTAAGCCGAGTCGTGCAAGTTCTTTTTGTATCCGCGCGGATTGGGAGGGGCGGGCAACGCGGCCATCCGTCAACTCAATCAACCGCGCGGTAGCAGGTTCTTTCTCGGCATCTATCAACTCGATTATTTTTGCCGCTCGCTCAGAATTTACGGGCACCCCCCTTTGGTTGAGTGTGGCGGTATAGACCCAGTGTTTACGACCGCTCGGAGTCAACTTGGGCATCGCGTGGTAAAGGTCCCTCATGGCCACCACGTCCACCTCGCAGTACTCGGTCAGGCGCTTTATTTTAGAGGCGTCGAAATCCCATTTTTTCCCCTTTCCCTTCGTCAGCCATTCGGTGCGGGGTTTGCACATGGACCGCATGAGTGCGCCGCCGTCAACGTCCTTTGGGACTGGTAGCCCCAGGGCTTCTACGGCCCACCCAAGACCCATGGGGAGACCTGCGGCACTGGCAGCGGCCTGGGTATCGTACCAGGCGGTGAGGGGTAGCTCGGGCCACCCGAAACGGGGTGTCATGATGTTTTTCCAGATCGCTATCTCAAACGAGGCGTTGTGAGCTACATATTCGCGGGCAACCGGGGGCGGTTTGCGCAGGGCTTCGAAATCTAGATCCTCGTCGTACTCCCCTGGGTGCTTCAAGTTGAACTTGGGGACTACTAACCGCGCGTGCCTAGAAGCCATGCGGGTCTCATCGCCGTAGGCAACGCACAGAACGTGTGTGCTCGGGTGCTTTGAGTACACGGTCTGACCAACCACTTTTAGGTCGGCCTCAGACCGCGTCTCGAAATCTATGTATATTCTTTCTAGCATGGCTTTTACCTCCCGCCGACTTCGCCTAACCGGGGAGAGGGTCCAAGTTGGCAGCGGTCGGCGGGAGGTAAAAGCCAGGGACCCCGCGGGGTCCCGAGCTACAAACTTTTAATCGAGTCCCTTCTCCCGGGCAATGCTTGCCGAGATTATTAGGTCGCCCGTGGTCCCCTTCTTGTACACTTCCGAATCCTCGGATACATGAGACAGCGGGATCCAGATCTCTTCTTCGAGTATATCCGCTGTCACCAGGATAGACTTACTCGTGGATGCGATGCACTCGGCGTCCGATATTGTTACCCACTCCACGACTAAAATCCGAGGTCGTCGGCGTCCGAACCGAAATCATCGGCTACGCTCGTCGAGTCGTCGAAATCATCGGCGGCGTCGGACTTGGAGGCGCCCCCAAAAGGCTCATCGTCTCGCAATTTCTGGACGTTTTGGAGGAGGAAGGTTACCCCTTTGGCCCTTGTCCCGTCATACGCAAAGGGGATCACCGAAGCGCGGCACCAGCACCCGGCGTAGATGTCCCCGCTCTCCTCAGTAATTGGACGTCGAGACAGGTCCACGACTTGAGGGGGCGGGTCGATTTTCGACTTCGCCTTCACGACCCAGTATCCGCGCGCACGGTTTGGAACTATTTTTCCATCGATCTCTTTGTCCTCAAAATCTTCTTCATCGTCCCCATCGCGGAAAGGGCTGCGAAATTTCTTCGGCGTCCCATCCGGGAATTTTTCTTTCGTCACACGGGAAGCGCCCGCTTTCATCGCTTTTAGGTCTGATCCCTCTTTGGGTAAGAGCATTGTGAGCTCATACGCGCCTTCCCCCTCCTCCCCGACGAATTTCTTCCGCTCGTACAGCGAGGGGAAACTGAGTCGAAAGGCTGGGGTTATCACTAAATTAGGGTTACTCATGGAAATCCTCCTGCGCGGTCGATTTCTTCGCCGCGTCTCGTTTGTCTGATTCGGGGACTAGGGCCAGACCTTTGTAGGGCCTGTGGGTTCGTTTATCTACCATTTGGGGGTTATGCCCTGCGGATTTCATCGCTGTTTTAAGGCGTCCAGGGGGGAGTAACAAGGATTCGAAAGCGATCTTTTTCATACCGCCCCGGGCGAAGTACCTCTCGGCGGCTCCCTTGTCCTCCCAAGTCGCGTTTCCGTACGATTCCACGAGCTTCCAGCCGTCGACATCCTGCCCGTTTTCTAGGGCACTTCGAACGGTGGCAGCACAGGCCTTGAAATACTCTTCGACCCCCCATTTGCAACGCAGCATGTCGGCCGCTTTGTCAGTCGTGGTGTCCAGGGGGTCCGCCTCGGCTGCGAATTCGATGGCGTACTCGATCGCAGGGCATACGTCGGGGCGGGCGCCGGGGCACCAGTGGCAGTGCTCACCCGGTACGTGCTGTGCTTCCCCCTCCTCGATTGCTTTGTGCGCTTTCATGACGCCACCCCTGGCATACGTCAGGTCAACGATAGACGGTTCCCAGACCTTCGGGCACTCGCCACGTCCACGGGGCTGGAAAATATGGATCGTCCGGCTCTCGGGCTGAACCGGGGGGCCCAGGGTGTCGAGAGCACCCATCAGGTAGATCATGGCCTGGGTGTTCTCCACCGCTTTGACCTCGATCCCTTGACCATACTTTAAGTCGATGACGTGGATCACGTTGGGCCCGAAGACGATCGCGTCCGCCGTGCCCTCCACGGGCAGCCCGTGCATCGCAACTTTTGTCTCGACGTAGAGACTTTGGGGGCACTCCCCCAACGGGTCCGCCTCGTCAACGAGGGCCATCACATAATCGACGTACGCCGACACGTGTCCGACCATTTCCTCGGTTATCTGGATGTCCCCTATCCGCTCGGACTCCTCGGGGTCCTCTTCATCATACCAATATTCACGGGGGACCGCTTGACTGATAAGGAGACCCCCAGATTCCGCCAGGGGCACTAAAAACCCGGCTGGCACGGTTACGAGAATTCCCGCAGCCACCTCTAGGCTCACTGCGGCCAAAGCGTGAGCGGCGGATCCTTCAATCGCGGGTTCTCCTGCGGGTTCCTCGGGCAGTGTAGCGGCGAATACGGCGGACCCCGGGCAGTTCATCCACCGGCTAGAGGCGCTTGGGCGCAAGAGAAATTCTACGTTTTTAGGCAAAAGCATTTTCGGCCTCTGCGAACTCAAGCAGTTTTTCGAGGAAACCGGCGTTTAGGCTCTCGTTGAGCTCCGTGGCGGTCTTCACCCCAACGCCCTTCAGCGCCTGGGCTATCACGCCCGCCGTCCCGTTGCGGTCAAGGGTTGAGTGCTTCTTAAGGACGGCGGCAGCCTCCCTAACCTCGGCGTATGTCGCTGGTTCTGTCTTTGCCAAAACGCCCCTTACAAACTCAGAGAGGGGATTTTCGGTGTCGGCGTCGGTATCGGGTTTTGCTTCGGCCTTGGTCTCCGGGTCAGCTTTTGGCTCCGGTTTCGGGTCAGCTTTTGGCTCCGGTTTCGGGTCAGCTTTTGGCTCCGGTTTCGGGTCAGCTTTTGGCTCCGGTTTGGGTTCGGCCTTCGGGCGGCGTCCGGGCTCGGGGCCAACTCCCGTAATGGGCTTCCGGCTGTCGTCGTACAGCATTTCAACGACGGCGGCGACGGCATGTAGGGCGGGGGCGTCCAAAGCCCCTAGGCACCCGGTGTCAAGTTCCAGTTTGATTATCATGTTTTTCCCTCTTCTGTGTTGCCGGGGTTTCCAGCGGTTTTTTGTCCTGAGTTAAATACAACGCTTATTCGAGGTTGTCAAGCTTCTTTTGGTTCTTTTGTCTCTTTGCTGTTTAATACCTCGTTTCGCATTATCGCCGCGCCGTGGTCCTTTATTAAGTTTTTCATTGCCACCTCTCCAATTTTGTTAACAGCGGGCACTTGTACCCCGTTTCAATCGGCATCTTCCCAAACGCACGATACCCCCTCAAAACGTCGGCTTTGGTGCGGGCGCTGTACTCAACCCAATACCGAGTTTGGCCGGGCAACCGCGGGGTCGTCACGTCCGACGGGGGCAGCTTTAACCAGCGACCGTCTAAGATGGCGTTAATCACTTTTTGATACCCAGTTGGTCGGACGAACTGTGCAATGGGAGCAATGAGGGGACTGCGGGCTATTGGTGTAGTATCTACAAGACAGGCATTGCTCTAGGGTCTGTAGTCGCGGGACCTCGCTCTGTTGTGACCGCAGGAGCCCAACACTCACACAATCAAAGCGCCCATCGGACGCTACGATAACCGCGACAGGGGTGGACTCCCCCGCGCAAGGTGGCAGGATTTTGACGAGTTCCCCGTGCATGTCTAGATAACTGACTTTCATCTTTTCCATGTCATCTCCTCATTCCCCTCTCTTGGCATGACTAAAATTGGCTAAATAATTGATTGGAACCATAGTCTCCACCCACCCATCAAGGGCTGCCGAGGGTAAAGCCGAGCCAGACACGGTGGTATAGCTCACCCAAAATTGCCCCGGCCCCCCTCCCTTCGTTACCCACATTGTCTCGACATCATCGATCTCTCGGAAAGCAGCGATAGCCGCGCTGTGCACGTCGGAAAGATGTTTTCTTTGTTCTGGGCTCGGACTCAACATGTTATCTCCGCATTCCCCGGGCCACCCGCAAAAGGATGAGGTACCCGATCAAGTCAAACTCGGTATCCTCAGTTCCAAAATCCCCGCCTCGTGCAAGCCTGGACAGTTTGTCGTCTATTCGAACATATATCTGTTCGATAGGGTCCGCCTTGCTGAAAATCCGCACCGGGTCCAGCGCGGAGTCGCCATACGCCTCGTTTTTCGCCAAAAGCATTTCTTGCACAGCCGCGATTTCTTCGATGATTAATTTTCTCGATTGTCCTACGTTTCCCATGCTATTCCCTCTCCTCCTTAGTATTCAACGGCTGATTCTTTCAACCGGATACCCTTTAGTACACTGACCCCGTTTGCGACCTTGTGGGCGCGGTAGCCCATCTGCATCAAAGCGACCTCAAAACGTCCCAAGCTCAACGAGTACTTGACCCCGCCGAAATCCTTGCACCACAAGCGGTAGTCCTCAAACACTTCGGAAGTCCGAGTCACGAATTCCTCCCCGCTGTCCGTGCGGGCGTGGACGTAATCAACCGTCGGGTTGGCCAGTCGCAACCAGTCCCTCTTGGCTTCCTCACACTCCTGGGGTACGTCAAACCGACCGCGAACCCTCAACCGCGCATATCCCTCAAGAGCCCGGTTCAAGACGCCGGGCAGCTCGTTTTCCAATATCTGATATTTCAGATTCAGATCTGACTCGTCCTCCTTGAATTTACGACGGAACGGGATAATGAAGGTCTTCCGAAGCATACCCCAACTCAGATCCCGGACCTTGGGCCACCCGTTGATACAAATTACCGGGGTGGCGCAGGACGTAAAATTGTAAGCGTTTTTTATCTTCGGGTTGGCTTCCATCAGCTTGGCTTCAGACAGTTTCTTCAAAGCGGACTCGGGCAGCAACGTGGTGGTCTCGGAGTCGTCATCGAGCACGAGGAGTTTACCCACCAACGAGGCCACCGCGTGGTTATTGCGCCCCGTGTCCGCGAAGTCCGCAACGGCCCTGGGCAAGACGGCATTGCCAAGCAGGGCGCCAAGGACCGCAGTCACCAACGACTTCCCGTTTGACCCGTCCCCATAGAACATCCACCACGCCGGGATATTTTTGCGCGGTTGGATAGTGTACCCGGCAAACTCCCACCAATGGCGGACCACGGCTGCGGGGTCTGCGTTGTCCCGAAAAATGTTCGTTAAAGTCTGGTCCATTATTGGACACGTGGCCGCCGCGTCGTATTCAGTGTCCAAAACAGACATCAGGTACGATTTGGGGTTGTGTTTCTTCACCGCGGGCGGCCCGCCGTTGGCCCCAATCCAGACCTCCGCACTGCGGGTGTTGACGACGGCCGGCGGCGTCGGATTGGCCAGCCCCAGGACGTCCGTTAACTGAGTACAACGGGCGCTTAGGACCCGACCTGCGGTAGACAGGGCGCTGCTGGGTCGAAATTCTAGGCCCTCGGCCTTCAAGACCTCCCCGGCCTCCAGTAAACGGCGGTCAATCACGTTCGGCGGGACCTCCGCCCAATGGGTGCCACAGAACCCATAGAAAATCTGGTTCTGGGCGTGCAATAAATAAGCCCCCTTCTCCCAGAACATTTCAAGGGCTTTTTCCGCAACCTCGATTCCATAATCCGTCAACTCATCGTCGCCACTTTTGTCACGTTTGGCGCGGGCCTTCGCCAGCTGCTCAATGCGAGCATAGATTTTGTCAAGCCCTTTGAGAGACACGCCGATTGACCTCTTTATCGCCACGCGGATCCGCTCCCAATCGCCGAGGGAGAAACGGCGATGAGCCTCACCCACCAGGGCGTCCAGGTCTACAGTGGGGGGCGCGGGGTCTACCCTTTCGTGTATCCAATCCGTCACCAGGTCCGTTCGGGGCTTGACCGTTGGCGCGTCGGGTATCGTGGGAATCGGTACCCCGTCGAAATCCTCGGCCGCGCTTGTCCGGACCGCTGCAGTTCCCCCCGCGCCTTTCGCCGCTTGGGCCAGCGATGCCACCGTGATCCCGCCCGCGGTCGCCTCGAAGCTGTCCCATTTCTGGGCGCACACGTCCCCCGCGTCCGAGTAGGCAGGATCCGAGGTGGACCAGGCGGACCACAGCGCCAGACCCTCTCCACTTCCCCCGGTCCCCGCGTGCACCGCCATCCCGATTTCCAGCCATTCGCTGTAGTCGCTCTTTGTCGTCGGGTCGACCTGGGATAGTAGGCCCTCGACCTCCGAAAATGGGCGGACCCCCGACCCTCCCCTCGACCCTTGGGTCGTTGGGGCGGGGTGAGGGCTCGCCTTGATCATTGAGCACAACCAGGGGGGCATCTCCATCCCGGGGGCGCTGGGGTCCGTCAGTAGGTCCCAAGCGTACTCCCGCCCCGTGTCGGGATGCACGGACCCCGCAATCACGACGTATTGCCCGTGGTGCCGGAAATCGAGGGGGGCGTATTCGAGAGGGTTGTGTACGGATTGGCCCTCGGGTAGCTGCAAATAAAAATGGAGACCTCGGTCTTCCCCGCCGGTCAACACGAGGGGGGCTTCATCGATGCCGGGCCAGTCTTTTCTCAGTTTTTCCAGGGCGTCAAGGGCCCATACCCCCGCCGCTGAACACTTGCGGGGGTCGACGTCGAGTACCACGTCGCAAGGGCCCATCGTCCACCCGAGGTTACATCCACTTTTGACAGCGTGTCTTACGTTCTCAGTGAGGTATTCCCGGGTTCTCCAGTTGGTGGAGTCTCGGGGCACTTTTCCCCGCAACGGTATCAACCGCCGGGCCCTCTCTAGGTAGGGCTGGTAGTCTGGGCCACCCATTTAATTGGCCGTTTTGGGGTCTGGCCGAACTAACGACGTATTGAGAGCCGCGGAAAATTGGTACAATCTGGATTTATAATACTCGGCGGTACCGTGGTATTTGAGGGCGCGGGCTATCGCCTCCCCAAAAGTAGGTCCCCTCAAGGCCCGGTCCCAATACGATGCGGGGGTTTCAGGCCTCCATTCTCCGGGGGCGGGTATGTGACCGGGTAGCAGGTTTGAAATCGTGGCACGGATCAACAGGGCCCCATACAGGGGGACTCGTCCCCTGTTGTGCCAGTCTCGGATATTTTGGGCGCTCACCCCTAGGACAGTGGCCAGGCCAACCTGTGATCCGGCAACCGCGATCAGAAAATCTAGGTTCTTTCGGGTCTCTTCAGTCGTCATTTTTATCACCATCGGAAATAGCGGTTGCCAGGATTTCAGCGTTGCACGCCAGCGCGGCTGGCAGGGGTATTTTGCACGCCGAGCAAAAGAACCTTCGCGGCCCGTCCGTTACGAGCTGACTCCCCAAGCGATCGCAGTTGGGGCATCGCGGCCATCTCTCAGGCGCTTCTGTCCCCCCTGGCCCGGGAGTTTCCGCTTTTTCTTCGGCCCCAGGTTTGGGGGTGAAAGACAGTCCCCCACACGCTCTATGCGGTTCTGGGTACTCCTCCCAGTAGTGGCCCTCTGGGTAGGTAGCAGGGTCGAGGCGACAAACAGGAAAGGGGGCAAAACTTCCAGGGTTCTTCTTTTTGTACGCGAAATGGGTACATTCTCGACAGTCTATTTTATCCACGATTTTCCCTCTCTTTAGATCGGTGTGCGTTGTCTATCTCTTGCTTTTACCAGACAGTCGGGGCGGAGTCAACTTTCAAATACCGTTTTTCAGCGCACCCTAGTTAATGATATAGAGGGGGAAAAACTATTTTTATTTTATTTTGTAAAAAGACTTGACAGGGGGTCCGAAACCCACTATATATAGAGTTATGGACACCACAACAAACACAGAAAAGGGCAACATGGACAACGAAAAACGCTACGACAATCTGTACAACGAGGGTAACGCCGGCGGATACAACCCCTACCGCAACGTAGACAGCAAAGGATCAGCGTTTGATAAATGGGACCGCGTTGACAACCGAATGTCAAAAATCGTGCGCATCCTTAATGGTATCAGTTCGGACCCCTCTGACGACGCCCGCCGGAACAGACTCGAAGACGAATTGGCAGAACTCGAAATATTGGCCAAAGAAATTTGCCCCTGGTAATCACGGGCTAGGGGACGGGGGCAATCAAGCCCCATCCCGAACAAGAGAGGGAAAGAAAATGTCAAAAATCAAAGCAGTTTTAGTTGAAGACGCAGAATGTATCGGTTCCGGCAGCGACCGTTGGAAACGGATAAATGGATTGACGAAATCTGTGATTTCCAAAATCGAGGGGGCGAGGCAAATTCACGGCGACCTCGAAATACTGGTCTACTCACACACCGAATACCTGGGACAAAAATATAAACTAGCTGTCAACCAGGGTGACTACGGTTGGCAACACCGACAAATCAACGATTCCGATTATCAAATTGTAGCTACTGTTTAGGAGGAAAAGAAAATGCAAAAAATCACACTGACCAACGATTTTCACAATTCTACCGTCAACCTCGTCCCCTACAAGGGCACCCTGTCCGCTGGTCAGGTCAAAAGGGCCAAGCGGGTTCTGTGCGGGGTGTCCGAGTGCAGTTGCAGCGACGAACTTGGACAACGAGGACCGCAAGCTTTCGGAGTAGAAGTCCAGCAAGACAGCGTCGGGGATTTGGTCGGTTGGGTCAGATAGCAAAATTACCCCGCGTCGGCAATAACGCCGGCGCGGTTGTCCGAAGAGAAAGAGGGAACCAATGAACTCAGAATTGACAAATTCACCAATAGTTATCAAATTTGGGGATCACACCGCAGGGGAAGGCCGTTACCTACTATATGCGGGGCCGGTCACCGAGGCCGCCATCGGTGCGGAGCTAAAAAGGCAACGTGACCCAGGCCGCTGGGCGCTGGCGATACAATACCGAGGGGAGACCTCGTACGGCACCAAGGTTGGGGTGGAGTTGGAAACAGGGTCTCGGGTGCCGTATCCCAAAGATGGGGAAATATACATACCCCGCTCCGCGCTGGATTGACGATAGACCAAAAGCATCCCGCTCCGGCAATAACGCCGGGGCGGTTGTCCGAAGAGAAAGAGGGAACAGAGAATGGATAGAGAAGAAATCCTGAAACGATATGGGGGCGGGAAAAGAAACCTCGTCAACGCGGACCTCAGCGGCGCGAACCTCATCAACGCGGACCTCAGCGGCGCGAACCTCAGAGGCGCGAACCTCAGAGGCGCGAACCTCAGAGGCGCGAACCTCATCAACGCGAACCTCAGAGGCGCGGACCTCATCAACGCGAACCTCATCAACGCGACCCTCAGTGGCGCGGACCTCACCAACGCGAACCTCAGCGGCGCGACCCTCGGTGGCGCGACCCTCGGTGGCGCGAACCTCATCAACGCGGACCTCAGCGGCGCAAACCTCAGAGGCGCGAACCTCATCAACGCGGACCTCAGAGGCGCGACCCTCAGACGCGCGACCCTCAGAGGCGCGACCCTCATCAACGCGACCCTCATCAACGCGACCCTCAGCGGCGCGGACCTCAGCGGCGCGACCCTCAGTGGCGCGGACCTCAGCGGCGCAAACCTCCCCGCCCCCTCATCATTGTTGTTGGCGTATTGGGGGGAGGTATCAGATCTCCTGTGCGTTGAATTGATGAGGCTTGACGCTGCGAACCACCCGGACCCCAGCACTTTTGATCAATGGGTAGGGGGTGGGGGGTGTCCCTATAACGGTATTAAAATTCAGCGGATGGCATTATTCTCCGAAAAAATGCATTTGTATTCGGGGGGCCCCGCACTTAGCTGCTTCGAATTAATGAAACGGGTAATCGTTGAGAAATGCGCCGCCAGTGACTACCATGAGGAGAAGACCAATGGCCGTTAAAAAATATCTGTTCGTGCACCAGGGCAGACCCTCGGTGCTAATAGTTGACGTGAGCTATTGGGAGGCGGCGCGGGCATATGTCATGCACTCAGGGGAACCCGATCTCACCTGCGCAACGGTGTCAGTCCCGATACCCGGCGTCGTTTGCCCCTGCGGGCACGTGTTCAGCCGGGAGGGCTGGCGCGGCATCACAGCACCGAAAACCATGGGCGACGAAATAGAAAAACTTGAACTGCGCACGTGCCCCCGCTGCCAATCAGACCGGGCGCTGCGGGTATGGTTCGTGAACGACACAGAAAAGGGAGAGTAGAGAGATGACCGAGAAACAAAGTAAAGGCTTGACCTCCTGTGATGGGTGTGCGGGAACCCTCGTGTTTAATTGCACTCACCGAAAGATCTGTGGCGGTGGCGTCTTTCGCCCCACCAAGGATTGCCCCGGCTGGCGGCCTGTCGTGACGGGGGTGACCCCTGCCCCCGATCCAGTTAAAACGATTCAGATCGCCGCCGCCCCCGAAACAAAATATAGCCACGGGTGTTTGTATGCACTGCGGGACGATGACTCCATATGGGAAAAGCACTTCGGAGAAGTGTGGATCAAGCTCCCAGCCATCCCCTACGAGGAAACCAAATGAATTTCACCAAAAAGCAGAACCAACTAATAACAGACCTAAAACGGGTCCTGGCAGCGGGGCCACTGTGTACCGCTGAAATCCGGCGCGCCCTTGGCGGGCACGTGCAATCCTACGAAACCTGCCTACGAGATCGCCTGTTTCGTCTCTACAGCAAAGGGGCGTTGGACAGCAATGAAACACTCGTACAGGGGTATTGCGTTCGGCGGGAGTGGAGTTTGAAAGGAGATGGGAAATGAGCCGCATCAAACGGTCGATATTACTAAACGCCGGTGAAGTCCTGGCGACACGGGACGGCAGGAAAACGCAACACAGAATACCGGTGAATCCGCAGCCTGGCGACGGCGGTCTTCAGCTCGCGGATGTCTGGGAGGAGTGCACGGGCAGTCGCTGCCCGAGGGCCTTTAATTCCCCATTCGGAGTGCCTGGCGACGTTCTGTGGGTGAAGGAGACTTGGAGAACAACCAAGGGCCAGGACCACCTGAAACCGCGGGAATGCTGCCACGCTATCTCCATTCAATACAAAGCGGACATGGGCTCCCGGTTTCCCGGCGAAACACCCCAGGAATGGGGGAAATGGCGGCCCTCCGTCTTTATGATGCTCCCCTTCTCCCGCGTCCGTCTGTTGGTCAAGCGCGTTTGGGTTGAGAGGGTGCGGGACCTCTCGGAAACAGACGCCAAGGCGGAGGGGTCGGATCCCTGTGAATCTTGGAAGCGGTCCTACCAATACCGCGACGGGTTCAGCGATCGTTGGAACTCAGCATACGGGAAAAAGGGACTTGGAACCAGCACGGACCCTTGGATTTGGGCAAGCGAATTCGAGGTGCTGCCATGAGCCGCCTCAAGAGGATCAGAGCCGGGTTGAAATCGGGGGAGCTGCGGCTCGTCGACTGCAGGGATTGGGGGGAGACCGGGCACTATTGGGTCATCGAAAACGTCACCACAAAGAGGGAAGAGGAACTGTTGATGGACATCGACCCGGCCCTCGAAGCCGTCGCCTCAGGGTTGACCTCCCGCCAATGGGCCATCTACCACGCGGTCGCCCCAATACTGCGGGGGAGGTGTGAAGATAAAAACACTCGTTGGATAGCGGGGATCCTTGGGCACCAGGACGTGGGGTACGAGCACACCCTGTGCTGCCATCTCAAAGCTCTGGAGGCCGCCGGGTATCTCAAATCGGAGGAGGACACCCACGGGCCGTCGGGTTCGGTGCTCGCCAGGTACTGGCACCTCACGGACAAGAGACCGTTTAATTATGCAGACCGTTGCATAAAGATAGGGGAGTAGGAAAATTATGTGTTTAGGAATACTGTAAAATTACACAAGTCCCCTAAGAATTTGTTTTGCAATATATACCCGTGAAAATTTTTTCTTTATATACTATGGGGTTACATTATCCTATCTATACATACATTAACCTACATACAGATATGTAGAAAATATACCTAATGTATACAAATGTAACCGCATAATATACAGAGAAAAAAATTCTCCAGTAATATAATGCAAAACAAGTTTCGAGGGGACTTGTGTAATTTTACAGTATTTCTAAACAGGTAGAAAAACTACCGATCACCCTTTTATGCAGAAACTAGTGCATAAAAAACTGGACGGAATTAGTTGACAGACCCAGAGGGGTCTGGTAAAAGCAAGAGATAGACAACGAGAGAGGAAACCAATGTTCAAAATCAAAAAGTCGAAACTAAGAGTGGTCAAGGAAACATTGGAGGCCCCCGCCCCCATGGAGGCCGGGATCGATTTTCCAGCTCTACTCATGGATATCAAAGTGGATGGCGAAGAGACCACGACCTTTGCCCGTTTCCCGGAGAACGTGGGCCTGTCCGCCACCCTGCTGAGTATGGTCAACGGCATGGGCAACATCCCCAGCGAGGACTACGAGGAGGGGACCATCCCCGCCCTTGCATTCAAAATGCAATCCATCACCTATTTGATGTATAATCTAGCTAAAGAGGGGGGCCTGCGGAAGACGGTCAAAGGGGGCAAGGTGTCCTGGAGCGTGGCATCGGAGGTGGCGAAGTGAAACTGAGATATGAATGGGTACGAACGGAGGAGCAAACACTTAGTTTCCACATCCGGGGGCAGGACAGTCGTTTTAGGGCGGTGGTCGGTGAGGAACTGATGTATATGGCAAAAAACGGGGTCCGAGTGTGTAGTACCCACAGGCCGGAATTGTCGAGTAATACCGTTTATTTAAGGGGTTCTGTTAACGACTATGGGCATACAGCCACTCGTACCTTTGGTTCCCTGAAAAAGATGAAGAAATACGCCCGTAAAATGGATATTGCCCTTCGCGATTGGGCGGACAACTGCCCTATTTGGGGGGCTGACTCCGAGGAGGACCCGTTTGGTGTGAGGGAAGTATGAAGGGCTCTGTATTCTACATCAACGCCAAGGACCTAGTTAGGGTCTACGACGGATACGGCGCCTTGGTGCTCGGCGAGACAGAACCGACTTTGGGGTGGCTCCTCTACCTAGAGGATCCCGACATACGGGCGGGGTACGCCGCCGATTGGTATTGAGGAGGCGTGAAAAATGACCTTCGAAATTGACACAACAGACATCCAACACTTGGAGAACGCCCTCCACCTCCTGACCGATCGGGCGGTCCCGTACGCGGTTAAAAAGACCCTCGACGGCATCGCCTGGACGGCGCGAAAGGAAGCACAGGGCTTAATCAAAAACGATTTCGTCAACCGTAATAAATGGACTCAAGGTTCAATCCGAGTCAACCCATCCACCCTCGGGCGCGTTGACGACATGCAATCCTCGTTCGGCTCTACGCAGGAGTACATGAGGACGCAGGAGAAGGGGGGCCTGAAGCGCCCCTTGTCAGGGAACAAGGTTTCCATCCCAACGACAAGGGCGGCTGGGCAGGGCCGTGGCAAGCGCCCCAGGACCCGCAACGTGCTCACCCGAAACAAGATGAAGGCGATCGGCTTGAGAAAGCCAGCGTATCGAAGCAGCAATACCAAACAAGAGGTCATGGTCAGGATTAACCAGGCTATCCAGGATGGGTCGAGACGTGCCTATCTTGAATTCAGCAACGGCACTAAGGGCATATTCGCGATAGTCGGCGGAAATCTGACCAACCGGGGTTGGGCAGAGGGCGCCCGCCTTGAAATGCTCCACGACATGAGCCGGGCTAGCGTGCGGATACCAAGACACCGATGGATGCGGCCTTCCGCGGACGCGGCGCGGCGGGATGCCTCCGTGATGAGGGAGTATCGACGGGCCTTGAGCTTTCAGATTCAACGGGAGATCAAGGCGCGATACGGGGTTTGAAAGGAAGGAAAGAGTGAACGGTATGAAATGCAAAGTTCGCGGCAGTGACAAGATATCACGGAGAATGGGTTCTAATTATTGCAGTGATTGCAGTGATTTTGTGGGAGTCGAGAACCCAGCATCTACTCACTGCGAAAAATGTAGATCCGAGGACGTGTATACGAGGCGCTGCAACGGCTGGACCCAGGTATTTTGTGGCCATTGCCTATACAAGGGCCTTGTTAAAAGGCCACTGACACGGGGCGCCGAAGTCGGGGAAGGGCTCTATACACACGACGGGGGTTTATCTAGGGAAATACCTAAAACCATCGAATTCAACGGGAAAACATTTGAGGTACAGACGGACCCCGCTCCCAACACTCCATCATGCCTTTGTAATTTGATCGGGGTGGGTGAGAAGCTGGATGTCCAGGTCATTTGTCCCGATTGTAAACAGGCATTTATGCTTCAAGCGGAAGTTTACAATTATCGGGCGGTCGAGGGGGTGGAAGATGGGGAATAGTAACAAAATATGCGTTAGCTGGCATGTTACCGCGAGTGGCGGGCAGGAATATGTCGAAAACCTGGCGATACTAGACGAGAGCATGGAGGACGCCCCGAACGCGCGCCCCATGCTGCTTTTTGTAGTCCAGGGTGATAAGTCAGCTTTTATGTACGTTTTTCACAGGAGCCACCCCTTAGAGGCCAATCTCGAACGGCTCTCCACCACCATCGAAGCGTTGACCGGCACTCCTGCGCCCATAACAGAGCACGGCGTGCTTATCGACGCTTCCTTGAGACTGAGCGCGGTCGACCCGAGGAAGGGGATGACGTCGTGAGAAAATCTAGGCGACAGCGAATCTGTAAGGCGAAGAGGGCAAAAAGGCGAGATGAGACGGAAAAGTGTAATCGGGAAAAACTGGGGTTGCTTAGCCCCGGAAGGAAGGAGAGTTAAGAAATGGGCATAGACACAGAGCTTTATTATGAGGAGATAGGCGAGAAGGGCGGCACTACCGGGGAATTCAGTCTTGGTGAGAGCGTATCAGAGTCTGTGGTGGGGAACTGCCACCCAGTAGGTGCCACCCATGTAATCCCCACGCTTTATCGGTATTATGGGGTTGGTTACGAAAGGGGACCCTGGCCCGCCATCTGTGACGTGCTGCTGCGACTGCACGCGAGCCGAAACGTTGGCCGGGTCTGGTACGGAAGAGACAGCGGAGACTCGGAGAATCTCCCTCTGTGTACCCCTGAGGACGTTCTCAAGACGAGCGCGCACTATATGGCTGTGGGGCATGACCCGTACAACGGCGTCATGCTAACTAAAAGGGTGGCGGAGGCGAAGAGTGAGCGTTCTGCCCTCTCACAACGCGTAGAAATTCATCATGTGCTGGAATGAAATTCATTAGGCCAAAAAATGGGGCTTGGGTCCTCCTGACCCCCCTACCCATCGGTGCCG
>Ga0307378_10000870_pt1 | contig 50535 bp, 42 predicted proteins | sample UN1MG_FD_202238 | JGI IMG/M metagenome (GOLD analysis project Ga0307378, IMG submission 202238) | Soil microbial communities from Risofladan, Vaasa, Finland - UN-1 | ecosystem: Environmental > Terrestrial > Soil > Coastal area > Acid sulfate soil | place: Finland: Risofladan, Vaasa | collected... | reverse complement strand
TATGCATAAGTAAGACAATAATAGCTGCAATAAAAGAAGAGGCTGCGCTTATTGAAACGTGAATATCATCCCAATCATAGCCAATATAATATAATTCAATTTGAATTAACATTCGTATTATGTTCACAACATAAAAGATAACTGATGAGACAATAAGAGCTTTTGTTTTCCGCCATATAATGTCTTCTTTTGCAATTGAATCTTGACTGTGGGGTGTAAATATGATAATTCCTGCAAAAATACAGATTGCTTGAATGCCTGTACAAAAAGTTTCAAAATATATAGGAGTTTTCCCGGGTATAGCAAACCTCCAATGATATATTCCACTTGGAGCAAATTGCGCTTCTGCACCCATATTAAAAAAAAGATTCAAGAGATACACAGTCTGCTTTACAACAATCTCATGAAGCCAAAATTGAGCCTCCCAATCAAAGAAAATATAGATAAGATATGCCGATATTGGTGCTCCTATAGCGAACAAAATTAAGGATCTAATAGAAAAGATATATTTTCGTTCGTTATATTCAATAATTGGTTTTTTAATATTACTTAATTCCTTAAATTTTCGCATCATTATTTTCCCCTTCTTCATTTGTATGCTTCAGATAATAATGAAACCTATCGACTATTATATAATTAAGAATTATTAATAATGGAATCATAACAAAACCAAGATTAAAAAAACTGGCAGATTCTAACAATGGAATTGATAAGCCGATAATAAATGCAAATAATAAGTTAATTGTTAGCAATAACCAGATATATATTTTTTTTAAGATCAATCGCTTCATGATAAATAGTTTTAATAAGTCATTATAAAAAATCAAATTATTCTTTATTAAAAATCTTTATTAGAAAGGTTAAATCCTAACACATTTTAATTTTATTTATTATTAATTTTTATTAAATTATTCCAATGGTTTACTTTTTATTTTTTATTAACGATTTTTAACAATTTTTTCTTAAAGAAGTCCTACTTTAACGGGAATAAACAAAACACACATTTTTACTTAAATTAAGTGGAAAAAGTAGAGTTAAATAGAATGCGTCCTTAATAATAAATTGGAAATATATTAAAGCAAGAAATATTAAGGAGTCCATTAATGGTTCTTGATGTAAAGCCAGAAGATGAAATAAAAAGTCTAACATATACTATTCAAAATATTGTGGTTAAACTATCATTAAATTTAGGTGAAGATCTTGCTTTAAGAAAAATTGATGCACAATTGGAGAACACCGAGTATAATCCAGAACGTTTTCCAGGACTTTTTATAAGATTTAGCCACCCAAAATGTGTATCTATTATTTTTAGAAATGGAAAACTAATTTTAACTGGTTTAAAATTATTTAATCAAATCGATTTAGTGATTAAGCTATTAATATTGAAACTTAATGAAAATTTTAAAATTTCTATAGAAGAAAGTTTAATTGATCAAGAAATTGTGAATATTGTAGGAACTGCAAACTTTTATAAGCAAATAAATTTAGATCTCGCAATTAATGTATTGAAAAATGCTAGTTTTGAACCAGAAATTTTCCCTGGTTTGGTATATAATTCTTTTAACCCTGTAAAATCTGTTTTTCTGATATTTAGTACAGGAAAAATTGTTTTTACAGGTATTCGTGAGAAAATTTTAATCGAACCAGCATTAATTAATCTTGGACGATTATTAGACAGGGAAAAATTGTTTATAACTTCTTAAAAAATCATAAATATTTATTTTGAATAAAAATAAAATTTTTTTTCTAAGGAATATTCTTTATACTCATACCAATATAATATAAGAATTTAAAATAAATAACGTGGAACTTATCATGTCAGAAGAAAATAAAGAAAGTAAAACTCCAGAAGGAAAAGATAATGAGAAGGAAGAGCCTACTGAAGATGAAAGCACCGAAGAAAAATCTAAAGCTAAATTTACATTTAAATGTACTCGCTGTGATAATTGTTGCAGTTCTAGAGGCCCGATTCCTATTACATTATGGGATTTAGAGATGTGGGCTCGAAACGGCGTTGTAGCTAATTTTATGCCATATTTGGATATCTATCAAAAACCAGATGGAGGGATTGATTTAATTTTAAAGCCTTTAGCTCCTCCTCCACAAGAAGGAGAAGAGGATAAAAATATTAAAGATCCATTTGGAGGAGTACCGATAGACCAACTGCTTGACGTAAAATGTCCTTTGTATAATAAAGATGATAAAAAATGCTTAGTATATGAAAATCGTCCATTAAGTTGTCGTACTTATCCTTTAGAGTATGATGGTAAAAACTTTATAGTAGTTGATGCTGATTGCCCAGGAATAGGAGAAGAAGGAATGATAAAAGAAGAATTAGCAGAAATGAGAGAAACTGCTAAAACTATGCATTATGAATTAACTCGGATGAGGATTGCTTTGCCTGTTTTAAATCAATTAATTTCACAGAAGATTATGATGGATTTAATGAGACAAAATATGGAAGCTATGAGTAAAATGTCTGAAGTCGACAGGCAAAAACTCGATGAAATCTTTAAAAAAGGTAATGAAGAACAATAAAAATACATTTATTTACTTATTTTTTTATTTAGATCAATATTAAGGTTTCAATATGAAGGAATTAAAAGTAAAAAACTCATTAATCAGCTTAGCTCAAGGTGATATTACCGAAATAGAAACCGATGTTATAGTAAATGCTGCTAATACAAATCTTATCCTTGGTGGTGGGGTAGCTGGGGCTATTAAGGCAAAAGGTGGGCCGACAATTCAAGAAGAATGTAATAAGATTGGTGGTACTTATGTTGGGGGTGCGGTTATCACAAATGGAGGTAAATTAAAGACTAAGCACATAATTCACGCTGTTGGACCCAGAATGGGTGAAGGCAACGAAGATGAAAAATTAAAAAATGCGACTCTCAACAGTCTAAAATTAATGGATGAGAATAAGCTTAAAACAATTGCATTCCCTGCAGTTTCTACTGGAATTTTTGGATATCCTATAGATAGATGTGCAAAAATTATGATTTCAGCGACAAAAGAATATTTACAAGGTAATACTCAAATTGAAAAAGTTATATTTTGTCTTTTTACTAGCTCCGATTATGAAATTTTCGAAAAGGAGTTGAAATAATATATTTTTGACGTTACTTTTTTTATTAACGTTTAATTTATAATTAGAAGAATATTAATTATTATTTATAGAAAATCTTATTACTACAATAGAATAAGTGCTATTCTTAAAAATGATTGATTATAAATATATCAAGTTCTTCGAAGATTTAAGAGTTGATGATGTCCCTCTTGTAGGTGGGAAGAATTCATCTCTTGGAGAATTATTGAGTTTTGGGATCTCGGTTCCTCTAGGATTTGCGGTTACTTCGAATGCTTTCGATTATGTTTTGGACACTAATTTTTATACTATTAAAGAGAGAGAAATATCACTTAGAGAATTGATTGCTCAAGATATTAATAGAATTTCTGATGAACTAAAATCAGAGGATATAAAGGCAGTTGAAAAAGTTGATAAAATTTGTGCTAATATCCGATATTTCATCGAACAATCAAAAATTCCAGATTCTCTAGCTGATGAGATTTTACATGCTTATTCTAAATTAATTGAGAAAATTGGAGAGAAATCCACATTCGCTGTCAGAAGTTCTGCTACAGCAGAAGATTTACCTGATGCTTCGTTTGCAGGACAACAAGATACTCATTTAAATATTTCTGGTGAAAAGGAAATCTTAGAATATATCTTAAAAGACATGGCATCTGTATTTACTACAAGAGCGACAATGTATCGTGAACGGGCGGGGTTCGATCATTTTGCTGTAAAACTTTCAGTAGGAATCCAAGAAATGGCGGGAGGTCTAGGTGGTGTAAAATCTTCTGGTGTAATGTTTACAGAAGACCCTGATTCCGGTAACCCGAACGTGGTTGTTATTAGGGGAACTTGGGGTTTAGGAGAATTAATAGTACAAGGTGTGGAAAAAGGAGATGAGTTCATTGTATTTAAGCATGATCCTAGACAACTAAGGATTATTCGTCGTGAACTTGCAAAAAAAGAGAAGATGATGATTTTTACTAAAGGCATTGATAAAATAGGGACTGAAGTGGTTCAAGTACCCGAAAAAAAACAAAAGCAATATTGTTTAACCGAAAATGAGGTCTTAATATTAGCAGATTATGCACAAAAAATTAGACAACATTATGGTCGAAGGATGGACATTGAATTTGCAGTTGGTAACAACGAAAAAGTATATATTGTCCAAGCACGCCCTGAAACAGTTCATAGTATCAAAGGTGATGTCGAAGAAATATTCTATCTTCTTGAAGATCCTGTTAAATTGACCCAAGAGGGACTATTAGTAGAAAATTCAGGAATCGCAATTGGACGAAGAATAGGTTATGGGAGAATAAAAATAATTCAATCAATTAATGACGCTCATTTACTAAGAGAAGGGGATATTCTAATTACAGAAGAAACAAACCCTGATTGGACATCTTATATGCAAAATCTTGGAGGTGTCATTACTGAGCGAGGTGGTCCTACTTGTCATGCGGCAATTGTATCTCGAGAGTTAAATATTACATCAATTGTCGGAGCAGATGAAATTGTACAAATTATGAAAGAAAAGCAACGAGATGGAATTGAATTTATTACTATTGATTGTAGTGAAGGCGAACCACGCATCTGGCTTAAAGATGTTGAATTTGACTCTGATATAATTGAATTTGCTAAACTTCCACGAACTAAAACAAAAGTATTAGTGAATTTAGGAATCCCTAAAGGTGCATTAAGCCAAGGGAAGCACCCAGACGGAACAGGATTAGCCCGTCTTGAGTTTATAATTAATGATGAAGCTCAAATTCATCCAAATGCCTTAATTGATTTCGAAGCTTTAGTAATGAGATATGATATATTACTAGATCAAAGAAAAAAGATTGAAAATATTAAAAAAAGCGATTTGTATCATAAAGATCCTTTTAATCAAGAAATTTTTCAATTAAAACAAACTCTTGACAAAATAAGGATTTTAACAATCGGTTATGAGGATAAAGAAGAATTTTATGTCGACAAATTAGCTGAAGGAATTGCTACTATCGCTGCAGGTGTATGGAAAATATTACCAGATGGTAGCATTGCTGAATGCGTAGTAAGACTTTCAGATTTTAAAACTAATGAATACGCAAATTTAATAGGTGGTTGGATTTATGAAGGTGAAGAAAATAATCCTCTCTTAGGCTTTCGAGGATGCTCGCGTTATACTTCTGATGAGTTTCAAGGAGCTTTTCTTTTAGAGTTAAGAGCTATTAAAAAGGCAAGAGAGTGGGGATTAACTAATATTGTGATTATGCTACCGTTCACACGAAGTCCTGAGGAAGCTAAAAAGATAATAGATATAATGGAAAGTGAAGGTTTAATTCGAGGAGAAGATGATTTAAAAGTCTATGTAATGGCAGAAATTCCTTCAAATATTATCTGTGCTGACTTGTTCTGCAAATATGTAGATGGATTTTCTATAGGGTCAAATGACCTAACAATGCTGCTCTATGGCGTTGATAGGGATGAAGCTAAGTTAATTCCAATCGCAAAAAGGCATAATTATACAACAAATAGTGAAGCAATGCGACGATTATTAAGTCATTTAATCAAGACTGCTCATGAATACGGTAAGAAAGTTGGAATCTGTGGACAAGCTCCCAGTGATGACCCTGAATTCCTTCGATTTTTAGTCAGGGAAGGCATTGATTCTCTCTCTCTCAATTTTGATACTTTTGCTAGAGGAAGGATAAATACTTGGAGAACAGAGATAATAGAAGCAAAACTTAGTGAAGAAAATAAAATAAAATCCTATGAATTTCTACATGAATGCGATAACATAATAGAAAAAATAAGAATTCCCCGTGGCAAACTACGAAATATGGTGAGGAAACAAGGTAAAAAAGTAGAGCAAAAACTTATAGATTCTACTGAACAATTTAACACTATTTTTGACATAATTCAACAAATATCATATGATTTCGTAAAAAAAATTGATCTAGGGGAAAATGAGAAATTTGACGATTATTTTAATAAATATCAAGACCAAATTATTGAAGTAGGAGAAAATACTCCAGAATTAAAGCGAAAAATCCGTGAATTTGGAATCTACTAAAATTGTTTTGAAATCCAAAAAATTATATTTTAATAAATATTTTACTTTTTAAATTTCTAATTTATAAATTTGCTGTAGACTTTTTATGGTGATCTATTCAATGCCGAGAGTATTAACCGAAGAAGAAAAAAAAGGCTTCGAAAATGTTGAATATCTCTTAAATGGAATGATAAATGATCGTAGTGTACCAAGAAATATAAAGAGAATCGCACAGCGGAGTATAAATGAATTACATAGGGAAGATGAAACCCCAGGTGTCCTTGCTAGTAATGTTATGTATATGGTGGGTGATTTAAGCCAAGACCCGAACATTCCTTTCCATAGTAGGACAACGATTTATAGAATTATCTCTATCCTTGAAAAAGTAAAAGATTAAAATATACCTTTAAAATAATTTTACTTAATATAAGTAAAGACTCATAAGAGAGAAAGTCGTTTTCGACTAAATTTCCTATTTTTGATATATTTAATTATTAAGGGAAGGTAGTCTAGATTGGTATGATACTTGGTCCGGGACCAAGAGGTCGGGGGTTCAAATCCCTCCTTTCCCATTAAACCTAGTATTTATTAAAATAAATGATCATATAATATCTAAAATAAAAATAATTTTAGTTTCAACAAATAAAAGAATAAAAGATGGTGAAATTTAAAATTGCCTTTAGATATAAATGGATGGATTGATGGAATAACTGCTTCAGGTGTAGTGATTTTTGGCATTATTTTTGGCTTATTCTTCATTTATCGTTCAAGAAAAACAAAAGCTAAACTAGTCGCCTTTTTAGGTACAGCTAACATGTTTGCGGGGCTAATGTGGTTAGGAGTATTTACAGATTTTCTTTTAGTTCTAATAAATCAGCAGAATATGCCTAATAATGGCACAGTTGCTATTCTCTCTTATATATGGTTTGCCCCTGCGATAATTACAGCAATGTATATCGGCGCAGAATTATTGACTCCCAAAATAAAACGATATATCGTTGTCGTTATCTTAATTATTTCAATACTCTTTGAAATAGTAGTTTTCTTATATCCGCTAGAGTCGTTTAATTTCGTTCCCTCACCTGGAACACAACCCAGTATAAATTTAATTGATTATAATGTCAATTTAATGACACTTGCAGGAATATTAATGGGTATTATGTTAATTACTGTTTTAATTTTCTTAGGACTTGGTTTTTTATATAAAGCTCTTCAATCTTCAGGAGTCATACGTAAAAATTTCTTATACCTTTCAATAGGTTCAATATTCTTTTGTATATTTGGTTTATTAGAGGGATTAACTGTTCCAGGAATTTTAGTGATTATAGTAAGAATAGGGTATCTATCTAGCTTCTGGCTCATGTATTTAGGTTTAAAAGTATAATTTATTTTCTTTTTTTTTATCAGCAATTAATATTTATATAAAAAGAATATATTATTAGTTAAAAGCGAAATATTTACACACTATCATTGTATTAACTTTTCGTATTAACTTTTCATTCAGAAGAATTTTTAATAATTATGAAACGTGAAATAATTCAAGGGATAATATACATAGAAATGAGTGATGAAATGGGACCTAATCCCGTAGCATGGCTCCCAAATACATTCACACAAATGGATTTAATTCATATAAGCATTAAGGCATTAACAATCCTATCGGGTGAAGATGGTTATATCCCTGAATCTTTAGTAATCCTCCCTTTTCCTTCAAAGAATTTAAAGGGAATGGTGAAATACATTAAATGGGATGATCCTTCAAGAAGAGGATGCATTGGTCAATCTGCTCTTGTATTGTTGTTTCAAGAAATAGATGATGTAATTTTTTATAAATATATTAATGATCTATCTATTCCTTTTAATAACCTCACACCAGAGATAATAAAATTAGAAAAATCAAAAGCATCCCGGGAAGATTTCGTAAAAGTAATTGAATATCTTGAATTTAATATATCTGCTCTTTTGGAAGAATTAAAACTTCAAGAAATATCTCAACAAGAGAGTGAGGCATTCCCTGAACAGCAACTTAAAGACCGAAGTTTAATAGATTATCAATTTAAGATTATTATAGTAGGAGATCCAAATGTGGGGAAAACTTCATTAATATTAAGATATACAAATAATGCTTTTAGAAGATCATATGTGCCTACTCTTGGTGTTCATGTGACGGATAAGATCTTCAAGGTTGAAGATTCAGTTATACAGTTAACATTATGGGACATCGGGGGACAAGTTAAATTTGAAACAATGAGACAACAATTCTACCGGGGTTCAGATGCAGTTTTTTTAGTTTTTGACTTGACTAGAATTGAAACATTTAATAGTATTCCTAAATGGTTCTCAGATGTACTCGCTCAATTAAAAAGTAGCTCAGATACGTTAACTGGTTTTATTATTGGAAATAAAAACGACTTAATTGAGCAGAGAATGATATCCGTTGATATGGCAAATAATACAGCAAACCAATTAAATTTAGGATTTATAGAAACTTCTGCACTACAAGGAGAAAATGTTGATTATGCTTTTTCTACAATTGCTACATTATTGTACAAATCGCGTTTATAATTTTCAAGAGTTTTCATCGTGAAAGAGGTGTTTCACGAACTTCTATTATTTAAAATTTAAACCATTCAAATTCACAAATTTTTATAAACTCCTATTTTTATAAATTATAGAATATAGTCAAATAAAATATTGAACTTTTCTACAATTATTATATCATTTAAACTCAGCAATGACTGAAAAGATAATCACCTCAATAGTCTATACGCTATTGGACGAAAAAGTTGGTCCAAAACCTTTCTTATGGGATCCAGTTGATCTACAAGATGACATTCGAATGTCAGTGAGCATTAAATCAATCACGATTCTCTCAACTGATCAAGGAATCATACCTCAGTCTTTAGTTATAATTCCTTTTCCAATGTTCAATTTAAAAGGTATTATTAAATATGTAGAACGAGAAGATGAAGCTAGCAGAGGAGGTGCGGCAATTTCATCAATTACAGTATTATTCAATGAAGCTTACGACCTTATTTTCTATAAATATATTAATTATCTTGAGTCGACATTTGCTGATAGTGCTCAAAAAATTATTGAATTAGAGAATAGAAAGGCTAGTTCTGATGAAATTTATGTTGAAATTACTAATTTAAAGACTAGAATTTCAGAAATTTTAGATGATTTACGTAATAAAGAAAAAAAAGTCACTACAACAGAGGCTTTTCCTGAAGAAAAAAAACCAAGAGAAAGAGGATTAGGATTCAATTATAAAATTGTTGTATGTGGTGATCCGGGTGTTGGAAAAACAAGCACCATACTTCGCTTTACAGATCATGCTTTTATGCAAACCTATATTCCTACGTTGGGTGTGTCAATTTCAGAAAAGAGTATTCAAGTACAAGATGATCATGTCAATTTGATTCTTTGGGATATCGCAGGACAAAGTAAATTCGAGCTTATGAGGCGTCATTTTTATAAGGGGCTAGAAGCAGTAATTTTGATATTTGATTTAACAAATCGCAAATCTTTTGAAAGTATTCAAAATTGGTATAAAGATATTAAAAAAAATGTTGTTCCTTCTCAGGAAATCTTAATTGGCTTTATCTTAGGAAATAAGGAAGATTTAATTTCCAAAAGAGATATAGCGTCTGAAGAAGCATTAAAAATCGCAAATAAACTTAATTTAGAGTATATCGAGACTTCTGCGTTAACTGGAAAAAATGTAGAAGAAAGCTTTTTAAAATTGGCGGAAAGTTTAATTAAATCCCATCAATAATCAATAATGAAGTGAGAATTTTGAATTTAGAAGAAATAATATATAAGAGAAGAACAATCAGAAGATTCAAACAAGATCCCGTTCCATTAGAACTTTTAAAAAAATTAATTGATTATGCCCGTATAGCTCCAATGGCACGTAATATTCAAGCTCTTGAATTTGTTATTGTTCATAACATCGAAATCAGGGAGAAATTATTTCCCTTAGTAAATTGGGCCGCCTCACTGCCTGAGGAACAAAGAACTCCCGAAAAAGGAAGAGAACCTACAGCATATATTATAGTGCTTGTAAATACAAACATAAAAAATGCATATGTTGATTTTGATGTTGGAGCTGCTGTTGAAAATATCTTACTTGGCGCTGTTAATTTTGGCTTTGGATGCTGTTGGATGGGATCAATTAATGCAAAAAAAATTAGTAAACTATTAGATATTCCAGATTACTATACAATTAAACAAGTAATTAGTCTAGGATATCCAGATGAAGAATCTGTAATAGAACCTTATATAGATTCTTTTAACTATTGGAAAGATAATGAGGGGAAAATGCACATTCCTAAAAGATCTTTAAACGATATAATTTTTAAGATTTACTGAGTAAAACATTAAATTTTAAAGATTTTAAATACAAATTCACAAATTTGCCTAAATTTTCAATTTTTTTTATTATTTAGAAATTTCTTTGTATTTAGAATACAAATTGTGAATAATTGCTTGAAATGCTTCGAATACTCCTTGTCCTGTTTTTGCGGAAGTTTTATAATACCCGAAATAGTCTTTTTTATCAACAAATTTTAGGATTTTCTCTTCATCAAAGTTTTCCTCATCAATTAAATCAACTTTATTTCCAAATAGTAAAATAGGTATCTCTCCACAGAATTTTTTTATTTCATTTTGCCAATTCAGAACATGTTTAAAACTTTCTCTGCCAAAATCATTTTCTTCAAGAGAAAATACAATAATAGCAGCTAAGCTGGACTTATAAAAAGCAGGACGTAAGAAGTGGAATGTATCTTGACCTGCAATATCCCAGAAAAATAATTTACAACTGTCACCATCTATTTCTTCAGTATATTTGGAAAATTGTGCTCCAATAGTTTGGATATAGTCATCTTCAAAACCACCTTCGGTAAATTTTCGGATTAATGAAGTTTTTCCTACAGCACCATCACCGATCACTGTTATTTTGAAGGTGAACTTATCTCCAGATTCACTCATTGGATCATAAACTCTTTTTTTAGGTATTTTAACTAATTATAAATATCAATTTATTTTAATATAAAATTTACTTTTTATTTACTCTTTTTTAGCTTGATCTACTCATCTTCCGAAATTCTCCAGATTTCATCAAGTCACACGGTTTAAGGTACTCTGTGTTAGCTTTTTCTGCAAATGTTCCTAATATTTTTGAAAGCCTTTTATACCACCTCTTTCCTACTTTAAATGGCCCCGGAATGTGATAACCAGCAGAAACAGCATCATCAATGATTTCATAATTATCTACAATTTCTTCCTCAAGAAGTTTACATCCTTCATTTAAATGAATTGCAGCAACTATTTTAACATCCATCAGACCAGCTTTTTTGTCTCTATTGATTAAAGGCTTACCTTTGGACCAATCATAAAAACCTTTACCAGATTTCTTACCTATATGCCCTTGATCAATTAATTTTTTAAAGACAGGACTCGGTTTAAAATCAGAAGATAGAGTTGACGAAAAGTATTTCATTGAATTATATACTGTGTCTAATCCCATAATATCACACATTAAACAACACCCCATAGGCATCAATTTAATAACATCAGCATCAACTTGCTCATAAGGAATCCCTCGCATAGTAGCTTCTTCAATTACCCATTTAAAGTATATTTCTCCTGTACCAATTACCCTATTAACCACAAATCCAGGGGATTCTTTTTCAAGTCGAATAACCATTCTTTCTCCTCTTTCACAAGGTAGTCTTTTTGCAATTTCATATCCAATATCCATAGTTTTATTGGTAGTTTCAGCTCCTTTAGTAATTTCAATTAGTGAACTTCCCATTGGACTAAAAAAATGCATCCCCATTACTCTATCGGGTCTTTCGGAGGATTCACCTATTCTTGTAATACTCATTGTTGATGTATCGGAAGCAAAGATTGTGTGCTCTGGCGAGAATTCAGCCATTTTCTTAAAAATGTCTTGTTTTAGATTCATAATTTCTGGAACAGCTTCAATGACAAAATCAGCATCTTTTACTGCAATTTTCAAATCAGGTTCTTTAATTAATCTGCTCATTAGAGACTCGGTTGTTTCACCCTCTTTCAAGAACCCTTTAGATTCGAGCACTTTTAAACCTACCGATTTGCTATTAACAATCTGATCAACTGCTTTTTCGATTGATTGTATATTTCTACTATTAAGAAAAACCTTATCAAAACCGGCCATTAAAGCAACTTGGGCTATTTTATGCCCTTGCACTCCAGCTCCAATTATAGCAATGTTCTTAATATTACTTACATCTGTCATATTTGAACACACTATACCATTTCTTAAATTCAGTTTATTGGATTAATACTTATATATATTAGACTATATATTCAACATTAAATTTAAAATTATACTCAGAAACAAATTTTAAGACAAAAATCATAATCATGATTAATTTGTTAATTTCCTAAAAGATAATAATTAAACGACCTATCACTAGGGTATAGTTCTAATAGAAGAAGGATTAATTCTAGGAAAATTAAGTAAAACTTTAATAAACTTTTATGACAATAATTATGTTATAATAGGTGGAATTTTCAAAACATTCTATTTAGTAAATAAAAATGGTTTCAAAAAAACAATCTAGGATGGAAGTTCTATTTGGTCTTTCTGGTGCGTTATTTATGTCAGTTATGCTACCACTGGCTGCTTCTATTACTCCAGGATATTCACCGTTACTACACACTGTAAGTACATTAGGACTAATGGAGGCAAAATCATTATTTAGTATTGCGTTTGTAGTGACTGGTTCCTTGCTAATTCCATTTTATATATATCTTGAAAAAGAATTAGTAAATATAAATGAAAATCTTAGAAGATTAGCAACAGGCATAGCAATTTTCTCTAACATGTGTATTGCCTTAGTCGGAATAATTCCAGATGAAACGTATATAGCGGCATTCGTAGCATTTCATAGTTTTGTTGCAGCTACTGCCTTTATTGGTTCGTCTTTTTATATCGTTCTTTATAGCTATTTAATGTACCTTGTACCAAAATCAATGATGTATAAAGGTCCTGCATTTAAAAAATATTTAGCATATTATGGTTTCTTTATAGGAATTATGTTGATAATTCTTCTTATTGTGTTTACTCCCTTAATTGAATGGATATTAACAATACTAATACTTATATGGATTATTATAACCTCCACCCAATGTATATCATATAAATTTTTTAATCTTCCGGGATTATACTATAAAAAGGCTCAATACCCTGAAGCTTTAGAATTATTTGAGGAAGCTCTTCAGATTTTAGATAACCTTGAGATAAAAGATGACCCAATAAAAAAAACCCTTAAAGAAAACATTAAATTTATTAGAAAGGAAATAGAAAAAGAACCTAAAAATTCTGATATATCCTAGAATATTTTAAGAAAAATCCAATTAACTTCTTTTTTTTTTTAATGCGTATAATAGCACTGTTCTAGATTTATAGAGTTTATAATGGCACAACAATATGGGTTTCTGTTCTGTTAACACCTGGAATGCTATGGATTCTAGCTAGAATTGTTTTTGCGATTGTTTCTACATCTGGTCCTTCAACTTTAACAATAATATCAATACCTCCAGTAACTGGAAAACTCTCTTTAACTTCAGGTATTTTTTCTAAACCACGAACTACAGGTTCTACAAATCCAGCTTGAACATTCATTAAAACAAAGCATAATGTCACTTTTTACAACTCCTTTTTAAAAATTTTCTTAATTAAATATTGTATTGTATCTTTAAAAATCTTCAATAATCTCTAAATTATTAATATTTATTACTTTAACTTTAATTAATTGTTTTACACTCATAGAACTTGTTCAATTAAGAAATAAAAAAATGTCGCACTTCCAAGATATAACAGCATAATAATAAATGCAACTGGAATTTTATATAAATGACTTTTTTCTTGAACTGCTTTATATCCAAAATAAGTTGACAAACCAAGGAATACTTCTGGAATGATTATATATAATGCTAAATGCCCGATCATAGCTACATTTTGAGCATACCATGATCCCAATATCCAAATTGTACTTTCAGCGGTTCCAAATATCAATAATGACAAACCAGCAACGGTTAAATACGAGATTTTTGTTGAATAATGCTCCTGAAATTTATTTCCAGTAAATATAATAATGAACAAAGGGATTACCCACAAACCCGTCATATACCCTGAAATAGTTCCAATCTTAAATAAACCATCTTCAGGAAATACTAAGATATCTAATTCTGCTGATAAAAACCAATCTGGGAAAATTTGAAATAAACTTATAATGAAAATAAAAAGCCATATATTTAACCATTCTTTATATTTTCGCCAAAAACCAATAATTATTATTAAAAAACTGTAAATTAAAACTAAAACAAATAATTTAATACCAATTGCTATTCCAAATGGCAATAAAATTACAATTATACAAATAACAATAAAGAGTAGATGAATATATATAGCATCTCGCTCAGGTTTAGTTAATAATTCTTTCATAAATTGATAACAACCATTTACATTGATTTTTTTTATATCTCATAATTTAATAAAAACTCTATCAATTCTAGGTTTTTCCGGAGTAATGTATATTCTGATTTCTTTAATTTATTTTTCATCGACTCTTTAATGTTAACATCTGTGATATTAATTTCCTTTTTTAGTTCTCTTTTGATTTTAGGTAAGAGCTCATAGAGTAAATACTGGTTAACAATAGTTCCCGCGTACCTCTTTTTTGACAAATTACTGGCAAGAAATAGATATATTGGAGCAATTTTTTCTGGTAGAATTGGATCCGGAGTTATTTGCCCTCTTTCTAAACTATCTTCAAATAGTTTAGTTTGAATTGCTCCTGGTAAAACAACATTAACTTGGATATTATATGGATTTAATTCATTGTGAAGACATTTACCCATCGCAGAAATCCCTGCTTTTGTGGTCGAATAAGCTACTTGATTAGGATTAAAAAACATATTTCCATGAACTGATGCCGTCATTATTATATTTCCACTCTTTTGGTCTGCAAATCTTTTAACCATTAATTTAATTAATGAATAATAGGATATTAGATTAAGGTTAAATAAGCATAAGGCCTTCTCAAGAGATACTTCTAACATTGAACAATAGTAGGACATTCCAGCATTGTTCACCAAAATATCGCATCTCTCAAAGTTCTTAAAATACTCTTCGACGACTGATTTTACTTCTTCAATCTTTGTTAAGTCCGCTGGAATGGAAATCCCTTCCACACCATATTTTTTGATATCATCCACAACTGCTAGTAGCTCATTTTCTTCTAAGGCTGTAATTGCAATGTTAGCACCATTTCTTGCATACTCAAGAGCAACTGCTTTTCCAATTCCTCTCCCACCACCCGTAATTAAAGCGTATTTACCATCTAAAAGATTTTTCAAAATAATAACTCCAAAAATTCTTTTTTATATTTTTAACTCCCCACTTATTAATTTCTGATATAAATTATTATCCAAGAAAATATACTTTTTGTCCTGTTGATTCCATAAATATACTGTATCAGTGATTAATTCTATATCATATCCTTCGCGTTGTAGGTTGATTTTCTTAATTTTAAATGGTCCTGTGATTTCTAGTTCATCTTCACAAATTCGAATAAAGACAGGAATAGAATAGAGTGGAAAAACATCTACAATAAATCGAGAAAAATCATCAATCTCAAATTTCAAAGATGGATTTAATTTAATTGCCGCCATCCCAGCTTTTCCTTCTGTATTTGGAATAGGAACACCATAAACAGCGGACATATAAATTGATTGATACGAATTTAGAATGGATTCTATTTCAAGAGTAGATACATTTTCACCTTTCCATCGGTAAGTATCACCGAATCGATCTGCAAACGATACCCAAAGGTCATCATGAAGCATTAACATATCATTGGTATTAAAATAAGTATCATCTTTTAAAAAAACATCATGTAGAAATTTGTCTTCTGTTTTTTCTTTATCTGTGTACCCCATGAAAAAGGTTCCCTTATCAATTTTAAGCAAAACCATTCCAATATCACCTGGTTTGCATTTGATACAATAACCTCTCTCATTTCTGTAAAATTCACCTGTTTCAGGATTAACTTTCACTAAAATTAATCCAGATTGAGTTAATCTCCCTATCATTCCGGGAATTTCCTCAACATTAATAAGAGATCGATGACCTTCAGTTAATCCATAAAATTCGTATATATGTTCAATCTGAAAACGAGATTGAAATCTCTCCCATATCTCCTTTCGGAGTCCTAATCCTAACATCTTTTTGAGGGTATGATTTTTTTCATATTCAGAGGGTGGTTGATTGAGAAGATATCGAGGGATTTCACCAACATAGATGCTACAAGTCGCTTGAAATTTATGGATATCTTTCCAGTATTCAGAGGCAGAAAAACGCTTTCTTATCGCAATTGTAGCTCCTGTTCGAAAAAGAGCTGGCCAAGCTACTCCTATGGCTAAATTATGGTAAAGAGGGGTAGGGATATATACAATATCGTTCATATCCATCTGCGCAAAAGCAATTCCTATGAAATTCCCTTGAGTAAATAATTTAAAATTTTCCATTACACAGGCTTTAGGAAGACCTGTTGTGCCTGAAGTGTAAATATACAGTGCAATTTGATGTAAAATTGAATTATAAGTTGTATCAGGATTATTTCTAGATAATTTATTAGTTATTGCCTGTAAATTAATAAAATCATGAGATATTTTCTTATTATTATTAATAACATAAACATTTTCATTGGGATAATCTAAATCCTCAACAATTTCAACAAAGTAAGGTAAACTATCCCCATCAACAATTATCCACCTTGGATCCGCCAATTTAAAAGAATGGATTAATGCTTGTTTCCTAAGATTAAAATTGATTAATGCACTCACTCCTTGCAATTTATTAATTCCAGTTGTATAAAAGAGGTATTCAGGTGAATTTTCAAGCATTAAGGCAATTGTATCACTTGGCTCTAATCCTGAATTAAGAAAATGATTAGCGATTAAATTACTCTCTTCATTAAATTCTTGCCAAGTCCAAGAAGAATCTTTATAGAGTAAGGCTTTTTTATCTGGAATGTTTTTTGCCAATTCTTCAATAGAAGTAGCTATACTCTGATTTGGATTAGTTAGAGCTTTTTGCATTTGTATACCAAAACGAGTATAGAATTCAGCTTCTTTAGTAGTATATGTGGGCATGATTAAAGTGAATGTACATTTATTATAATTACAATAAGGTATTTAATTCCAAAATTATATTTATCTTTTATTTATTTTAATACAAAACTGTTTTTTTTATAAATCATGAGAATTAAATGAAAGAAATTATTATTATAATTAATATAAACAACCGTAGTAAATAATTAAATTGTTAATAATTAAATAAAAGGTTTAAAAAATGAAACCAAATCTACTTACAGAGGAGAAAGTAATTATAACTGCAGCAATTACAGGGGGTATTCAAGGAAAATGGGCAAATCCAGCCATACCTATAACTCCTGAAGAACAAGCCCAAGATGCCTTAGAATGTTATGAGGCAGGGGCTTCAATATTACATCTCCATGTTCGTGGTGATGATGGACAAAATACGCCAGATTTAAAGTATTATAATAAAGCAGTCAAACTCATACGTGAAAAGTGTCCAATTATAGTTCAAATTGGGAATGGAATAGGTGCACGCATAGCATATGGAACTAAAACAAGCAGTAAAGGGCGGAAATACGGTCAAACCATTGTTATGCCCACTCTCAAAGAACGGTTAAATCTTCTTAATATAGATCCACCACCAGATATGCATACTATTAACGCAGGGACGTTTGAGTTTCAGACAAAATATGGAAACCATACTTTTGATAATCCCATCTCATTTAACAAAAAATATGTAGAGCGATGTAATAATAAGGGATTTGGCATTGAGATTGAAGTATATGATACAAGCCATATTACCAATATTGAGACATTAGTATCGACATTCAAAGTTCTTAGACCTCCACTACATTTCAGTATCGTTTTAGGGATTGGTGGAGGAGCACCAGCAACCATTAGAAATTTGATAAATATGGTTGAATTAGTGCCAGATGGATCTACATGGCAAGTAGTTACAGTAGGAAGAATGAATCTTCGAACCACTACAATTGCTCTCTGTATGGGAGGAAATGTACGAACTGGGCTTGAAGATATTCTTTATTATCAAAAGGGAGAGTTCGTAGAGAGTAATGCTCAATTAGTGAAACGAATGGTTCGATTAGCTAAAGATATTGGAAGAAAACCCGCAACAGTTGATGAAGCAAGAGAAAAATTAGGTTTAAATTAAAAATAAGAATATATTGCATTTAAATATAAAAAAAAGGAAAAAATAATTTATTTTAATTCAGGATGTTTTTCTAATTCCCGTCTCATATTGTCCAATTTTTCACCATGTAAATCGTAAAATTTAAAGAAGAGAATTGATCCAATAAGAGCTATTGAAGGAAACAGAAACATCAAAGCTTTTATACCAATTTCTCTTAATAATGGATCAGCAACAACAGGTACATAACTACTCCATCCAGTTCCCGAAAAGATAATATAAATAGTTGTAATTCCAAGTATCATTGAAAAACGATGGATAAAAGCATTTACACCATAATAGCTAGCGGCTCTTTTTATGCCAAATTTAAGTGCATCTTGATCAATTACATCACCATGAATTATATCAATAAAAAATAGCGCAGCTGATAAGCCAAATCCTATCGTTATAAAGACAAATAATGATAATGTTCTACTTATTTCATTATTTGATAAAAGAACTAGGGGAAATAAAGTGATTATCCATATTCCCAAGCCAATCATTAATCCTTTACGAGTACCGTATCTTTTTCTAATCCTTGCTTGAATAGGCATAAGAAATGCTGCAGATAATAGCGCTAGCATCAATGTAATGCCAATTAATAAGGTTCCTTCAGTTCTTCCCAGTACGTAGACAGCGTAGAGTGGAAATATTGTTAATAATAGATTGAAGCAATACCAAATAAACATATTTCCAAGTGTGAATTTTATAAATGTTCTATTTGAGAAAGTAATTTTTAACGATTCAAAAAATCCTGGTCTTTTTTCAAAATCGCTTGCTTGTTCTTCTTTTTCTTTCACACCAAAAAAAATAAACATTATTGCTGTGATCAGAATTATTACAGCTAGCACTACTCCAGATATAATATATTTAGATTGAATACTAGCAACTTCTGCAGCATAAACTGCAGGTTCAGATATTGGATTAGCTGTTGGAACTAAAGAAGGAGTTACAATAAAAGTTGGAATTAACGAAGCAAATATTACTGCAATCATTGTAAAGGCTTTTATAAATACATTGACGTCTCCTCGTTGTTTTTCTGTGGGAAACATTTCAGGGAATACAGCATTAGTATTTACTGAAAACATTGTATAAAAAAATTCAAAGGTAAAAATTATGGATAGGAAATACCAGAAGTGAAAAGTAAATTGTGAAGTACTGAGAGGATCTCTTGCAGACACCGTAAATAGAAAAATCATTATCAAAGCGAGCGGAATAAATGAAATTATCAAATAGAATTTACGTTTTCCTAATTTACCTTTTTGTTTTGTTTTTTCGCTTAATGCTCCTAATAGAGGATCATTAAACATATTCCAAACACCCCATAAAACGAATCCAATCCACATTTCAAGCATACTTAGATGTACAACTGCAAAGAAATAAGTAAATACATAAATAGTAAATGCTTGATAAGTCATTTGATCTGGGAACGCATTTGTGCCGAATAATATTTTTTCTTTTAAAGGAATTTCTCTTTCGCTCATATCATATCCACATTTGTTATTAAATTTTGATTATATTGTAATTAAATGTATTTAGATTTTGATCTTTTTAAAACTATATCAATACTTATTTGGAACAACTTTTAACTAAACAATATTCATTTAGTTAGAATCATATTCTATCCTAATAAAAAATAATTTTTAAATATTAAAGCTAAAAAGTTTGATGTAATATGGCAGATTTAAATATTGAGGTAACTTATTTTGAAAATGGTGGACCACAGAATACTGATAAAGCATTAGAAATTGCTAAAAAATACGCTGATCAGTTTGGTGTCAAGGATATTATTATAGCTAGTACTACTGGTACAACTGCCGAAAAGTCATTAAATATATTTAATCCAGATGACTATAATTTGGTTGTTGTAACACATTCATACTATTTTATGGGAGCAGATAAAAGACAGGAATTCCCAGAGGAAAAAATTACAGCTCTAAAAAATAAAGGATTAAAATTCTTTATTGGAACACATGGTTTTGCTGGACCAGAAAGGAGTATTCGAATTTCATTAAAGCAATGGGGTCCCGTAGAAATTATGGCTAAATATTTGCGTACAGCATTTAGTCAAGGAATAAAAGTCTGTATGGAAATGGCAACAATGGTAGTTGATGCAGGATTAATTGAAGATGTTGAAAGAGACATTATTTGTATAGCAGGTACTGGACGTGGAGCAGACACAGTATGTCTTATTAAACCAAAACCTACAAGTTTACTCCATGAATTACGAGTAAAAGCTATTCTTGCCAAACCATTTTAATTTCATTAAAATAAAAAAAAAGAAAAATTACTAAATAACCTGTAATTTCTTTCCAACTTTTTCTATAGCTCTTAATGCCATAGTTAAATCATCTTTAGTTAATAATGCATTCATCTGAACTCTAATTCTCGAAAGTTCTCTAGCAACCATAGGAAACACAATAGGCGTCCCATAAATATTTTCCTCCTCAAAGAGTACTCGAGCTAATTCTTGGGCTTTTCCAGGATCACCAATGATTAATGGAATAATAGGAGTCGCAGAATTCCCAGTGTTATATCCCATGCTTTGGACTTCCTTCTTAAAGTAATTTGTATTTTCCCAGACTCTTTTTACATGTTCAGGTTCACTTTCAACAACCTCAATAGAAGCTTTATTAGCTGCTACGACACCTGGAGGATGTGCGGTACTGAGCAGATAAGTCCGGCTTTTATTTGCACAAAATTCAATTAAATCTCTTGAACCTGCTACAGTTCCTCCAAAAACTCCAAATCCTTTACTCATTGATCCCCCTTCTACATGAACCTTTCCTTGTAGATTAAAGTGAGCAACGATTCCTCGACCGTTACCTAAAACTCCTTCTCCATGACAGTCATCAACAAAAATCATTGCTCCAAAATCTTCAGCAACTTTGGCAATCTTATCTAATGGCGCTATATCACCATCCATACTGAAAACTCCATCGGTTATTATACAAATTCTTCTTGGTCCTTCTTTTTCAGCTTCCTTTAATTGTCTTTCTAAATCTCCTACATCACAATGTTTATAGATAATTCGTTTAGCACCAGATAATCTAACACCATCAATAATAGATCCATGATTTAATTCATCTGAGACAACAATGTCAGGTTTTCCAACTAACATGGGAATTAATCCTGAATTCACAGCAAATCCAGTTTGGCATAGAATAGATGCTTCTACTTCTTTAAATTCAGCAAACTTTTCTTCGAATTGTTTAGTTAAATCAAATGAGCCAGCAATAACTGGAACTGCTCCTGCTCCGGCACCATATTTTTTAGTAGCATCAACTGCAGCTTGAATTATTTTTGAATGTGTTGCTAAACCAAGATAATTGTTGGTATTAAGCATTAAAACTTCCTTTCCATCAACTACTGAATGTGGTTTGGAACCTTGCTCAAGATATCTTATAATCCATTCAAGATTGTTGTTTCTTAATTCAGTCATATCTTCCTTAAGAAAAGCAACAGGATCTCTTTTCATCATATCACCTTAAATTTTTTTTAGAATACGTGAGTAAAATTATAATTATGTCTATTATGAAAAGTATTTTAGTTTTACTTATCTTAAAAATCGGGGTTAAAGATGGGAATTTTATGAATAAACCTTTTTTTTTGGAGTAAATTATGAATTATACTAATATCTTAACATTAAAAAATCTGATAAAAATGAGAAGAATTCTTGTAATAGGTGCTGCGGGACAAATAGGAAGCGAATTAGTACCATTTCTGAGGAAAAAATATGGAAATGATAACGTAATTGCCACAGGTAGAAAAACTCCTCTTCCAGATGTGATTAAAAATTCTGGACCAGTGATTTATTTAGACGCGTTAGATTCAAATTCTCTTTCAAAAGTTTTCTATGAATATGAAATTGATACCATATATCACATGGCTTCAATTCTTTCGGCTACAGGAGAAAAGATGCCTCAAACTGCTTGGGATATAAATATGAATGGATTAATTCATGTTCTCGAAACAAGTAGAAGGTATGGTATTAAAAATGTAATTTGGCCAAGTTCAATAGCCGCTTTTGGACCTACTACACCTCGAGACAAAACCCCAAACATTACCGTGTTGCAACCTACAACAATGTATGGTATTACGAAAGTTGCAGGTGAACTCTTAGCAGAATATTATTATAAAAAATATGAACTTGATATACGTTCAATGAGGCTTCCTGGAATAATTAGTAGCGAAACCCTTCCTGGAGGGGGCACTACTGATTATGCTGTTGAAATATTCTATGAAGCAATTAAAAATAAGAAATATACGTGCTTTCTAAGAGAAGATACGGTTTTGCCAATGATGTATATGCCAGATTGCTCAAAATGTATGGTTGATCTTTTAGAAGCAGATAATCCAAAATTGAAACGACGTGTTTATAATATAACGGGTATGAGCTTTTCAGCAGGAGAAATTGCAGCAGAAATAAAAAAACATATACCAGAATTTGAGATTGATTATAAGCCTGATTTTCGACAAGATATTGCTGATTCATGGCCCAAATCTATTGATGATTCTCTAGCTCGTGAAGAGTGGGGTTGGAATCCATCATATGATTTAGCATCAATGACGAAAGATATGATTGAAATCTTAAGTAATAGGCTTGTATAATTTTTTTTTACTTTAATTTATTTATTAAAATTAATTAGAAAGTGAATAAATGATTAGAGATTCTAGATCTTTACCAATAGTAAGTATGGATTATTGGTCAGATTTTGCGAAAGAATTAGTAAAATTAGCAACATTGAGACCTGATGGAAACATTCTTGATGTTGGTACTGGAAGTGGAGCTTGTTTAGAAGCTGTCGCCAAATATATGGGTAAAAATTGTAATTTATTAGGAATAGATAAAAACGGTGCTAAAATCTCCCAAGCTAAAGAAAGGTTTAAAAAAATTGGAATAAATAATGCTAAATTCCAAATTATGGATGCAACTAATCTAAAGTTTGAAGACAATAGTTTCAATAATATTTTAAGTGGATTCATAGGCTTTAGCAGTGATTTTGATTTTAAAAGAGATCGATTTATCAATGAAAATGCAAAAATGAAAGAAATTTTTAGAGTATTAAAACCGGGAGGTGAAGCTGCTTTTAGTACATGGATGTATCAACAAGATATTGAAATTGCTCGAGAATTACTCCAGAAATATCTCATAGATAAAGATATGAAAAAACCTGACGAAATTGAAAATTTATCTATCAGTTATAGTAAAGAAACGAAGGAAGGTTTTAAAATAATTATGGAAGACGCGGGTTTTACTAATATCAAAATATATTCGAAAGATTTTCAAATATTATATAAATCCTTTGATGAGTGGTGGGAAGTAATGGAATATGCAGCATGGATAATGAGATACACTCTGAATCAAAATGAGAATAAGCTTAAGGATCTCAAGAAGTATGTATCAATTCAAGGGATTGAATCTTTTAAACAAAAAAACGGGTATGGTTTTCAAAAATCCGTAATTTTTGCATTTGGTTCAAAATAGAAAGAGTTTATTTTTTTCTTAATTGTTGTTTCTTCTCCATAATTTGGGAAAATAATTCTTCTTGTGATGATGGAGGTTTCATTTCTTCTCCTTTCTTTTTGAGTTGAATTGCTCCTTCTGGACAAGTAGGAACACATACGCCACATCCAATACAGCGTTTAAGTATAATATTTGCTACATTTTCTTTTAATTTAATTGAATTTATTAGACAATGTTCGACGCATGTTCCACAGTTTACACATAAATCGGGATTAATTTCAGCATGAAAGTTGCTTGATATTACTCTTGAAGGACGCGGGAGTTTCTGTAATTTTGTAAGAATTGCACAACAACATCCACAACAACTACAAATAAATTCTGGATTTACTGTATTTCCTGATTGGAAAATAAGACCATCACTCTCAGCTTTCTCCATAATTTCTAAAATTTCATCTCGACTCACTTGACGGGCCCATCCTTGGTCTAGAAATAATTGACCTGTTTTACCAAAATAAAAACAAGTTTCCCGTAAAGAAGTTTTCTCGCATGGCTGGTCATAAAGTTCCTTACTCTGACGGCAAACACAATTGGCTACTGTTAAGGGTTCCTCAGAATTTTGAACTACTTGTCTCACCTCATCATAGTTTGCTATATAATTTTCTGGAGTGATGCTTTGTTGTATAGGGATTGTACGAAATTGAGATATTTTTGTACCCAATAGCTCTGCTCCAAATGCAGATACTAAATATTCATCAAAATCTTTAAAAAACTCTTTTGTGAGCTTATTAACTTGATATTCAAAAATACCTACAACTAAAGGAAGATTAGCATATAATTTCTTACCATTTTCAATCTTATATTTTATTGTACCTTTTTTAATCATATTATTTAGCAAATCTTCTAATAATTCAATCGAAATTTGTGTACTATCAAGACGCTCATAAATATTCTCAAGAGTAGCATACGACCAATTTAACACTATCGCAATCAAGGCTTCTTTTTCTGAAAAAAGGTGTTTTAAAACTTTTATTTCAATACCTGTTTTTGTAGGGGGAAATCCTACTGGAAATTGATCTAAGTGTATTTGCAAATTACGGTATATAACATTATCATCTAGCATTTTCGTATATTATAAAAAAAGTTAATAAATCTAATAAAATGGTTAAATAATATTCATCATATAGTTTTTTAAATGTAATTAATGAAGGTCGAAAAAGATATGAAAATTGTTTTTCATGAAAAATACTATAATTTTGAGTATGCGTGGGACCCCGCAGCTTCTCCAGGACGATTAGAAGGGATAATGGATAAAATTTCAGAAAACAAAGAATATGAAATAATTACTCCTAATCCGGCGACAGATGAAGATATTTTAAGAGCTCATACGCAAAGACATCTACAAAATATAAAAAGAGACAAGTTATTATTTGAATTAGCATCCTTAGCTGCTGGTGGAGCAATTTTAGCTGCTGAAGAAGGATATAAAGGCAATCCAACATTTGCTGTAATTAGACCCCCAGGTCATCACGCTTCAGCAGATTCTTGTTGGGGATTCTGTTATTTTAATAATATAAGTATAAGTTTATTGAAGCTGTATTCAGAAGGTAAGATAAAATCCGCTTTTGTATTAGATTTTGATTTGCATACGGGAGATGGCAACATAAATATTTTATTAAATCGAGATGATAATTTTAGTGTGAAAATTCTTAACCCTAATTCGAGTGGGCGAACTGGATATCTCAAGGAGGTTGAACAATATATGGAAAATTTAACCGGTATTGATATTTTCGTTGCAAGCGCAGGATTCGACCAAGGTATTGAAGATTGGGGACACCTTTTATATCCAGAAGATTATTTTGAACTAGGTAAATTGATGAAAATTCATTCTGAAAAATTATGTAGGGGAAGGCGATATGCTTTATTAGAAGGAGGTTACAATCATAATGTATTACCAAAGAATCTTATATCCTTCTGTGAGGGATTTAAATAGATTTGATTTAGAAATAATAAAAAATAGTTAACCTTTTATAAATTTACTTGGTAACGAATTTGGTTGGTTATTTTTAAAATTGGCAGGAATAATTATTTTATTTTCAATTAAAGACTGCAAACCACCATAAAGTAAATCTACATTTTCTTCGCCCATTTCTTGAATTATTCTGTCTATAGTAATTTCCTTAGTAAATTTGGTTAAACTTATTATAACATTAAGAACTCGAGACTCTATTGATTCTAATTCACGACTCTTTTTCAAAGTTTCTATATATATTTCACCTTGGTTTAATTTAAAAGGCTCAATATAAAATAAAAATAAGAACCTATTTAATAGAATCTCAATATCTGTTTCAAAATCAATAGCTTTCCCTTTATAGTTTTCTATATCTTCAGAAAATTTAGAGCATATTTCAACTGATAATAAATATAACTGCTTTTTTAATTTCTCTGAAGATGCTTCTTTAAGAATTAGAAGAGTTCTTAGACATTGATAGTCACAAATGAGTAGATGGAAAAATTTAAAGTTCAATTCAATAATATGTTCAGAATGTATTTCTTTATGATTTTTTTCGTCTTTAAATGAATTCGCTATAATAGATTGTTCGCCAAATAACGTAATCGCCTGAATAAAACCAGAAATGAGAATATTTTCCTCAAAATTAAATTCAGAGACATTTTTAGTGAAAAAAGGCATTCCACTATTTTTTTGAATAAGCATAACTCCCTGAATATTTTTTATGTATTTAAAGACTTGAATTTTATCTAAAAATTGTCGTTCCTTTTCTCTTTTCCTCGGTAAAAATATATAACTTCTTGCAATTAAAGCGCCAAGAATCCCTATTACACTTAATAGCACTATTGCTATTACCCAGATTAAATAACTACTATCTGGAGTTTGTTCTTGTAATACTACTACAAGAAAAGATGATTCTGTTGTTTTATAATATCCTCCTTCAACAGATATTATAAGCTCTACGCTATAACTTCCCAATGCACTACTTGGAATATTTAATTGAACTTGGTAAGTACCATCACCTAAATTTTCAAATTCACCTATATCAAATCTCCAAGAGAAGGTTATATTGGCATTTGGAATTAAATTTCCAGAATTTTGTTCCGTTAAGTTTATTTTAATTAATTGGTCACTTCCAGCATATACATCAAGAGAATTTTCAAAATCGATAGTCCCAACAGAAATTACTACTTGTTCTACTACTATTTTAAGAATCTCTGAAACAAAAATATAATTATCTTTTTCAATTGAAACCGTCAAAAAATGAATTCCAACAGACATGACTCCCGAGCTTAAAATAGTATAATATTGTTGTCCGTTTTCATCTAAGACTCTTGAAATCCCTGATCCATTCATATATACAATAGCCCCAGAAATAAAATCATTAGTTAAAGAATCTTTATATAAAATAGTAATATTTAAAGCCTCATTCCATTGAATCGTTATAGTTTTTTCAGTTGTTTTGTCTAGTTTATTCAAATATACTTCAATATAAGTTGGATTTTCCTCTATAATTACATATATGCTTTCGAATGCTGTTTGATATTCTGGATGATTTAATTGAAAGAATATAGGATAGATATCTATTGAAAGACCACTAGTAGAAAAATATACGATAAAACCATCAGCAACAGGAAAAATCGTATAAGTTGAACCCCACGTCACATTTAATTCGGCATCGGTAATTAATTCACCTGTTCCGGCAATAGTATAATTAACCTTTAAATAAAAACCTTGATTTAATAATACTTTAACAATCGTCTCATTTAGGCTCACAACTGTAGTTATAGGATTTACTATTACACTAAATATTTCTGGACTAAACACATAATTTTCTTTAATGATTGTAATTGTTAAGAAATGAATTCCAATGGGCAAAGAACCTGCGCTTATATTAGTCTTATATTGTGTTCCATTTTCATCTATAACTCTTGAAATTGCTGATCCATTTAATTCCACTATAGCACCAGAAATGAAATGATTGGTTAATGAATCTTTATATAAAACAGTGATATTTAAATCCTCATTCGATTGAATTGTGATAGATTTATCCGTTGTTTTATCTTCTTGATTCAAATATAGTTCTATATAACTTGGTATTGGCCCTATACTTACAAAAATATTTTTAAAAGCAGTTTGATATCCAGGATGATTTAATTGAAAAATTACTGTATATATATCAATTGAAAGATTTTCGGTCGAAAAATATACTATAAAGCCATCAGTAACAGGAAAAATCGTATAAGCTGATAGCCATGTTATATTTAGAGTAGCACCACTAATTATTTCCCCCGTCCCCGTTTCTGTATAATTCACCTTTAAATAAAAACTCTCATTGAATAATACATTTACAATAGTTTGGTTTAAATATGCCGTAGTAGCTAAAGGTTGTACTTGTATAGAAATAAAGCCAGTAGTACTTCCATAATCAGTCTTATTAGCAAAAATAGTAACCATATAAACTTTTATAATGCCTTGGTCAGGAAGATGATATGTAGAAAAGTTAAGTTCATACCTACCACTACCAATATTTGATACGTTATATGGATTTTCCCAATCAGTAATAATAGTAACATTGGGAATTAACGCCTCAGAAATCGCCCCGGTAACATTTATCTGACAAATAGCATAATCATTTGCCATCGCACTAATAATAGTACTCGGCACTTCCAAAGCTAATGGTTGGGCGATAATTCTTAAATGGATCAAATTTATAGCAGTTTGGTTCTCATAATATAGCTTTGAAGCATTAAATGAAAAATAATAATCTCCAAGTGCCAAACCATCCGTGTTTACTTCAGAAAAATATGTTCCAGCACCTATATAAGCCATTGTTCCAGATGAACCAAATGTTGATTTATAAGTGATTGTCGCAAATTCAATTGCCTTATTAAGAACAGTATCATTAAATCTCACTTTTATTAGGAGAGGTTCTCCAGCAGTCTGTTCGAAAAAGGAGTCAATAGCGGTTAAACTTGTATGGTGGTATACAATAAATTCTAGTTTATAGAATCCAACTTGAGTCATGTTAACATCATCATCATTCCAAATAATACATACTGAATATTTTCCAGCACTTGCATTTTTTCTCCCTATGATAATTTCTGAAAATTCAAGACTTCCACCACTACTTACAGAAGTATTTTCTGCGTAAAATAGGGTTCCATTGGGATAAAAAATTTGTAAAGATCCATTTGTTAATTCTGGGATTGGAATTAATTCAGTATTAATTGAAGCATTAATCTTTAATTTTTCTCCATGATGGAAAGTAGAGTTTTTAATCCAATCAACACCACTCCATTTATAAAAATTTGCTTCTTTTATATAATTTGGAGCCTCCGCTACAAATTTCCATAAACCATTAGTTATTATGTTATTAGGAATTGTAAAAGTTGTATTACCATACCCTGCCCCTATTGTATCATTTATTTTATTATTTAAATAAGGATCAATTACCTCAGTAATATTCCAATTTAATGGTTTAGAAATATTGAAATAATAATCATTATAATAAGAACCAGGTTGAGTTACTGTAAAAAACATTGTCCATTGTGTCTTAGAATTATTTTCAGCCATAAATTCACTCCCCTCGATAAACAATTGCGAGTTTGTTTTTCGAGAGGATGTAGCTTCTGCATAAAAATCTGTATAGATAACTAAATTACCAGTAGAATTATGGGAAAACGAAAAATAATGGTATTTTCCCCCTTCATCTCCATTCCAAGTATTTTTTAAATTTACTGTCCCTTTACCAAATTCAATAAGATCATTAACACTTGCATTATACCCATTAGTCAAATCATTGATAGTAAGATTTATTTGAGAGGGTTTTGGGATTGTCGATAATTTCAGAGTAATATTATCATAAAATACTTTTAAATAACCCGTTGGATTAATGATAGAATTTTTATAACCTATTTCAAATGTTAATGATATATTGCCAGGAAGGGCCCAATTATATATCTCTGGTTGAATCAAAGGAACATTTCCAGTATACCAGGTATTATTATCTAAAGAATCAAGCTTTTGTTGAGTAAATTCCTGAGATCTACCATCAACATCAATAGTTAAACTATTATAAGCACCTCCACCAGGTAGCCAAGTATAATCGGTACATATTACACGGTATTTATATATTATTTCCCAATTATCAAATGGTATGTGTTCTTTTGGGACTGGAAGTGTACAATTCCAATTAGCAATTACATTAACCCATGAAGCACCAGATTCACTAAATTTCATATATATTGAATCACTTGTTCCAGTTGAGGCCTCATGCCAACCAAAAGAAACATATTCAGAGTTAGTGTAACCTTTCCAAAAATCTGAATCATATCCCGAATCAAATGTATCATTTATCCAATATTTATCATATTCATAAATATTGGATATATTACATATGATTTCATTAGCTTTCCAATAATTTGGAACTTGTATCGAAGCATTATCGTTATTTGTTATATCCAAATTGTAATTTTGAAAATTCCCATTCCCACTTTCAGAAATATTTTGAGCTTTTCCTATTCCAGAATATTCATTTAAAGGTTCATCACTTAATTTTAAATCTAGATCACTATTAGGTGTAGTTATGAGATCTGATTCATTTTTTTTATTTAGATTATCTCTAGCTATTCGATTAACATCAGAAGTTATAAGTAATGTAAGGAAAATAATTAAAATGCAAACAATTTTATTTTTCTTTATATTATAATTGTTAATCTTAGTCATCGTTCTTCTACATTCCAATATAAATCAAATATTTGAGTAAATCTTTTGGAACTATTATCTAAGTAATAGTGATATGTAAATTTGAATCATTATTATTTATTCTATATGGGATAAATCGTAAATTGAATTATTAAAATATGTAGCTAATATTTTATTAGTACTTATGAAACCTGAATTTTTGATTAAATTGTAAAAATTCTTACTTGTAAATTTAAATTAAATATAAAATAAAAAGACTATAAAGATGAAATAAGCTTTTTTCATTAATATCTTAAGAATTCTTATCCTTGAAATAGTTTAATACTTTCTGCATGTTATGATATGAGCTCTTTACTTTTGACAAATCGTTTACAAATGTGAGGTTAGTAAGAACAATATGTTTCATTCCAACTTTGGCATATTCTTCAATTCTACCGATTATCTCATCGGGAGTACCATGTAAAATATTATCATCACACATTTTTTGGGGGATTTTATTGATAGCTTCCATTATTGTCTCTCGATCATATCTAGTTGGAACATAATCAACTAATCCATAAAAGTCTTCACCTAGTGGATGTTTAGTACCGTATTCTTGGTAAACTGAATTCGGAAATGTTAATAGCATGTTTTTAACATAAGGACTTCCAATCAGTTCATCACATGCGTTATGATCTTCATCTATTATTATATATGAATACAATCCAGGAGTAATCTCATTAATATCTCTTCCAGCTTTTTTAGCTGCATTATGTATATGATTTAACCTATATTTATAAGCTTGAGGATCTGAATAAGCGGGAAGCCACCCATCACCAAGTTGTCCCGCTAAATTTAGCATTTTAGGTCCGTGAGCAGCTATCCAAATTGGAGGATATTTATTTTTTTTGAAAGGTTTTGCTGTTAGAACAGCATCTTTAAGTTTCCAAAATTCACCCTCATAATTTATTTTTTTATCACTTTCCCAGAGGAGTTTTATAATTCTTATAGATTCTTCCAATCTGCTCACGGGTTTATCCCATTTAATTCCATAAGGAATTACATTTTCAGCCTCCCCCGCACCTATCCCTAGAATAACTCTACCTTTAGAGATATTGTCCTGAGTTATTAAAGTTTGTGCTAATACTGCTGGATGCCTTCGGAATGTCTCGGTGACACTTGTTCCCAACAATATTTTGTTTGTAATCCATGCAACAACAGCTAATATAGAATATACCTCGTGAAAAATGTGAGGATCTTGTTGAACTGCTGCTACTTTAATAAGATCCGGAGTCCATATTGATTCAGGGGTCCAACCCATTAAATGATCTGCCATCCAAACAGAATCAAAACCAATTTCCTCTAACCTTTTTATTTGAGTAATTCCCTTATCAATTGGTCCAAAAATGCTACTTTCAGTTCCTATTTTTATTTCTGAAATATCCATTATTTATCACTTATAATTATTTTAAATGAATTATTAAGAAAAAAATTATTTAATTTGGTAAAAAGTTTTTCATAGAGGTTAACCCTTGAAATATTGTAATATTTTCTTTACACATCCAAATGAACTTTTTATTTTAGTAATATCGCAATTATAGGTAATATTATAAAGAACAATATGTTTCAAACCAGCTTTGGCATAGTCTTCAATTTTAGCTATAATCTCATCGGGTGTGCCATGTAAAAAGCTTTCATCGCACAATTTTGCGGGTATCTTACTCAAAGCTTCAACCATAGTTTCTCGGTCGTAATTTGTAGGGATATAGTCAAGAAGGCCGTAAAAATCTTTGCCGAATGGATGTGAAATACCAAATTTTTCAAAATATTCATTTGATTGAAGTAATGTATAATTTTTAACGTATGCGGATTCTAACAATTCATCGCAAACTCCATGATCCTCATCAATAATTATATTATGCCATAACCCAGGTGTAATTTCCTCTGGATCACGTCCTGCTTTTTTTGCAGAATTCTGAATAATATCAAGTTTTTCTCTATATGTTTTTGGATCAAAATTTGTAGGCAACCAACCATCTCCTAATTTTCCCGTTAATTCACACATTTTAGGCCCGTGCGCTGCTATCCATATAGGAGGATATTTTCCTTCTTCATAAGGTTTTATAGAAAGGACAGCATTTTTTAATTTCCAAAATTCCCCATCAAAACTAACTTTACCCTCATTTTGCCAGAGAAGTTTGATTATTTTTATTGCTTCTTCTAATCTACTAACAGGTTTTTCCCATTTAATGCCATAAGGAATGACATTTTCACCTTCACCAGTACCAATTCCGAGAATTGCACGCCCTTTTGATATATGATCCAATGTTAAAAAGGTTTGGGCTAGCACAGCTGGATGTCTCCTAAAAGTCTCTGTAACACTCGTACCCAATTTAACATTTTTAGTGTTCCAAGCTGCCACTGACATTACAGAATAAACATCGTAAAAATCATGTGGACTATTCTGAATTGTTGACATTTCAATAAGGTCTGGAGTCCAAATTGATTCTGGAATCCACCCCATTAAATGATCTGCAAACCATACTGAATCGTAGCCACTATTCTCGATTCTCTTTATGGTTTCAATGCCTCTATCAAAAGGAGGGATAAATGTACCCTCTGTCCCGAATTTTATATCAATATCCATTTTATCACTTCTATATATTTTCTTATTATGTTAAAGAAATTCTAAAAATTTTATAAATCTCTTGGATTTTAAAATTTATCAAAAGATTTGAATAAAAATACAAATTTTGATAAATAATGTTCAAAAAAAGATTAAACAATACTAGAGGAGTATGATTAGAATAATGAAGTTTAGTTTTCATATCCCTGTACCTACACCTCGTCTTGAATATATGTTCGAAGGAACGAAAAAGGCTGAGGAATGTGGCTTTTTCGGTGTTTTTTATGCAGATCATACAGTAATGTTACCTCCCGGCCCAGGAACATGTTATGATGCGTATTGTTTTTTAACATCCTTAGCAATGATAACAAAAAAAATTAAGTTATGTACTGGTGTTTCTGACTGTCATCGGTTTCATCCAGCACTAATGGCACATAAAATAGCTACATTAGACCAAATATCTAATGGGAGAGGTATGATTGGGCTTGGAGCAGGAGAAGCAATGAATATTGATATGTATGGCTTAAATAGGAATAAATCAGTTTCAAAATTAAGAGAATATATTATCTTATTGAGGGAATTTTGGACTAAAAAAAAAGTTAATAGAAACAGTGAATTCTGGGGAGAAATAAAAAAAGCTTATATTCAAATAAAACCAATTCAGAAAAGTCCACCAATTTATATTGCTGGCAATGGCCCAAAAACACGTCAAATAACTGGAGAATTAGCAGATGGATGGTATCCACTTTATCAACCACCATGGCTCTATAAAGAGAAGAAAAAAGAAGTTTTTGATGCAGCAAAAGGAGCTGGTCGAGATCCAACTGATATTGATTATGTTTATGATTGTTTTGTAGCCATTGACAATGAGGATCCCGAGAATGCTATAAAAAGATGTGAATTCTTTAAATCTTCCTATCTATTAAATTCCTTCATTACGAACGAAGCATATCCTAACTTAGATTTACCAGAAGATTTTAATGTTCATGATTTTGAAATGAACAGTATAAATTCAATGGATTACTTAGAAAATTTGGATAAATTGCCTGAAACAATTTTGCAAGACACCAACTGTCTAGGTACAGTTGATGATGTCATTTCAAGTATAGAAAAATATAAACAAGCTGGAGCGACACATATGAGTTTTATGAATCGAGGTCCGGATACGAATAAAGTCTATGAAATATTTCGAGATAAGATAATCCCGTATTTTAAAGAATTAGAATAAATTATCTTTTATTTTTCTCTACCCATTCTTCTGCTAGAATTCCCATCATTATTGCATCATGATAAGCTCCCTTATACCACATAAATTGACGTTTTCGCCCTTCTTCAATAAATCCTACTTTTTTATATGCTTTTATGGCTCTAACATTGTAATCATAGACAAGCAACTCGATTCTGTTTAGATTCACTGTGTTAAAGCTATATTCTAATAATAATTCTATTGCTTCAGTACCAAATCCTTCATTTTGATACTCTTTTTCTCCAATTACTATTCCAAGTTCTCCTACTCGATTTTTCCAATCTATTTTATGGATTCCACAATTACCTATAAGTATCTCTGAGTTATCTTCATTTGGAATAACAATAGAAAAATGAATAGTATCCTCACGTTCTTTTAATGTTTCCATCCATTCTTCTTCAGCCATCCTAGTCATTGGACGATAGATTATAAGATATTGAGTAATTTCGGGATCATTAAACCATTTTAGAAATGAATCTATATATTTTCTCTTAATAGGACCTAATTTGATTCTTTTCCCTCTTAACATAAAAGAAAGAAATCAAATTTATAATAAAAATTTATCCTTTAATATCAAATTTAAGATAAAAAAAGAAAAAGGATAATTTTAAAACGTAATATCTTTTTTACGCGCTACAAACTTTACAATCTCAAATGAAATGATGCACACTAAAGAAATTAAGAAGCACACCAGCCAATCTAATCCTGTTAAAAACATGAACATAAAATTGAGTCCTACAGAAGCTAAGAAAACTTGTACTCCAGGAATATATATTAGAGCAATGAAAACAAAGAATAAAACTCCAATTAGAACAAACATAAATTTATTTCGATCTTCAATAAGACTCTTTATCAACGATTTATTTGGCCTTCTAATCTGATATACAAGAAAAGATTCGCAGAAAAATAAAGTACACATCATCATTGTTAAGGTTTTTCCAATAGTTCTGATTACATTTATTTTTTCTGCAGCTTCGGCAAATGCAACTGCCGGAATTTCATATACTTGGGGTGGTAATAAGGCTTCATCAGCATAAAGATAACCCGGAACTATATTTTCAGGAAAAACAGGATATAAGCCTGTAATTGTTATAAAATATACTATTATCATACTTATAGCAAGTAAAATACCAAATATCAATAATAGTTTAAGAGTATTTTTTGAAAGGATTTCTTCTGAGTCCCGCGGTTTTTCTTTCATAATATCTTTTGAAGTAGTATCAAATGTAAGAATTAAACCTGGAAATATATGTAAAGTTATTGAAAGAAAAACCCATTGATAATAGAAAGCCTCATCTAAGAAATACGGTAAATCTAATATAATAGCTAATAAAAATTGGACAATCCCTTCAAATACATTAATGACAATATAAAAAAATACTACAGCACGGACTCTTAAGAATATCCCCCTTCCTTGTTGAATGCCAGAGACTATTGAATTAAATGAATCGTCAGATATCACCATATCTGAAGCTTCTTTAGCTACATCCGTTCCGGTAATTCCCATTGCTACTCCTGCATCCGCCATATTTAAAGCTAAAGCATCATTCACTCCATCACCAGTCATAGCAACAACCTTTTTTTGTTCTTGATATTTTTCAACGATATTTTCTTTATGTTCAGGAGCTACACGAGCAAATACCTTGATTCTGCTGAATTCCTCATAGTTTTTGATATTTTCAATATCTTTCCCTTCTAAAACGATATCACTTTCTTTTGTTATAATGGCGATTTGTGAAGCAATAGCCCTAGCAGTAGCAGGAGAATCTCCTGTGATCATTACCACATCAACACCTGCTTCATGACACTCTTCTACAGACTCTCTTACACCTTCTCTTGGAGGATCTAAAATTGTAACGAACCCAATATATGTCATATCTGTTTCACTTATTTCTCTACCTTCATCTCCTTCTGGGGGAATCTGATTCATTTCTTTATAGCACAAACTTAAAATTCTATAGCCTTGATTAGCATATAAATCTACGATTTCCATAATCTTCTTCTTTATCTCATCTGTAAATTGGATTTCACTATTATTATATATTACTTTAGAACATAAGGGCATTAAAATTTCACTTGCGCCCTTAGTAAAGGAAATGTAGATTTTATCTCTTTTATAAAGTTTAGTCATTCTTTTTAAAGAAGAATCAAATGGATATTCTGTAATAGATTCATAATCCTCAAGAAGATAATCACCCATACCCTTCTGGAATAAGACCATTAGTGCTCCCTCTGTAGGAGAACCAATCACATTCCAATTGTATAGGGTTTTTCCAGATATTTCAATTTCATTTTTCACTAACGCAGAATTATTATTTAAGAAACCAGAAGTTAAAAGTAATTTAAGATGTGGGTATTCATCGATATGTTTAACATAAACATGATTCTTAGGGTCATCCATTAAAATAATACTTCCATCAGGGGTATAACCACTGCCTGTTACTCGATATATTGATCCATTTGTCCAAACATGTTGAATAGACATTTGGTTCTTAGTTAGTGTACCTGTTTTATCAGAACATACAACACTTACACGTCCTAAACTATCAACTGAAGCAAGATTTCTTATAATTACGCCACGATGAGCCATATTAAGAACTCCAGTTATTAAGACAATAGTAACCAATAATGGTATATTAATTGGCATGAGATCAAGAGCAGAGTTTAAACTTTCCACAATTTCAGGTGATCCCCTTGCAACCCAAATAATCATTAATGTAATAAACCAAAAAATGAAAACAATGATCCCTAACCATTTACCAAAATTATTCATTTTTTGTCGAATTGGAATCTCGCTTGTACCAGCTTCTTCTAAGCCATGAGAAATCTTTCCAATTTCTGTATCTCCACCAACTTTTACAACTATGGATTTACCCGTTCCTGTAGAAATAAATGTTCCATAAAACACCATATTACTACGTTCTCCTATAGAGATGTCTCTTTTTTTTAATGCTTCCCCTAATTCTATTTTTCTTACGGGTTCACTTTCTCCTGTTAATGATGCCTCATTTACTACAAGATTAAAAGATTCAATTATTCTTGCATCAGCGGGAATTTTATCTCCTTGACTTAGTACTAATAGATCGCCCACAACAATTTCTTTTGTCGGAACCTCTAATTTTTGCCCATTTCTTATGATAGTTGACGTAGGAGCCGTCAATTCGCGCAAAGCTTTAAGCTTTTTAGTAGCTCGATATTGCTGAATTATTGCGACTAAACAGTTTAAAAGGACGATACCTAAAGTCAATGCAATAAAAGTTAAATTTCCTTCTCCCCCGAAAACCCATGCTAAGAATAAAATTAACGCCCCGATTAAATAGATAACGATTAACCAATTAAATAATGGCGCAAGGTATATTTTAATAAAACCTTTAGAAACTTTGGGGATTTCATTTAAACCATATTTTTCCAATCTGTTTGTAGCTTCTTTTACAGATAAACCGTTCTTAGGATCAGTTTGAAATTTTTTGTAGATTTCGCCTAATTCAAGATTATAAAAATTTTCTTCTGTAGATTCCATTGTGGTTCTTCCACAGTTTTTAACATATAATTGAATTCAAATTTCTATTCAATATAATAAATAACCTATGATATTCATAACTTTTAATTTATTGCTTTTTTGGTAGAATGCATTTATTAGTAATTTTTCAAAATAAAAATAAAATTAAAAATGCATGTTTTTTTCTCGAGCAAAATATTTAAAAGCTTCAATACCAATTATACCCGGTAAAGCAAATAAAATACAGAGTATCCAATCTGTTCCACTTAGAAACATAAAATTTATTTGTAAATCTAACCCTAAAACATCATTTACATAGTAATTAACAAGATATGAAAAACAAATAAAAAGAACATGTAAAACTAACGTAAACATACAAATAACCAATAATGAGAGGCTAAATTCTTCTTTTATACTTCTATTGAGAGATTTATTTGGTCTTCTAAATGTCCATATGAAATTTGTTTCGAGAATAAATATGGTAGTAATAAACATAGTTCTTGCTTTTTGAGCTACTAATTCAGAAAATGGAGAGGCAGGATTAATATAGCTAATGTATGGATTTAAGTTCCAATTATTCAACGGAATGACGTGCCATAACGTCAATTGCAGAATTAGAACTAATCCCAAACCCATAAGAAAAGCTTGTAGTAATAACATTACCCACATATTTTTATTTAATATCTGTTCTTCATCTCGGGGAGGTTCAAGCATAATATCCTTAGGATGAGTATCTATTACTAATGCTAAGGAAGGAAGAGAATGTACAATACCAAAAATGTAGATATGTTGCCATTCTGAACTAAAGAGATCAAATGAAGGAATGAATTCATAAGTAAAAAATATAATTGCTTCCATAATATTCAAACAAATAAAAAAATATATTATAGTTCTAATTTTCGAAAACAAACCACGACCTATTCTAACTCCCTTTTCAATAGAGGTAAAATTATCATCAGATATAACCATATCAGCAGTTTCTTTTGCAACATCCGTTCCTGTAATGCCCATAGCTATACCTGCGTTAGCTAGTTTTAAAGCTAATGAATCATTAATCCCATCTCCCGTCATAGCGACTACTTTATCGTTATCTTGATAATGTCTAACAATGATTTCCTTATCTGAGGGCTCTACACGAGCAAAAACAGAAATTTTTTTAAAATCTAACATTGATGGATTTTTTAATTGAAAACCTTCAACAACTAAATCTCCTTGTTTGTAAATTCCCATTTGTGAAGCGATTGTTTTTGCTGTTGCCGGATGATCACCTGTAATCATTTTAACGTTTATACCTCCATTTTGACATTGTTCAATAGACTCTTTAACACCTTTTCTTGGAGGATCCATAATTGAAACAAATCCTAATAAAATTAATTCTTTTTCTACGTCTTCTCTTTTGGCGTTATTAAGGTCAGAAAGCATTTTATAAGATAATGCAAGAGTTCTATATCCTTGATTTGCACTCACTCCTATTTTATTCAAAATTTCTTTTCTAAAATTTGAATCTAATGGTTTTATATCTCCATTTATATCAATGCTCGAAGAAATGTCAATAATTCTTTCAGGAGCTCCTTTAGTAAATACAAATATATCATCTTCATTACTAATAGACTTACATATTGAGCTCATTCGTTTTAATTCAGAACTAAAAGAAAATTCAGTAATAAATTCATATTTCTTTTTAATATCATAGGGAATATATCCCGCTTTTTCAACTAGTACTAATAAAGCTGCTTCAGTTGGAGAACCTAAGGCTCGTCTTACTGCCATTTCTCGTTTTTCTCTTAATCTGATTTTAACATCTTCATATATAAGTTGAGCATTATTATTTAGCACCATTGAGTCTATGAATTTAATAAATGTAAGATTTTCTTTCAAACTTATCGGAGTACTATTTTGATATATTTCTCCTTCAAAATCATAGCCAGAACCGGTGACATCATATTCTTCTTCGTTGATCCAGAACTTTTCAACAGTCATTTCATTTTTGGTAATAGTTCCTGTTTTATCTGAACAGATTACAGAAACTCGACCGAGAGATTCAATTGACGAAAGATTTTTGATTATTACGCCACTTTGAGCCATATTTAGTACTCCTGTAATTAAAACTAATGTCGATAAAATGGGAAGATTTATAGGTAAGACATTAATTGCTCTTAAAATAGAACTGACAAGTGCAATACTAATTTCTGATTGAATAAAATTACCTTCAATTAACAATAAAGAAAATTTATAAATAATTAAAATAATCAAATTTATTACGACGATTGTCCCTAAAATATACCCTAATCTATTCAATTTTCTTGTGAGCGGGATATCTTCGATACTTCCCATTTCATTAAGTGTTTCAGATATTTTCCCAATCTCAGTATTGATACCTGTTCCTGTAATCAATGTTTTTGCCCTACCTGTGTAAACATATGTTCCCATAAATACCATATTAGATTGCTTTTGTATTGAAACATCCCTTACTTGGATTTGACTTGTTATTTTTTCTACTGGCTCGCTTTCACCGGTTAGAGGAGCTTCATCAACAGTAAGATTTACATGACTTATAATTCTCCCATCTGCGGGAATTTTATCTCCTTGTTCCAATATTACAACATCTCCCGGTACTAATTCTCTATTTGGTACTTCGAATTGATCTCCATCTCTAATGACAGTGGCTTTTAATGCAGAAATTTTACGTAGAGATTCTAAAGCTTTCTGTGCTCTAAATTGTTGAATTACAACAGTTGCAGAGTTTAAAATTACAACAGTAAAAGTAATAACTGTTTCTTCGGCAGAACCTAAAATTACTATCACTACACCAGTTATAATAAGAATAACTATTAAAAAATTAAAAATTGGAGCTAGATAGATTTTCCAAATTGATTTTTTTATTTTTGGTAATTCGTTATACCCAAATTTTAAATATTTTTGATTTAATTCTGATGATTTTAATCCATGGTCAATATCAGTATTGAATTTTTTAACTATATTTTCAATTGACTGGCTGTAATAATTGATTTCATTTTGATTCTCTGACGATGACATCTTAATTATTTAAACTGTAAGTTTAATTTAAATATTATTTAATAAGGATTTGAAGTATATTAATAATTTTGACTAAGGAAATAATTTTTAAATCACATTTCAAGATTTTGGAGATCTCCTAAAAAATTTAAAAATCTTTTTTCCCCGAAGGGTCTCCCAATACTTCTTTTAAAATGTGATATTTCTTTCGAATAGTAGTACTTGAAAATTTACTTGTCTTTTCAATTAAATTTTGAGTGAATATTTTCCGATTGTCAAGTGTTTGTCCTATGTAATACATCAATCCCGCTGTAAATGCTTTATAATTTCGATTCTGAATTTGACTATATGAGATTTTATTTAAAACTTTATCAACTAATAATAACATTTCAATTTTAGTTTTCTCATACTCAATTTTGTCATTAAAAAACTCTTGAACGTCCTTGAATGAAATATTGTTTAGATCTCTTTGAAAAACAATTTTTATTTTATTTTTGATCTCCTTTTCTAGATCTGAAGCACTTTTTTTCTCTTTAAATATCTTTTCAGTTCTTTGAACTTTTAGCATGGCGTTACTTATCATCTTTTTATTAATTTTATGACCAAATTCTCTAGAAACTTTAATAAACTCCTCAATCCGTATATTAGTGGTGTCCTTTATTTCGATCCACACAATTGTGAGAAAAATAATGACCATATTTTGATAATTATGGCGATGGTATTTGTTATACTTCAAATATCTGTCCTTAATTTCTTTATATTTTACATTATTAATGTTTAATCCGATCCCATGGCTTTTTAATAATTCAATTGTCTTTTTTTGTTCAGTAAAATCAGATTTATAGTCTCGGAACCATTTTTCAAGTGTTTTAATTCGATCGTATTTCTCTTTAATTACGGGATCTTGAAGCGCCTTCGAATCACTTTTACTGATTCCTCTTTCATAATCTCTCTGCGAATCTGTATAAAAGTCGCTAGTTGATACTGAGGATTCAAAAGCTAAATTATCTTCCATGATTAATCCACAATCTTGACAAACTATAAATCCACTGTCTTGTTTGACATTTTTATGCGAACAAGTAAAAATTTCCGAATTGGAGTTCTTCTTTTTTTTCAATCAAAAATCAATTTGAAATATTTAATTACAATTAAATAGAATTTATATAAAAAACAATAATATTAAAAATTTTTAATAATTTCAAAAACAATAATAAGTATAATTGTATAAAAAATTTTCTTGGATTTTTAAAAAAATTAAGGTGAGTTAAAATGGAGTATAAAAAGGTTCTAAAATTTCTTCAAATCGTCGGTTCTATATTTATCATTCTTTCATTACTCGAGATTGCTTTTATCATTTTGTTAAATTTTACACCGTTTATTCTTGATGGAAATTCACTTTTATTATCGGAATTTATATATTCATCTACAATCTTCCCGCTTAATGGAACAGTTTTGTGGCTATTTCTAATAATTTCTATGTGTTGTTATTTAATTGTAGGAATTTTTATGTTTAAAAGATCGTTAAAAGATGACATTGAAAGTATTCCATTAGCAAAGTTCATAGTCGTAATTGGGATGGTAGTCTTATTAGGAGCTTTTATTAAAATGAATTATTTAGTATTATTAGGTAAAACTGATATTACGACACCTTTTACTACTATCAATTTTCAGACTGCTCTTTATGATATGGATATTACTTCAATTATACCCGCAATATTTTGGGTTTCCTTTATGACGGTAAATACTTACTATTTACTTATTGGATTAACTATTACTGCTGTTGGAATAAAATACACTCTCCAACAAGAGCAATCTAAAAAATCTTAATTTTTTATTCGATTTAAATTCATACTGTCTTATGGATTAAGAAAATATTAAGAGTTTTTTTTAAATAATAAAAAAGTTAAAAAAGTTTAATTAGATTATTCGAAACTTAGAGCACTTCTATATAAGCTTACTTTTTATCTGTTTGGCGCGACTTCGCAAAGTGACTTCCGTAATCTTTGCAATCTCCGCCACGCGAGACTGAGTCTTGCGAATACATCCATTTTTTGCTGCTATATAGATACAAGCTGCTGCTAATCCTTTTGGATCTTTTCCGGTTCTTTTGAGACCATTTTTTGAAGCATCTTTTAACATATTAATAGCATTTTTTTGTATTTTTATCGGTAGATCCAACTCATTACCAAATCGAAATACTAAACTCTCAGCAGTAATAGGCTGATACCTTAAATTAATCTCCGGTAATACTTCACGAATAATCATAGCTAAACTCCTATGAACTGTTCGCCTTGGTGTTAATGATGCTTCGCATATCTCATCTAATAATCGTGGAAAATCATGGACACGGATAGCAGCATATAAGGAACCTGAAATAAATCCATTTATTGATCTACCCATAGTTAATTTCTTTTTTGCCACAATACTATATATTTTCCACGCTGTTTCCGAAATGTATTCTGGTATGTTAAGTTTGGAAGTCAACATTTTTAATTTCGGTTTTGCTTCCCAAAAATTCCTCTCAATGCTTGAGATTAATGAATTTTGAATTTTTGAAAGTCGAGAGAAGAGAGCTTGTTCTTTAGCACCAATAGATTTACCTTTACTGTCTGTTTTCGTATTTGGTAACATAGTACGTGGTCCAAAATCTCGCCATCGAGGTTCTGTTCTACGGCGATTCTGAATTTCTTCTATTGTATAGGCTCTCCTTTCATTTCCAACGAAAGTTCGTTCAAAGATCACGCCACAATTTAAACATACTTTATTGCCATCTCGAGATTCAATAATAGGAATATCACAACAACTTGATTGAGGTAATTGATCTTCATCGATTTTATTATTATAAATTCGGTCACGATACTGATCATTCATGATTATTCACAATAAAATAAATTGTTAAAAAAGCGCTAATTACATCATATCACGGCTATTAAATTAGTAATAGTAGGTGATATGCTTATTGATCATAGTTACGTATTTAAATATTTTGAAAAAAAAATGTGGAAGATAATATTTTCTGAATTTTTTTTTGTCTCTTTAAATAACGGTGGGTATATTTTCCCAATCTTTAAAAATCTAGGTGAACAAATTTTGGAAAATGTTAAATTTTTTGTTAAAAAATTATAAGAATTAATCATACATTAGGTTTTTAAATTATTATATGCAAATTATGTCTATGAACTCCAAAAATGAAGATGAAATCTATCGAAAACTTCAGATTTATTTAGATTCTCTTCCAATTGATTACCCTGAAACTAAATCTGGTGTAGAAATTAGGATTCTAAAACCTCTATTTACTCCTCAAGAAGCTGAAATTGCGTTAAATCTTAAGATAATCCCTCAAGAACCAAAAGCAATGTTTCGACCTTTTAAAAAAAAAGGTTGGACATTAGAACAATTCTCTGAAGCGCTTCTCACAATGGCTAAAAAAGGATCAATAAATTGGATTCGAAGAAGAGATGGAACAAATTATTATTCAATCACTTTTTTACTTGCAGGATTTTATGATTATCAAATAGATCGCCTTACCAAGGAGTTTGCAGAAGATTTTGACCAATACATGGACGAAGGTTTCGTATCTGCTATGTTAGAAAATGGTATTTTACAAATGAGAACCATTCCTATAGAGAAAAGTATTAATTTGGAATGCCATGTCTCTAACTTCGATGAGATTAAAAATATTATAGAAAATGTTGATAAGACATTATATTTAAGTCCCTGTATATGTAGGCAATCTAAAGAAGTTCAAGGAAAAGGTTGTAACCATCCAATAGATACTTGTATTTCAATTGGTGTTAATCCTCGGATTTTTCTTGAACAAGGTCGTGAGATTACAAAAGAGGAAGCTCTTGAAGTATTGCGAATGACACAAGATAAAGGAATGGTTATATGTCCCAGTAATGCCCAAAATCCATTTATGATATGCTCCTGTTGTGGATGTGCTTGTGTATTCCTTGGTAACCTTAAAAAGTATGCAAATCCCGCTCAGTATGTTAATTCAAATTATTTTATAGAAATTGATAAGAATTTGTGTTCTGGTTGCGCTGAATGTATTACTAGTTGTCATATGGACGCTAATAAAATCAATAATGAGAGCATTAGCGAAGTCGATCTTGGTTATTGCATAGGATGTGGAGTCTGTATCCCAAGTTGTCCTAATAATGCGCGCCAATTAATTAAAAAATTAGATGAATCTATTCCACCTGAAAATCTTACAGAATTATATCAAGTTATTGCAAAGAGAAAAGCATCTCTTCAAGAAAAAAGAAAAATAGATAGCAATTATTGTAGAATTAATAAGATTAGTTGAAAGTTTTAGTAAAAAAAAAGAAAAAAAATTGATTTTTTATTTTTACCTTATTATTAAAGCTTTTGCGGTTTGTTTAGTTTCTGCAAACTTATTATATTGCCTTCTAACATATTTTATAAGCTTTAAAAGTAAAATAGTGCCAATTATAGCCATTGCGAATAAAATCAATGTACTGTAGGGTGTAAATGAGCAATGTGCGTAGTATCCTAGATAACATGGTTTACTAGCCTCATCCGGCATTAAAGTCATAATCCCTGAAGCTATTCCGCCTATTATTAAAGATCCTACGAAAATTGTATAAAATAAAAATAGGATTGATTTTATTATCTTTCTCGATATGTTTTTTACTGAGTTTTTATTTTTTTCCATCAATTTTCACCTCATTTTGTTTTGAGTTAATGTAATAGACTCCATTCTCCTCATATATTTTCATGTAAACTGAAAATTGTATAAAACAATCATAATAAATTATGGAAAGAATTGGATTTTCAATTAAAATATAAAAAAGTTATGGATTTGATAATTCATTTATCAACCAAATAGTTGAAAATTTAACTAAATTTGATACTGAAATGGGTTGACTCATTAGCTCTTATCTGAACTTAGAATTATATCTAGAAGGATTCTATGCATTAATTAAAAAACAATGAGGTGATATTGATTAATTTTAATTGCCCATGCCCTAAAACAGGATGTTCGAATCATGGTAATTGTGAGGAATGCAAAAAATATCATTCTAATTCAAATGGTTTGCCTTTTTGCGAGCGTAAGCATGGCTTTTTCACAAAAGTCTTTTATCGGAAAAATTATCAAATGCTTCAAACATTAAAAGGGGAGGGAAAAGTATGAAAAAAGCGGTAATTCTATATGATTCTGTATATGGAAATACAAAGAAAGTAGCAATGTCATTGAGCCGCGGACTAGAGGCAGGAGGCCTTTATGTAGATAGTGTTCCTATACAAGATTTTGATATAGTAGAAATAAAGAACTATGAGATTATTGGAATTGGAGGCCCAACACACTTTCATGGAGCATCGAAACAGATGAAATTATTTTTAAAACGAATTAAACATCTCAAAATTGGGGATAAATATGGATTTGCTTTTGAAACAAAAGCAGATTTTCGTTTAGCAGGATCAGCAGCAAAAAGAATTATAAAATACTTAAAAAGTATGAAATTCAAAATCATATATCCCACCATTACCGGGATAGTTCTCGATAAAGAAGGCCCCTTACAAGAAACTACTTCAGATATGATGGAGCAAATTGGACTAAATCTCTCAAACAAAGTAAATAATAACAAAACTCAAAAAAGCATAAATCAAAGTATTAAAAAATCTAATAATTCAAGTGGTAACTTGTATATAAATCGATTAAAATGGATCCTATTAGGAGGAGGTCCCATTTTTTTCTTTATTCGAGCAATCTATCTTGCGAGTACTGGTGGTGATTGTTTTGGGCCAATAAACCCGATTTTTTCTTGGTTTCTCCTCTTATTAGAAATTAGCTTATCGGCAACGGTAGGGATTTCAGGAATATCAGGTTTAACATTATGGATGAAAACAGAAAATCAGAGAGAAACATTAAAAACATTAAATTTACGCAAGATTGTCTTATTTGGGGGTATTACTACCTATATCGTGCATTTTATAAGAGTTGCTATTTGGATAAGTTTATGTGTAATATAAGCTGTTCTCAGAAAAAATAAATTAAATCTTTTTTATTTATACAAAATTTTTTCTTTCCAAGTATCAAAATAATATACCTTATACATAATATCAAAAATGATTGAATCGATATTTTCTTTTTTTACATTCTCAACTAATTCAGTTAGTTCTTTCATATTATTAGCCCAAACCCAACATAAAATTACATTGGGGAGATTACTAAATGTCCAGCAATAAAATAGGTTTGGATGATATTTTTCATTCAAAAAATGAGCAATTTCGTTCTTATCAAACGACGGATTTACAATTATTTGAAATACGGAAAAAATGTCATTTGAAGCTTCAGGATTGAAATCAATAGATAATTCAATGATACCTTCTTCAATCAATCTTGTTAAACGTCTACGAATTGTATTTGAAGTGCTTTTAACTTCATCTGCTACTTCTGATATTGGTTTTCTTGAATCGTTATGCAGTGATCGAATAATCTCTAAATCAAGTTTATCATAGTTCATTGCTCTTGATTTTGGAACGATGTAGGGGATTGGCGCGATATAATGTACTCCTGAAAGTAATCCTATTTTTGGAGATTGAATTTTAGCAGTTTGTGATATGAAGGAAGAATAATCATCTAATTGATGAATATTTTCTAACATTGCTCCTATATACATATAATTTCTACTTGACAATGCGATCTGCCAAGTATTATCATGTTTTTCTAATTCAACTATCGCTTTATTTATATCTTGATCATTACTTTGTCCAAAAATAAATACATAAATTGCATTTATAGCATATGGCTTCAATCTTGCAGCAAATCTTTCTATAACTCTTAGATCTATGAGTATCTGTATTCTTTTATATATAGCATTAACAGACAACCCTAAATAATCTGAAATCTCTCTATATGTTAATCTTGAATTATTCATTAAAAGCAGAATAATTTTAATATCGATTTCATCCATATACTGTAGATATTAAAAAGAAATTTAATTAGTTTAATTATACTTATTCATTAAGCATTTTAAACCTTAAATATTTAATATTTTTTATTCACTCCACCTTATTCTTTTCTTTCATAATCATGCAAATTGATAATATAATTATTATGGTACCTATTAAATGGTAGATTGTGAAAAGTTCTCCAAGAAAAAGAAAAGAAAAAAAAGAAGAAACTATAGGTGTTAATGAAATAATTATGGCTGCTTTCCCAATCTGAATATATGTCAATGTTTTATACCATAAGAATAAACTGATGCCGTAATCTAAACCCATAATTAAGAAAAATATAAAATTAATAGGATTAATAACTATGAAAATATTTTCAAGAGGACAAACTAAGAAATAGATAATTGTTAATAGAATACCAGAAATAAAATTCCGTATAAAAACTACCTGAGAAGGAAATAACTCGTTTCTCTCAAAACTAATTTTAGTAATTGTATGGACAAAAGTAAAGAGTATTACACTTAAAAGAAGAATGATTACACCTAGATTAAACTCAAGTAAGTTAAAGGAGCCACCAGTAATCGCAACAATTAGACCAAAAAATAGGAGAAAGCAAAAAGCAATTTGCTTTTTATTAATCTTTTCTTTTAATAAAAAAAATCCAAAGATTAATGCGAAAATGATTTCTGATTTCAATGTTAAGGAGCTTATTATCGCACCTGCTAATTCGTATCCAATATAAAGTAGTATAGGAACGGCACTAAACGATAACCCTATAATGATCAGCACTTTAATATTTACTCTCTTTTTCCAACCGTTAAGTAAAGAGTAATTTCTTTCTTGTACTTCTGAGCTTTTTGTTAATTCTTTTTTTAATTTACGTCTTTCTAATATAAATATAGGGAAAAAAATTAGTGCTTCTATTATGGCAGTAATTGCACCAAATAAATAGGGATCTATTATACTGGGACGAGCATTCGATATTACTGGTTGTAAACCAATTGTAAAAATGGTAATCGAAGCAAAAATTACTCCCTTTTTTAAATTATAGTTTTCCACGCTATTAGAAAAAAATTAATTAATAATTAAAAATTTGGGAATTAAACTTAAAACTATAAAATAATAAATAGCTTGCTGGAAATGGATGTAAATAAAGGATGGTTTATAATAAAAATCAATGAATTTCTTGAAAATGATGAGAGTAATAAAATGAGTAAGCTTGATGACTCATACATATTCGAGCCAAATGTATTGGTTGGTATTGCTGATGGGCGTGATCCTATTTATAATAGGTATAAAAATATAATTGGTGAATTTCATCTAACTCCTTCTGAGGCTTATGAGTGGTATTGTAAGAAAAAAGGTATTGAATACAACGATAGAAATCTAAGTGTAGTAGCATATATTCTACCTATCAATCATAAAACTAAGATTGAGAATCTTAATTATTCTAAAACTATGCCCTCTGAAAGATGGGCTCATACAAGGCTTTTTGGGGAACAAGCAAACATAAATATTCAAAGCCACTTAATAGAGCAATTGAAAAAGTTTGGAATTAATGCTTTCTCTCCTGCTCTTGATAAGAGCTTATTTAGAATTAACCGAAAAATTTGGGCATCTAACTGGTCTCATAGACATAATTGCTTCGCAGCGGCTCTAGGCTCATTTGGGTTATCCGATGGATTTATTAATCCACGAGGAAAGGCAATGAGGTGTGGTAGCCTTATAATTGATTTAAAACTTCCATCTGATGCGTATAATCGCTCCTCAGATCCTTATGAATTATGTATTAAATGTGGTGAATGTATTTCTAGATGCCCGGTAGATGCTATAAGCTTCGAGAATCACCATAATAAAATGATTTGTGCTCCACATGTAACAAGTACAATTCCTTTTATCAATCAAACTTATGGGATTAATATTTATGCTTGTGGTTTATGTCAAGTTGGAGTTGCATGCTCGGATGATATTCCAAAAAAGTAAAAGAAATAAGACAATAAATAAAGTATTAAAATTGTAAGAATAACTATTGAATATAAAAAGATTCACTTTAAAGTAATAAAAACAGAGCCTAAATATTTCTATGTAAAGTCAGATTTTTAAATTAAATTTTGTTTTTAAAAAAATCGGAATATGAAAAAAGCATGAAATGTTACTTTTTAAAAGTTCCAAATTGAGGAAAGCTCTTTAATTGCATGGAACTAAACACAGGACCATCCTTACATACTGTTATATTGTTATCATCGCCAATACAACACGATCCGCACAATCCTATTCCACATTTCATTTTTCGTTCTAAACTTGCTTGAAGCTCAATTTTTTTTGAATCAGCTATTTCCAGAATTCGTTTCATCATCATTTCGGGACCACAGGTTATAATGAGGTCAATATTTTCTTTATAAATAATTTCCTCGAGAGTCTCAGTTACCAAACACTTTTTTCCATAAGAGCCATCTTCCGTGGTACACATAGTATTTGGGATTAGAGTGCTTAACCTTTTTTCAAACATTAATGATGCTTTATCTTTTGCCCCGATAGTGATAAAAACATTTTTCTTATTATTTTTTAATGGTTCTATTAGGGTTGTTAGAGCTGCAATTCCCATACCTCC
>Ga0307378_10000869_pt1 | contig 50545 bp, 26 predicted proteins | sample UN1MG_FD_202238 | JGI IMG/M metagenome (GOLD analysis project Ga0307378, IMG submission 202238) | Soil microbial communities from Risofladan, Vaasa, Finland - UN-1 | ecosystem: Environmental > Terrestrial > Soil > Coastal area > Acid sulfate soil | place: Finland: Risofladan, Vaasa | collected... | reverse complement strand
TGAATATCCGTTAGAGCACATCTCGCCCTGGGAGCAAAAGATCTACTCCAAACTGTTTTTCGATCGAGACCCGGACGATCCGGTTGCGGTGGACGTGCTCTTGCGCACGTTCGGCGAGCGTTTCGGCGGGTACCGGGGGCTGGCGGTGCACTATGTGTGGGAAGACCTGTTCTGGCGCTGGAAGCACGAAGGCGTGGCGTGGCTGGACAGGCTGATCAGGCTATAGGCTGGATAACCTCCCGCAGGCTGTGAGCCTGCGGGAGGTTTCAGGCGACGGTTGGTCTTGGGGATAAGCGACTGTGGCGATCAAAGAGATCCAGGCCAAGGTGCTGCTGGCACACGTGCGGCAACCCGATCCCTGGTTCGGCCTGCGCTACAACATGAACCTGTACCGCGGCTGCCAGCACCGCTGCATCTACTGCGACTCGCGCAGCGAGTGCTACCAGATCGAGCACTTTGACCGCGAGGTGCTGGTCAAGGCCAACGCCATCGAACTGCTCCAGAAAGAACTGGCCCGCAAGCGCGTCGTGGGCACCATCGGCCTGGGCTCGATGAACGACCCGTACATGCCGCTGGAGGCGCAAGTGAACCTGACCGGGCGGGCGCTCCGGGTGATCGCCCGCTTTGGCTTCCCGGTGCACGTCATCACCAAGAGCGACCTGGTGCTCAGGGACCTGGACACGCTGTGCGAGATCAACCGGGTCTACGCGGCGGTCAGTTTCACCGTCACGGCCGCCGGCGACGACCTGGCGAAGAAGGTAGAGCCGAACGCGCCACTCGTCTCGGCCCGCTTGCGCGCGATGCAGGTGCTGGCGGAACACGGCATCCACACGGGGCTGACCATGATGCCGGTGCTGCCCTTCATCGAGGACAACGAGGAGAACGTTCGCCAGATCGTGGAGCAGGCGCACGCGCACGGGGCGGCGTACATCATGCCCAGTTTCGGCGTGACCCTGCGCGACCGCCAGCGCGTCTACTACTACGAGCGGCTGGACGAGTCCTTCCCCGGCCTGCGGCAGAGGTACGAGCGGGCGTATGGCGAGCGGTACCACTGCCCGGTGCCGGGTGCGGAGAGGTTGGCGCGAGTGTTCGAGGACCTGTGCCGCCAGTATGGCATCGCCACGCGCATGACGGCATACGAGCCTGGCGCCGCGAAGCAGTTGAGCCTGTTTTGATGTCGGCGCCGGCGCGCCCCTTCCCCTGCTCCTTTTTGCTCTTGCGAGAGGCAGATTCCAATCTTTCCTTCACCACCCATATACCGGTCTCTGCTACACTGTGGATTGAGACTGTCACAACCTGACCCGCCTCGCCGTGCACGTGCCGAGGAGGGCATCGTAGACAACACAGAGCCGACCCCCTGCCAGCAGGCATTTTGGCGGGCGGTCGGCTCGTTTTGTCTCTGGAGAGGGTGCGGAGCGGCCGCGGCTTGCCCTCCTACCTGAATTGTGATACAATGTTTTCAGAGCAAACAAGCCTCACAGTTCCAAGGCTCGAGGCTTGGCCAGGGTTTGCTTACGGTCAAGGTGCGACAGGCGATATCTATATGCTACATGGGACGGAGGAAAATGTCCTTTGACGCAATCCTCATCGTCGGCCTCTACGTTGCCTGCGAATTGATCGCTAACATCACTGCCGGCAAGCCGGTGCTTCTTCCAGGAGGCATCACCGTACCTGCGGCGGTCTTCATCTATGCCCTCACCTTCACCCTCATTGACCTCGTCAACGACCGGCTCGGGAAGCAGGGGGCGCGATACGTCGTCTACGCAGCCTTCCTGACCAACCTGTTGCTGGCTGCCTATATCCAGTTCGCCATCTGGCTCCCGCCTGCCCCGTTCTACGGTGAGAAGGCGCAGGCGGCCTTTGCCGGGGTGTTGGGCTCGACCTGGCGCATCGTGACGGCCAGCTTGATCGCCTACCTGGTCAGCACGCTGATTGACGTGCAGGTGTTTGCCTGGTGGCGGGAACGCATCGGGCGGCACCGCTGGGCGCGGGTGCTGGTGAGCAACGCCATATCCACGCTGATTGACAGTGCTGTGTTCATCACGATCGCCTTCCTGGGTGTGATGCCTGTCTTGCCATTGATTGCCGGACAGTATTTGGTAAAGATGGCGGTGACCCTGGTCAGCATTCCATTGATCTACGCTGTGAGGATGCGCCGGGAGCCGGCGATAACTTGATTCACGATGGCACGGTGCCTGATCCTGAGTTGTACCCAGGCCAAGCGGAGCGACGTTGGACTCCTACCCGCACTGGAGCGATACGAGGGGCCTCCCTTCCGTGTCGTGCGCCGATTTCTGGCACAGGCGGACCCGGCGCTGCGCGACGTAGCCATCTACGTACTCTCTGCACGTTACGGCCTGATTGCGGGCCATACGCCGATCGAGGACTATGACCGGCGGATGACGCCGGCGCGGGCGGTGGAGTTGCGTCCTGAGGTGCTCGCCCGGCTGAAGGAGGTCCTGGGCCAGGGATATGCAGAGATTTTCCTTTCGCTTGGCGGGGTGTACCTGCAGGCCCTGGAGGGCTTTCAGGCTGATGTGCTGGCTGGCACAGCAGTGATCATATCCAGGGCCACAGCAGGCAGGCGCCTGACCGAGTTGAAGCGATGGCTATACTGTCTGCCGGAAGGGGACACGCTATCGGACCCGCCGGAACGAGCAGTGCACGTGACCGGCCGTGCGACACTGAAGGGACGGCAGATCGAAATGCCCTCCGAAAAGGCGTTGGCACTGGCTCGACGAGCGGTAGCGGAAAGATGGGGCGATCCGTACAACTTCCGTGATTGGTACGCGGTAGTGGATGGAGAGAGGGTCAGCATCAAGTGGCTGGTGAGTCTGCTTTCAGGGCTGGACGTGTCCGAGTTCCAGTCCTCTGAGGCCCGGCGAGTGTTAAGGCAACTGGGGATCGCGGTGTATCACGATGGTTGAGCAGGTCGTCCAGGCGGTAAGAATGGAACCGGCTGCTGCCGCATAGCGGTAGCAGCCGGTTTTTCTTTCGTTTGTTCTCTTTTGCGAACACGAGCGTTATGGCACCACGACCAATCCCAAAACGGCTTGGGGAGAAACTTCGGGCCATCCGAGAACACAAGCACTGGACGCTGGACCAGATGGCAGAGGCAGTGGGGAAGGCGGGGGTCTCACGGCGCACCCGCGTCTACGAGTGGGAAGTGGGTACCCGGCAGCCGGGCCTGTTCGCTCTGCTAACTTACGCGCGGCTGGTGGGTGTTTCGACAGACGTGCTGATTGACGACGGCCTTGAGTTGGATCTGGAGATTATGCAGAGATGACGATGGGCATTCCCCGTGAACTGGTTGAGCAATTCGCCCGCGGCGATGGGGTAGTCTTTGTCGGCGCAGGGCTTTCGCAGGGAGCCGGACTGCCAGGGTGGAGTGAGTTGCTGATGCCATTGGCGGACAGCATTAGTCTACCGGCGCATCTGCGTACGGACCTCCTCAAAGTGGCTCAACACTACGGCAACCAACGCGGGCGACAAGCGCTGGTCAGCCACGTCATCGAGCAAACGGGCACGACGGGCAAACGTCCTACCGACAACCACCGTCGGCTGGCCCGCCTGGGTGCCCGTATATGGGTGACCACCAACTATGACGATCTGCTGGAGCAAACGCTGCGTGAAGTTGGCGAGCGTTTCACCACGACTGTGCGTGACGAGGACCTGCCCTACACCAGCGCCGACGCAGTGACACTGGTCAAACTGCACGGTGATCGCGAACAACCAGACACCATCGTCATCACCCAGCAGGACTATTACACCTACTTCCGGCGTTTCCCCAGGGTCAAGGACAAACTCAGCGGGCTACTGCTGGAAAAGACCTTCCTCTTCGTCGGCTACAGCATCAACGACCCCGACTTTAACCAGATTCAGGCCGAGATTGCCTTTGACCTGCAACAGCACCAACGCACAGCGTATGCTGTGCTCTTTGACGCCGACGAGTTCACTCAGTCTGATCTCCGTTCGCGCAATATCCATGTTCTTGGTACCCCGACAGGCGGGCAAGCCAACTACTCCGAGCGGCTGGGCGCACTATTAGATGACCTGATCGGACAGGTCAACCGAGGCCGGCGCCAGAGAGTACATGAGCTACGCCCGGTAATTGGCGCCCCGACACCACCCGAGGTCGAAGATGTACGCGGACTGTTAGAGGCAATGGGATACCGCATTACCGATACCCAGGCACTGGGTACCGACCTCTATTTCCTGTGCGATGTCAAGTGGGGGGCAGAGATCCGCCAGGAGGTAGTACATTTCGTGAGTACAGAGCCAACGGCCGGCGACATTGCCGCCCTCAACGACGCGGTGATCAGCCACGGTGCGGCGCGGGGTACCCTACTAGCCCGGCGACCGCTTCCTGTCGCCCTGTTCGACCTAGTCCGCCAGCGCGAGCGCATTCAGTGCTACACCTTGGACAAGTTCACCAATCAGCTGGCCGACTTCCGGCCTTACTTGGAGCGCCTGATTCAGGAGTACGAGGCCAGCGAGATCCCCCAGTTCTATGTGCCGTTGGCCGTGGAAAGCGAGGCCGCTGAGGATCGAGCGCCCCAGGTTTTCAAGCCGTTGGAGTCCTTCGTGGATGCCTGGCTGAGCGAGTCAGGACGCAATCACCTCTCCATCCTGGGCGATTTTGGCAGCGGCAAGACCTGGTTCTGCCAGCGCTATGCGTATCTGACCGCCAGACGCTATCTGGCTGATCCGACCCGCAATCGTATCCCTATCCTTATTACCCTGCGTGACTACTCCCATGCCTACGACTTGGAGCAGCTCGTCACCAATGTTGTTGCCAACCGCTACAAGGTGGGGCTGGCTGCTGGCTACAAGACCTTTGCCCGGCTCAACCAAGCCGGGCGGCTGCTGCTCATCTTTGACGGTTTTGACGAGATGGAACGGCGTGTGAGTGACTACCGTACTGCAGTGGACAACTTCTGGGAATTGGCCAAGGCAGTGTGTCCGGCGAGCAAGGTGATTCTTACGTGCCGGACAGCCTATTTCCGCCACCACCGTGAAGAGGAAGAGACTCTGACCCCTAAACGTCGCCGGGTCAGCGTGGTCGCTGGCAGTCAGGTAGTTGACCTACACGGACAAGATCGTTTCGAGGTAGTGCATCTGTTGAACTTCAACGACGAGGATATCAGTCTTGCGCTGCAAAAGCGACTACCTGTTGGCTGGGGGGCAGTGTACCAGAAAATCCGGGATCTGCCCAACCTGCGGGACCTGGCCAGCCGACCGGTGCTTCTGGATATGATCACCAAGACTCTGTCTCAGATTCAGGACATCGGTCGGATTAACCAGGCTAACCTATACGAAGCCTATGTGGATGCCTTACTGAAGCGGCGTTGGAGCCAAGACACAGACTACATCCCTCCGGAAGATCGCCTCTTCTTTGTGCAGGAATTGGCCTGGGAAATGTACCAGGTTCAGAAACTTGGCGTCCCATTCTCTGAGTTCCCTAAACGAGTGACGAAGCACTTCGGGCTTGAAGACGACCCAGAACGGGCCACCTTCTTCGAGCGGGATGTACGTACTCAATCCTACCTAATACGCGACGGCGCCGGGAACTACCGCTTCGCCCACAAGTCGTTCATAGAGTACTTTGTTGCCCGCAAGATGGCTAATGTTATCTCCGTTTCGAACTTTGAAGCAGATAAAGCTATTAACTTGTGGGGCACACGATTACTCACGTCAGAGACCCAGAGCTTCCTGCTCCCTATGATAGCCAACCCTATGGCACTCTGGAGATTGATCGAGGCTACCAAGGACAAGACAATAGCTGACATAGGATACGCTGGAGGGAATGCCGCGACGTTGCTGCGGGCGAAGGGTGAATCATTTGTAAATGCAGGACTTGGAAGCACTGTGCTGGTTGGTGCAGATTTGTCTAATGCTGACCTAACCGGTGCTGATCTGCGGTGTGCGTGTTTGCGCGATGTCAACCTGAGTGGGTGCACAATGGAAAGAGTTGATTTGCGTGAGGCAGACCTCACGAATCTGCAAGTGGAGGAGGCAAGTGCGGCTCATTCACTTGCGTGGAGCCCGAATGGGCGATGGCTGGCTAGTGGAGTAGAGGATGGTAAAGTGTGGGTATGGGACACAAACACAGGAAAGGAAATCGCGACTCTTTCGGATTCAGGGGGTACCGTGAGAAGTGTCTGCTGGAATCACAGCGGTAGTAAGCTGGCTGCGGGGAATGGAGAGGGCCTGATCAGGATCTGGGATACAAGTAACTGGGTAGAGTTAGCCAGGTTTCAAGTATCGGTTAGTTCTGTTACTGATCTCCGCTTCAAGTGCGCGGAGGATGATCTTCTTGCTGTAGCCGCACTTGATGGAACCATAGGAATATATGATTGCACAACTGGGATACTACGTCTGGACTTGGGGAAGTTGCCCGGCGGAGCGCATGCTATTCGTTTTAGCCCGAATGAACAGTACATCATAGGAGGAAGCAGTACAGGAGCCGTTGCAGTCTGGCGAGCAAGTAGTGGAGAGAGAGTGGCACAACTGAGAGGCTCGAAGGCACCGGTCACAGATTTCCAGTTCCTTCTGAACTCTGTTGATCTGATCGTTTTCAAGGGGAATCAGGAAGTAGAGGTATGGTCATACTTGGGGCTGACGACAGGTCAAGCAGACATGGCTGTTATATGGGAACGGTACTACGAGGAACATGCGTCCTTTGTTGAACGCCAAATTGAGGAGTTCATCGAACAATACTGCACAGAGTATTGGGCAGAGTTTGAACAGGAATATGCACTTGAGTTGTCGGTTGAACCTAACGAGCTGCGGCTGAAGCAGCTTAAGCGAGAGTTCGTAGCACGTAGGAATCCGGGTTACTATGACGAGTTGATTGAATGGACAGTAAGCTCTTTTGACGATGAAATGCTTGCATCTGACGATGAGGCATATGGCGAGGGAATGAGTTGGGAAGACATCCAGCAACTCAAGGGAAGCCTGTGGCCACGAACTCGTTATGTGGGTTTTGTGGAATATTGGGGTATTCACAACGGAAGTAGGAAATTGCTTCGCTGGGGCCCCCAGTATCGAGGGCGATGTATAGCAATTTTGCCAGGAGAGACTTATGCGATTGGAGGTTTCGACGGACGCATTGCAGTCTGGGGAAATCAATTCATCTCAACACGGGGTGTCTTAGAGGGCCATTCTGACTGCGTCAACAGTTTATGCCTGAATCCTACGAGCAAATGGCTTGCTAGCGGTAGTGATGATGCAACCGTTCGCGTTTGGGATGTTGATCCGGACAGCCTTACTTTCGGGCAATGCCTTAGAGTACTCAAAGCAAAGATGAACTGCCAAGGCATGCGGATTGGCAATACGAGAGGGCTTGATGCGCCAGCACCAGACGGAAAAAGCACTTTACGGGATTGGCTGATTGCACGCGGTGCGATGGAGTGAAAGCGCTTACCTAATGGGAGTCCTTGATGTCACAGATGTATCCCGTCCTCCTTGACCCCGACACCAAATCCCCCGCCGAGCGACGGCTCTACGAGGCCTTCGCCCGCGAGCTGGACGATGAGTGGGTCGTCTTCCACCACGTCAAGTGGATCGGCCACGATGACCTCGGCCGGCCGCGCGACGGCGAAGCCGATTTCGTCGTTGCCCATCCACACCTGGGCATCCTGGTGGTCGAGGTCAAGGGCGGCCGCATCTGCTTCGACGAGACAACCGGCCACTACACTAGCACCGACCACGACAACGTCGAGCACGACGTCGGCGACCCCTTCGAGCAGGCGACGGCCAGCAAGCACACGCTCATCGCCAGACTACGCGCTGCGCGCGGCTGGCCGCAGCGGCGCATCGTCTTTGGGCACGCCGTCGCCTTCCCGGATGCCGTAGTCGAGGCGTCCTGGCTGCGGCCTAACGCACCGCGCGAGATCATCGTGGACGCGCTCGACCTGGTGTCGCTGGAGGGACGGCTGCGCGGGGCGTTGGCCTTCTGGCACGGGCAGTCGGTCACCGACGCACCTCCAGGTCGCGCTGGCATCGAAGTGCTGGTGCGCACGTTGGCCCAGTCCGACCGCATCCGCAACCCGCTGTTGGCCGAGCACGTGCGCGCCGACGAGCGGGCCATCGTCACCCTGACAGAGAAACAGTTCCGCTACCTGCGCTTCCTCAGCGGGCAGCGCCGCGCGGCCATCGCCGGGTGCGCAGGGTCTGGCAAGACGTTCCTGGCTCTGGAAAAGGCGCAGAGCCTGGCGGAAGACGAAGGGCTGAAGGTGCTCTTTACCTGCTTCAACCGCCCCCTCGCCGATCACCTGGGCGACACGTTGGGTCACCGCCGCCAGTTCGACGTGTTCAACTTTCACCAACTGTGCATCCATTGGGCCAACGAAGCCGGCCAGCACCTGACCTATCGCGAGGGTGCGCCGCCCGAGTACTTTGACGTCACCCTGCCCAACGCGCTGTTGGAGGCCGTCGAGCAACTGGGCTCACAGTACGACGCGATCATCGTGGATGAGGGTCAAGACTTCCGCACCGAGTGGTGGAACGCGCTGCCCTGGCTGCTGCACGATCCGGCCAACGGCATCCTGTACGTCTTTTTCGACGACAACCAGCGCGTCTACCGTGACCGCAGCCCGGTCCCCATCGAAGCCGCCCCCTACGTGCTGAACGAAAACTGCCGCAACACGAAGCGTGTTTTCGACGTGGTCGGCCGCTTCTATCAGGGCGATGAACTGCCCATCGTGCTCGGCCCGGAGGGCCAGCCTGCCGAAGTCGTCGAATACGGCGATGAGCGGGATGGTCTGGCCCGCCTCCGCAAGGTGCTGCATCGCCTGCTGAACGAGAACGGCTTTGCGCCCGACGAGATCGCTGTGCTCACTGCCCGGGGCACGCAGTCGAGTTGCGTCCTGGGCCAGCGCCTGGGCAACATCCAAATGACCGACCGGCTGCCGCTGGCCGCCGGCGAAGTGTTTGCCACGACGGTCCGTCGCTTCAAGGGCCTGGAACGGCCGGCGATTGTGTTGTGCGAGGTAGACGGCCAGATGTCGCCCGAAGACATCGAAGTGCTGATGTACGTGGGCACATCCCGCGCCAAGACCTACCTGGTGGTGCTGTTGGACCAGAGCGCACCGGCCACCGTACATCAGGCACTATCACATTGAGGAGTAGAAGCAGATGGCACAACAACCCGACGACCGCCCTCAACAGGCCAGGCAATGGTACGAGGGCGGGAACTATGAGGAGGCCGGCAGGCTCTACCATCAACTGTGGGACGAACGCGGCGATGCGTTCCCCGGCGGGCGGTATGCCCACTGCCTGCGCAAGTGCGGACACGCCCAGGCCGCGCTCGCTGTGGCGCGCCAGGTTGCCGAGAAACACCCTGACGACATCTACGTCCGCCGCGAAGTCATCTGGGCCTTGTACGAAGCCGAGTTCAAGCCAGCCAAAGAGCGTGGTGATCTGGGCGCGTTGATCCGTATCGGACAGCAAATGGTGGACCTGACCGAGGATGAACTGCCGGTGAATCTGGTCTCGTTCGCTGTGATCGGTCTGGCCAAGGACAAGATGAAGTGGGACGTAGTGTCGGCCTGGTGCGACCACGTGGATCGGCAGAAACTGAGCGCCGAGCCACGCGAGATGGACGGCCGGCGCGTCATCTCGGAGCGTGAGCAGTGGTACTTTGCCAAAGTCAAGAGCCTGGTCCAACTCAAGCAGTGGGAGCAGGCCAGGAGCCTGGCAGCGGAAGCCCTGCAAGCCTTCCCCCGCAAGCGTGACTTTGCCCGCTGGGCAGCCCAGGCATTGGCCGGACAAGGCGACGTTTCCGGCGCCATTGCCGAATTGGAGACGCTGGCGCAACGCGGCCAGCCAGAATGGTACTTGCTGAACGACCTGGCCGAACTCAAGCGGCGGAACGGGCAGACCGAGGAAGCATATCGCCTCGCTTGCCAGGCGGCGCTGGCTTTTGGGGAAGATAAGGCCAAGGTCGGCCTGTTCGTGCTCATCGGCCAGATCGCGTTCGAGTTGCAGCAGTTCGACGTGGCGGCCCGCCACGCTGCGCTGTCACGGCTGGTGCGTGTCCGGGAAGGCTGGTCTATCCCGGGCGAGGTAGGACGCCTGGAGTCACAGGCACGCTCTGCGCACCAACAGGCCAATCAGACGCCGCTTTTTGTGCCCGACGAGATCCGTCCACTGGTAGCGCTGTGCCGGCAAGATTGGGAGCGCACCGTCCCGCCGGAACTCCGCCCACAGCCCAAAGAGAAGCGGACGCCGCGTCCCCGGACTGAAACGGATGGGGCGCTTCATACTGGCCGGATTAAGATGTACAATGCCGACAAAGGCTTCGGTTTCATCACTGCTGACGACGGAACGGGCGATATTTTCTTCCACATCTCAAGTGTGCGAGGCATCGAGTCTCCTGCTCCAGAGATGGCGGTACAGTACCAGGTGGGCGAGGGGCGCAAAGGTCCCGCAGCCGTGAACGTGCGAGCAGCACCAAGAGAGAAATGACGAGCAAGACGCGCCTGGATGAACTGAAAACCTGGATCCAAAGTCAAGGCTGGCGCTGGCAGCCGGGTAAGCCGGTCCAGTACGGCGAACAGATTGTCGTCACGGACGGCAGGAACCAGGCGCTGGTCAACTTTTATTTCAAGCGGGGCAGTTTGGTGCCGGGCGGAACGGATTCACCGCTCAGGGGCGCGCTGACCGCCTGGATCAACGGTGAGCCATCGCCATCCACGTCTTTGCCCAGCGGCGACTCGCCATCGCCAGCGACCACTCGTTTGGACGCACTCAAGCAGTTTATTCGCGACCAGAGCTGGAACTGGGGGCCGGGCGCGGACATTCCGTATGGCGAGCAAATCGTCGTCTCTGACAGCAGCGCGATGGCGCTGGTCAACTTTTGGCCGAAGCGTGGCAAGATGGATGTGCAGGGCGCAGACTCGCCTCTCAAAACCGCCCTGCAGATGTGGGTGAACGAAGAGCAGAGTGTTACCGAGGGACATTCGACGCCCATCACCGGCCCGCATATCGGTGGCCCACACGTGGGCATGGACGAGTCGGGCAAGGGCGATTGGTTCGGCCCGTTGGTCGTGGCAGCGGCTTACGTGAATGAGCAAACGGCAGCGGCGCTGCGCAGAGTGGGTGTGCGAGATAGCAAAGAACTCGATTCGGCCTCCATCCAGCGCATTGCGGCCCAGATTGAGCGCGTTGTTCCGCCCAATCACCGCCACGTCTGGGCCGTCGAGCCGGATACCTACAACCGGCTGTATGCCGAACACCACAATATCAACCTGCTGTTGGCCGACGCTTACGCGCAGGTAGCAGAAAAGGTCTGGCCTTTGGTGCAGGCCCAGGCGATCGTGTGCGATCAATTCTCGCAGCGTGCGGACCGCTTGGAAAGCGCCTTCACAGCCAGGGGGCTACCTTGTCCTGTTCAGCAGCACCACGCGGAATCGGCCAGTATCGCAGTGGCGGCGGCGTCCATTCTGGCGAGCGCGGCCTTCGGTGAGGCGCTGGCCCAGTTGGGTCGAATGGCCGGGCTTGGCGCACCGCTGCCCAGGGGAGCATCTGACGTGGAAGTCCTGGATGCCGCTGCCCGGCGCATTCTTGAAACCCAGGGGCCGGAGGCGTTGGGACGCTACGCCAAACTGAACTTTAAGCCGATCCAGGCATTACTGGGCAAGGGGGCGACTGCGGCGGCGATTCCCCGACCGGGAGTTCAGCCCCGGCCCGGCCCGCCGGTGACGATTCGACATGAGACCTGGGAAGTACAATATCACCCCAGCGGCTTCTGGCGTTTCAGATTTGCTGATGGCGGGATTCTGGACTGGTACGAGGACACGACGGGGAAACTGGATGTGCGGGGCAAGGCTTCTGCCCATTCATACCGGATATTGGTAGAGAAGGCTAATGGTAAGGTTTGGCGGGGTGATCTGGAAGCCCTCAAGAGAAGTGTCAACAACCACATTCCTCGTGTCAGCGAAGTCAGCATCCCCAGCATCCTGGGCGTAGGCTGGCGACGGACCGACACCGTGTTGGGGGCGCGCTTCGACTTTACCGACGGTGGTGTGCTCGATTATTATCGTGGCAAAGATACACTGCTCATCCAGGGCACGCCATCTGTATTGACTCAGGCTGCGCTGGGAGGCTTGTCTTCGCCCTTCTGGGCCGGGCTAGAAGAGTTGACCGATACCTTGAAACGCCTGTTTCCCGACTGGCGGCTTGGGGAGCAACCGCGATCCGACGAGGCAGAAATGACCGCAGCAGAAAATTGGGTACCGCTTGATGGCGCTGTTGACTGGCAGACCTTGTGGCCAAAGGAACTTGACTTGCGCCCGGCAGCCAACAAAAAATCCCCTTGCCAGCGAGCGATGTTGGAGGATTGGGCGTCGGTGTTGCGCCATCATCACGACAAGCGTCACTTGTTGGCCCATGCGCCTACCGGGTTGGGCAAGACGCTGGCGGCTTTGGCGCCGGCTTTGGCCTGGGTTGCCGAGGCTCCCGACCGGCGACGGGTATACTACCTGGCGAACCGCATCGCGCAACACGAGAACCCACTGCGTGAACTGCGGGGCAGCCTGGCGGCACAGTTCGAGGCACAGACAGGCCAACCGCTGCGCGTGGTAGACCTGGTGAGCCGCGACCTGCTGTGTGACCATCCCCAGGCGTGCCCGCTGCCGCAATCCTGCAAAGATGCCCGCGATGCTGCGCGCTTCGACCTGCTTCCCGGCAACGTCGGTTCCTGGCGCGAGGTCAAGGAGCGCCTGGCAGGCCGCGTCTGCCCCTATCACACGTTGCAGGGGTTGATGGCCCAGGCGCACGTGGTCATCGCCGACTACTGGTGGCTGTTTTCGCCGTGGGCGCAGGAAACGGGTATAACGGAACAGGCCGGATTTTCGCCAACAGATAGCATTCTCATCGTAGACGAGGCGCACAACCTGGCAGCGCGGGTGCGCTCTTACCTCGACGTGGATGAAACCGCCGCGCGCGTCACGGAAAGCGTAAAGAAAGTCTCGCCCGGTGTGCGGCGCTGCCCGACGCCGGTTGTTGATGCAGTGAGCAAGTCCGTTCCAGAAGCGGGAGTGTCGCCTTCTGTGTTGTTGCGCCTGGCCGGCGGGGTCAAGGCGGCCCAGGCGGCGTTGGCCGCAATAGCGAACGACAGGCCAGGTGACGTCGGCTTGTCCATTCCGGAACGCATCCTGCGCCTGCTGCTACAGCCGGACGAAGCCGTCGTCATCTACCGGACGGAGGATTTTGTCACCGGCGAACCCCGGCTGGTCTTCCGTTGGGTGGACCCGACGCCGGTGACGCAGGCGGGGTATGTGCGCGTCTATGCCAGCCTGAGCATGTCCGGCACGCTGGCAGCCCCAACGGATAACGACGCTGAACTCCGTTACCAGGCTCCGCTCCTGGGGCTCCCGGAGCGGGCGACGCTGACCTGCAAGTATGCTTCGCCGTTCCCGCTGCGCAATCAACGCTGGATTTACAACACTGACACTTACGGCACGTACAAAGAGCGTGGCAATTACCTGACCGACTATGCCAGATACATCGTCCATGTTGGTCAGGCTACCCCCGGCGTGACAGCAGTCTTTTTCAGCAGTTACGCCTTCCTGGAACAGGTGCGCACCTCAGTTGCCGATCCTGGTGAGCAGGCGTTGATCGTCGTCGAAAAGCGCGCAGACGCCGAGGACTCTGATGCCCCCAGCAATCTGGGCGAATACGAACAGCGGTTGCGCACGCTGGTGGATCAGCACGGGCGGGCCTATCTCTTTGCCGTCTACCAGGGCAAACTCTCCGAAGGCGCAGACTTCCAGGGCAATCTGCTCAAATCGGTCATCTGTGTCTCGATCCCGATGGAATACCCGTCGTTGTTCCACCAGCGGCTCGCAGCACAGTACACCGCGCACTTTGCGGCGATTGCCGAAGACCTGGGGGATGACGTCCAGGCCAAGTCTCGTGAATATGCCCTGGATCGGCTATCGCTTTCGTGGGTGTTGCAGGCTTGTGGGCGTGGGATTCGCAGCGAGAGCGACCGCTGCGCTTTTGTGCTGCTGGACAAACGCTACCATGAGTACGGCTGGCGGCGGTTCCTGGAGCCGCGGCCATATAACCTGCGGCGGCCCGAACAGGCGGTAGCGGGCTTTTATGGAGCGAGAGAGGCCACCGTAAACGACCGCTGGGACGAAGCATTGGTGCAGGTGGCACAAGACAATTCTGTAGAACCGAGTGGATGACTCAAACACATTGGTTGGGGAGAAAACAAAAACGGAACTCCCAGGCTGGCGCGTTTCGGCTCATCGCCGGGGAGAGCAGATAGACTGCCTTCCTGCCTGACCTGGACTTACGCCCCGTTGCGGCTATATTTTAGCACAAGTTGTCTCGGAATGCAAATCGAGTCGAAGTTTGCAGAGGTGGACAGATGGATGATCCTTGGTCAGCATTTGAGAACGGCGTCGCACGGCTATTGGGGCAGATGGGCCGTGAGCACACCCGTTATGCAGACGTACTGACGCTTCAATCTCGTTTACTGGAGATATCTCCGCAACTCGCACCTACGGCGATACTGAGACCCGCCGCGCCGAGCGAGCACAGATTGTAGAAGCGTTGAACCAGTTGTCAGTGGAGGCTGTCGAAAGGAGCTTCAATGAATGGTGTGGAATATCCCCGGGTGAGGAATTTGTAAAAGATGGCTTGGATTTACCTCCACCACCGCTATCTCCCAGAAGGAGACGACCAATGAGAAATAGACGATTGGTGTTCGCCTTTGTTGTATCTACCGTGCTTTCCCTGTTGGTTGGCCTTCTCTCCAACCTGGCTGCTACCTATATGGCTCCTAGCCTGGTCGGTCAGTCCTGGCTGATATATGGGGTCCTTATCACGACTTTTGCCATTGCGTTGCCAGTGTCCACTTACCTCTTCCTGCGCGGATTGCCTGAGACTAAGACTACGGCGGCGACGCTTGTCGTTACACAGCCATCAGTGCGTGAAACTGTCCCTCTGCCTGTGTCCTCAGAATCTGGAAAGATGCCCAGTCTGCCCAGCAAACCCTATCGTGAGTTGGTCGGCCGTGACATACTGATGGGAGAGATAATGGCTGCTCTGCGTGACCCTGCTGGCAAGTGGATCGTGGCTATAGATGGTATGGGGGGTATCGGCAAGACGGCTCTGGCCCGTGAGGTGGTTGATTGCTGCCTGGCCGAGCGTCTGTTCGATGTGGCCGTATGGGAGCAGGCACCGAAGGAGCAACCCGGCCTTATGGATCGGGGTAAAGGAAAAGGAACGCTGACCTATGAAACCACCCTCGACACCATCGCCCGCCAGTTGGGCGCGTTGGATGTGCCCCGGTTAAAGGGGGCAGAGAAGGAAGCTCGCGTCCGAGCTTTGCTACAGGGGCAGCGGGTGCTGGTAGTGTTGGATAACTTGGAGACGGCAAAAGAGTCTCAGAACGAGATTGCCCGCCGACTACATTCCCTGCTCAATCCTAGCAAAGCGCTGCTGACCAGTCGTCACCGCTTTGAGGGTGATTTTTACGCCATCCATCTAACCGGTCTGGACGAAGATGGCACCATGCGCTTTATCCGGCAGGAGGCGAGAGACAAGGGTATTGATCGAGTGACCGGAGCAGAGATAGAAGAACTGAAGGGAATTGCTCAACCCACCGGCGGCTCGCCTCTGGCCTTGAAGCTGGTTGTTGGGCAGCTTGGCTACTTGCCACTGGAGAGAGTGCTTGGTCAGCTACGTGAGGTGCGATTGCCGGAACATGACAGTGATGAGGACGATTACGTCCGCTTTTATAAAGGCATCTTCTTCCCATCCTGGCAGCTACTCTCAGACGATGGCAAGAAGCTGCTGATTTCGATGACTCATTTCGCGCCAGGTGTCGGCGGCACGTTTGAAGCAGTCAAAGCTACCAGCGATCTGGCCGATGGTGTACTCACCAATAGCATTAAGGAGCTGTGGCGGCTCTCGTTTCTTGAGGTCGGTGAGTCCCCTAGCTTGAAGCAGGTACGCTACTACCTACACGCGCTGACCCAGTACTTTGTGCTGTCAGACATCGTGCAGGTGTTGTGATCTTGAGCGCGTTTGGTCTTCGTTTTTTGTGAAAAGAGCATCCAAATGGTGCTAGTCTCCAGCACATCTAAGGTTGAAAACGGTGCAGTTGGCAAGCTCAATGAACGGATGACGAGTTTGGAACAGATCCAGGAGACTTTCAAACAGACTGGCTATCGCTATGCGGAATACTATCTGACCTATGCCCAGGCATCCAACGACCGATTCCTGGCTCTCACCGAGGAGCATGAAAACATCCTGGGATCTCTGCACTATGCGGATGAGCGGCCGGGTTTATGGCGTTTGTTTGTTGGGACCAGTGCTAGTATTCACGATTACATGGTCACGCAAGGATACTGGGAGGGTTGGGAAGAAATCCTTTCAACCGCTGTCTCAATAAGCAGAAAGGTGAACTTACGAGAGCATGAAGCAGATTTGCTTACAAAGCTCGGTGATCTGCTGATTGACAGAGGATTCTATGAAAAAGCAGAGAATTGCCTTAGCCAGGCTCTAGAGCTGTTCTCTAAAGTTCCGTCTATCAGTAGAACGGTGAGAGCGTATGCGAAGCGCCACCTAGCAACACTTAGGTTGCGCACTGGGCGGCCCGAGCAGGCTTTGAGACTGCTACAGGAAGCTTTGGATTCGCTTACAGATGGCGAGATGATTCTCAAAGGGAATCTTCTTCTACACCAGGCAAATGTTCACTATTCGATGGGCAACAGTCAACTCGCTCTGAGTACTCTCCAAGAGGCAGAACGGATTTTCTCAGCCAATAATGAACAACGGTACTTGGCGGGCGTTTTCAACCTCTATGGTCTTATCTACAGAAGTACAAGTACATATAACAAAGCTGTTGATTATTTCGTTAGGGCTCTGGCGATGTTTCAAGCCGTTGGAAACAAGAGTGCTTGTGCAACAGTTCACAGTAACTTGGGGTTTACCCTCTGGACAATGGGAGAGTTTCAGGATGCTGCGAGACATCTTGGGTTATCCTTAAAGATCGCGCGAGAGATTGGTTATCAAAGGATGGTCGCGTCTTCTTATGGTAACCTCGGGCTGGTGTATATGGATCTTGGTGATTTTGGAGAATCATTGAACTGCTTCAACGCGCAGATACGGATCTGCCAGGAAGTAGGAGATACAAGAGAGTACGGTAGAGCGGTCGGCAACTTAGGAATCCTCTACTATCACACCGGAGATTTTCAGCAAGCACTACGATGTTTGGACGTGGATAGAGATATACTGTTATCCAGCGGCGTTGAAGCAAGCGAGACGTTAGTATACAACTCGGCATATCGGGGACTGGCTTATTATGGGCTCGGCGATATAGATAAAGCCTCCTCTCAGATTCAAGAGGCACTGGAAATGTCCAGAGGAGTCGGCTCGCGGACAGTCGAAATCTTGGCATTACGTGGTATGGCCAGGATAGTGCCAGACGAGTCAAAAGCCTACCTGGAAGAAGCTCTCAGATTAGCAACAAGCCTCAAAAAGACACTCGACATTGGTGTGTGCAGATTCGAGATAGGTCTTCTGGCTGACCACATCGACAGGGAAGAACGCGAAAAACTATTGAATGAGGCGCTGACTATCTTTGAGAATCTGAGCGCTCGTTCCTGGCTTGAAAAGGCGGTGATTGCCTTGAGGGATTTACAGTCCGATCAGTGAATCAACACCTACTTCTATATGTGATGATCCGATTAGAGAAAGTGGACGATCAGTCAGTGTTTTCAGCACGCTGCGTCAACTTAACAACTTGGCCTGCGACTGTGAGGAATACGGTCTAGTCCGCTCTCTCTATGAAGAGAGCCTGACCATCAAGCGCCGGCTCAACCGACTCGCCGGCATTGCGCCCACGCTGGAGCGGCTGGGGCAACTGGCAGAGATAGAAGGCAACCTGGTGGAAGCGTTGCGGCTCTACGAAGAAAGCTACCACGTCTAGAGCGGCTGTACCCTGGAGACGCCCAATGGTCAGATCTGTGTCGATTCACTAGCGCGCGTGCGGCAGGCATTGAGATGAACATTCTTGTTGAGTATCAGGCATTCTTTCAAGCATCGGCCTGCCGCTTCGCCGATCACTATCTGGCGCATGTTCAGGACCACATTCTCGATTTGCCTGCGTTGGATGAAGAAGTGAATAACCTCTTCCGTGCCCTGGCTACTTACAGGTCGTTGCAAGCATGGCATGACATCGCTCAGTTTGTCAGAGCGCTCGACGTCTTCCTCGACACCCGGGGTTATTGGGCCGAATTGCGTTTTTGGTTGGAGCAGACCGTCGACCACATTGAAGCCATTGATGACCCCATAGCCCGGCTGGACATTCTCTTGAACTTGGCCGGCATCACCTCTTCTCAGGGCGATCGGTCCAAAGCTGAAGAGCTTTACCATCGAATCATTCAGCTTGCAGAGCAGGTTGATTATCGAAACTGTCTTGGAACAGCATACTACGGCCTCTACACAGTGTATCTGAATCAAGGTAGATCGGACGAAGCCCGAGAATGCCTGGAGCAGGTGTTAACCTTAGCTCAACAAGACGGGGATCAGACGCTGGAGAATATTGGCCGCTGTTTCCTTGAGGCCACGGATCTATCGGAGGGTGCCACAGAAGCATCGCCCCGAGTCTTGAGTCTGGCAGGCCAACTTACCAGGGAACTTGGACCATCTGGCGAGGTCTTTACCTCTTCAATGCGTGCCTGGCTCCATGTCATGCTAGGCAAGTATGGCCGAGGTCGTCAACTCTACCAAAAGGTCTTGAAACGCCTCAGGCAGGAGGGGGATGCTCAAGGCACTGCTTTTGTGCTGTATCAACTGGGACTGATTGCAGCACTGGAGGACGACCTGACATCAGCACTCAATTATCTTTTGGAGAGCGAGGCAATTGCCAGGAAGATGGACGATTGCACTGGGTTGATACTCTTGTGCCCATCCATTGGTCTGGTCTACATGCGACAGGGCCGATTCAATCTTGCCCTGCCATACCTGGAGCAGAGCATCATGCTGGCGCGTCAATCTGGCGATGAGGGTCAAGTCGCTGAAAACCTGTACTGGCTGGGTTATGCTGTCGCCAACACAGGTGACCCAGAACAAGCCGAACAGATCTTCGGAAAAAGCCTCGCCATCTTCACGCAGTTAGGTTCTCCCGAAGCGCAGAAAGTAAGAGATGTTTTGTCCCAATTGCGTCAAGTAATGAGCCAGGGATATGGTTGATCAAGCAACTCTGGATTGGGCCCAGTCTCTGTATCAAACAACCAGCCGCTCGTTTGCTGACTACTACGTTGCCTACGCCCAGGCGCACATGCAGGACTTTGTTGCCCTGGCTGAAGAGGTGCGCAACATCTTCACCGCCATTGGACTGTGTGGCGACTTAGAAGCCTGGTCAGGCGTGGTCGAAATCGTGCAGGCGATAGGTGACTTCCTGGACGCGCAGGGCTATTGGCAAGAGTTGGTGGCAGCCTACAACGTAGCCATCGAGTCGGCTGACAACTACTTCTGGAGTCAGGGCCGCAACCCTGAACCCGACGCTTGGCACAATCGCATCGTCCTGCGCTCCAGCCTGAGTGCGTTACACTTCCGCCGAGGTGAGTATTCTCAGGCACGGCATCTCGTGGAAGAGGCGCTACGGCAGTCCCGCCGCATTCAGCATCGCAAGCTGGAGGCGCTCACCCTGGGCGCGCTGGGCAACATTGCAATGACCCAAGGGCGATACGATGAGGCGGAACGTCTGCAGGCGCAGAGCTATGCAGTGCTGGAACAGTCAGGGGAGACCAAGAGTATAGCCGACGCACTCCATCGGCAGGCCATAATTGCCGGCAGCCGGGGAGATCTGGAGCGAGCCTGGCAACTGGAGAGCGAACGCCTGACAGTGGTTCGCCGGTCGGACCAGGATGATGAAGTGGCCGAAGTCCTGTGCGAGTTAGGTGACCTAGCAATGCCCAGACAGGAGTATGAGCAAGCAAGGCATCTCTACCAACAGGGCCGGGACATCTATAGCCAGCTCGACCAGCCAACTGGCATCGCCCACGTGCTCAACCGACAGGCAGGGTTAGTGCGGGTACAAGGCAGGCTGGATGAGGCGCGCCATCTGCTTGAAGAGCAACTGAACCTGGAGCGCACCCACGGCGACCAAGCGTCCGTCCTCGATGTTCTGCAAGATTTAGCAGGTCTGGCCATGGATCAGGACGCCCGAGAGGATGCACAGGGTTACTATCAGGAAGCTTTGCAACTGGCAACTCGTCTGGGCAACCTGACAGCCCAAGTCATCTGCTTTCAAGGGTTGGGCCAGATCCGACAGGCGCAGGGCCAGTTTGACCCTGCTCGTGAGTTGTACCAAGAGAGCCTGACAGCAGCGCAAAGGTCGGGCCACCCGAAATTGGCTGATGTAGCCCTGACCCGGCTGGGCCTGCTGGCTCGCGACGCAGGAGATTACAGGCAAGCACATCGCCATCTGAAAGAGGGGTTGAAGATCGAACGTCGCCTGGATCGGGAACGTGAGACGGCTGGGACATTGCACGAACTGGGCAACGTTGCTTACCTGGACGGAAAGCCGAAGGAGGCCCAACGCTACTATAAGCAGGCCTTGGACATCTACCATCGTTTCGGGGACGAACCTGGTACCGGCTACTGCCTGGGGTCGCTATCGGTCCTGGCTTTCGAGGCTGGGGACTACACTAGGGCATGGGAGTTGATAAATCAGGCTCTCGCTATTGGTCGAAAGCATAACGAGGCTGGCTTGCTGGCGACGGCGATGAAGCAGGTGAGCGCTTTTCTCAAACTGCCAGAGTATCGAGCCTGGGCGAGCGAACTGCTGACCACGGCTGCCGACGGAATCTCGCATCAAAATCAGACATCCCTGTGACGATTCCATTGCAAGAGCAGCGATGCGTGCTGACTTGAAGATACTCGAAGGGCGGCGGGCCGTCTACTTATGGGAGTAATCAGCAATGCGGATAAGCACAACGAAACCGGTATTGCAGTACTTGGAGTATCTTGAGTCCACCCAACTCAACCTTGGCCTCTACACCACCCGCATCACCGCCGAGGACTTGCGCCGCGCCATTGAGGAGGCCGAGCGTAGCGCCCCGCCTGTTGCGCAGGTCGAGGCCGCACTGCGCGACCTCGTTGCCCGGGGCGAGGTGATTGAGTGGAAACCCAGTTACTTCCGCTCGCGCATTGCCGAGACGGCGCGCTGCCTGCGCTTACTCCGCCAACGGCTGTGGTGGCAAAAAGAACTCGCCGACGCACCGCTGCTGATAGACGACATCCGCGTCGAGTTCCGCGAGCGCACGCGCCCCAAGCGGGACGCTGTACCCATCGCCCAGGCTATACCCGCTGGAATTGCGCCGGAAGTGGCGGAACCGTTCAAGCAAGCGGTTGGCTTCCCAACCCTGAGCGGCTTCCAGAAACGTGCGATTGAGCAGGTTTTCGCCTGCGCCTGCCGGGGCAACCCCGATGATGAGGCGTTCATCATCGCCGGCGATACCGGCGCGGGCAAGACCGAGGCGTTCCTGTTTCCCATCCTGCTGGACATCGCCAGCGAGCCGCCGGAACTGCGCCAGAAGCCGGGCGTCCGTGCGGTGCTGGTCTACCCGCGCATCCGGCTGGCGCGCAACCAGTTGGGGCGACTGTTGCGCTACACCGGCGAGTTCCACGCGGCGGGTGGGCCGCGCTTGACTGTCGGCATCCAGAATGGCGATGTACCGCGCGACAAAGCGATCATCGCTGGAGAGTGGGCCTCCAAAAAACAGGACGGACGGACCTGGTATCGAGTAGACTTGCTGGAAACGTGCGTCAAGTGCCAGAAAGGCCACTATTGGCTCGCCGCCGACGATCCGGGCATCGAAAGCGGCTGCCCGCGCCTGGTCTGCGATGGCTGCGGGCACGTGGTAGATACGCTGCACATCACCAAGGCTGCACTGGAGCGCAACGCCCCCGACATCCTCATCATCACCGACGTTTCGCTCAGCCAGTGGCTGGTGCGCGAAAAGTATACTCACCTGTGGGGCCTGTGGCAGGGGGATTTCGTCACCGTCCCGCCGCGCTTCCTGGTACTGGACGAAGTCCACCTCTACGAGCGGCTCAAGGGGGCGCACATTGCCAGGCTCATCAAACGTTTTCAGGCCCGCGTGCGGCTGGTGTACAGGCAGACAGGCGAGCCCGACCGCCACGCCATCGTCGTCGGAGCCTCCGCCACGCTGCACGACGAGCAGCGCTTCCTGGCGAAACTGCTGGACGTGGACCCGCAGGACAAGGCGCGCTACGACTGCCTGCGGGTCATCAAACCCACCGAAGACGAACTGGAGCCGACTGGGGGCCGCGAGCGGTATATCTTCATCTACCCACGCCGCCTTTCGCCGACGCCGCGCAGCCCGCAGTACCGCGTGAACGACCAGGCCGCGGCGATCCAGATCGTGATGTGCGCGATGCACAACCTCAAGACCGATGTGGAGTGGCGCGGGTTGGCCTTTTTCGACTCGATCAACGACCTGCGCCAGTTCCGCCATAACTATGACGCCGACCCGTCGCTGCAATGGATCGTCGGCTACGACCCGGTGGGGCGGCAGATTCCCCCGGCCAACCAGGATGAACTGTGGCGCATCCGCACCGACCGGCGCAAAGCCGGCGATCACGTTCCAAACAACTGCGGGAGTGACTGTGTGCAGCGGGCGCAAAACGGCACACTGTACGAGTGCCCACACTTTCGCTCCGGCGACTGCTGGGTCTTTGCCAGGTCGCACGGCTGGAACCAGACGCTGCGCGTGGCCGATTCGGTCTACGCCGGGGCAGCCTCCCAACTGGACGGTCAAGACCTCATCCCCACGTCTCCTTCCCTGGAAGTCGGCTACGACGACGACGCCATCCACCTGGTCTACCAGCACAAGGCCCCACCCAGCGCCACCAGTTTCATTCAGCGCCGCGGCCGCGCAGGGCGCGATCCCGCAGACTCACCGACTATTATCACCCTGCTGTGGCCTTATCGCCGCGACGATGCATTCTATTTCTTTCACCCCGAGGCGCTATACGATCCCACGTTCGATGACCTGCCCCTCAACGCCGGGAATTTCAACGTTCAGCGCACCCACATACTGCTGGCATTCTTCGACCTGCTGGCCTGCCTGCGCCGGCAGAACCTTGACGGGATCGCAGACGATCCGGGCATCGTAGACTTCACAAACGCCGGTTGGTCCTACTTTACGCCTGGCGATGATGTCATTCAGAGTATCACGCTGCGTGATGACCCGGTCAAAGGTAGGCAAATCATTGTGAAGCACCGGGAAACCAAGCAGGATGTCTGGTTTAGCGGCGGACATTTGACCGGTGGGCACGTTGTTCAACAAAGCGGGAGCCTGAAAATTCGCGGCTGGTTGTTGATGGACAAGGGGTTGAGCAACCGGGTTCTTTTGCCTGCATGGGAACGGCTCCAAAAACTGCTCCCGACCTATCTATCGCTCTCCGAGATTGCCAGCGAACCATTCCGGCAACACCGCACGTATCCATTCTTGATCCCCAAAGGCGCTTCTTTGCCCGCGCCTTTGCTGCGGCGCTTCGGCGACAAAGCCTGGCATTCTGCCAATGATCCTATTGAGCGCGGCAACTGGCTCAAGACCTACCGCCACATTGACTGGATGCTCCAGGGCAGCGACGAGGCCACGACGCTGACCATCCATTACCCCAATCCCGACGCGGGCAAATCAGAGGACGAGCCCGCCGAACGCACAGCAGACGTCACCTTTGGCCTGACCGAACTGTTGCCGGGCAACGTCTCTTACCGGTTGCGGGAAAAGCAGGTCATCCACTGGACGCCCGTCCCGCCCGATGGGGTTTCGACGTTCCTGTATCCCGAAGAGGACGAGACGGATGACGCTGGCAACGTCGTGGGCCGCAAGCCGGTGGCTGATTTCTTGCCCAAGAAGAGCGATATTCGCAGTCAACCGGATAGCATTTTCGGCATTCCCAAGTATCTGGAGCAGCGTTTCCCCAACCTGCCCTTTGTGGAACTGCGCCGGCTGCGCGCTGAACCGTTCGGCCCGCCGGACGAGCAGTACAGCCCGCTGTGGTTCTACGACCCGCAGGCCAGGCAGGCCGTCAAAATCCACCCTGGCGAAAAACCACCGCAGCACCTGTTGCCTATCTCGCGCCGTTCCACGGCGCGGGCCAACTCTGTCATCATTCCCTACATCCCGGCGGAGCGCGGCGTCGCTCAACGCCAGTTGCTCGCTCCCCTGGCCAACCTGTTCGGTGAGATTGGTGGCTTCCTGGACGAAGGCCGCGCGATGCTGGGTTATACCCGCGTCTTTTACGAGATGCAGATTGACCTCAAGACCGATCACAAGAAACGCGACGCGCTGAACGTCCGCCAGGAAGACTTGACCCTGCGCCGCGCCTTTTGCGACGACGCGGGCAACCCCACGCTGGTCGGCTACGCGATCGAGACCCAGGGCATCCGCTTCCAGGTCAACCCTGACCTGCTGGCCCAAACCGTGGGAGCGATCTTGGCAGACAAAGACCTGCGCCTACACTTGCGCCGCAACTTTGCCGTGTACCAGATCGGACAGCGCGCTGCCGAAAGCCCCATCTTTATCAAGTCGCTGCTTGAGACGGCGGAAGTCGCCGTAGACTATTGGCTGCACCAGGTCGTCCCGCAATCCCAGGGCGAACCGCGCCTGCTCGATCTGGACACCGATCGCGCCCCGCTCGAGGAGTATTGCCGCGCTCACCGCATCGTGCGCCGGGCCGAAGTAGATGAATTCGCCACGTATCTCACCGGTGATCTGTTCACCTGGCTGAACGAGTCGCTGGAAAGAGCCTTCAAGGAGACGACCGAGTTCCACGATTTCGTGCAGAGCGTGGTGCTGCACAGTCTGAGCGCGCTGCTCAAGAATCTCATCGCCCGGCTGGGCGGCGTGGGCAGCGACGACCTGGTGGCCTACGCCGATCTGCCCGTCTTTGATCAGGTGGATCGCTCCATAGCCCCGCGCATCCTGGTGATGGACACCGTGCAAGGCGGGTCGGGCGGCATCGCGCAGGCGTTCGAGCGGCTGGACTTGACCGACAACGAAGGCTCGCTGTGGTGGATGCTGCAGAGCGAACTGGGCGACTGTCCCATCGCGAGCGGCGAGGCGCTGGTGCGCGCGACCTTGAGCCGCGCCACGCCTGATCAGATTCAGGCAGCGCAGGCGCAACTTTCCCCCGCATCGTTGGAAGTCCTGTTGAATGACGTCGGCCTTGCCGCTCCGGCCCCGGAGGCGCTGGAAGCGTTGGGGCGCACGCTGGCGAACGTCACCGAAGTGGGCGGGCAGACGATCAACGCGGCGCTGATTCTGCGCGAACTCTTTTTGCTCCAGCAATCTCTTGAGGGGCATTGGCTGGGCGATGTCCCTCGCGCCGCCACTGTTCGCCGCGCTGCCTCCGCGCTAGACCCGGCCCGGCAGCCCCACATCGCTGCGCTGCGTGAGGCGTTGCAGCGCAGCGGCGTCTCGGCGAACGAGTTAGACCACGAACTGGCGCTGCAACTGCACGTGATGTTTGAAAGCGGCTGCGACGACGGTTGTCCGGTCTGTCTGAGCGCCGAGAGCGATATGGAGCACTACTACCTGTCGCCGCTGCTCAACTCCCGCCGCGCGCTCAAGAAACTGCGCGAGGTGCTTCTGAGCAGCGCGCCCAGGGGCGATTGCCTGGCAGCGCTTTCCGACGCTTTGTTGGCCCAGGAGCCGGTGCAGGTCCAAACCCATCCCGGCAGCCTGGGCGACCGGCTGGACCCCACGCTGGGGTTGGGTGTGGTGACAGAGGTGGACGACGCCGGGCAGGTGCAGGGCGCTTCTGCCGTAGTAGTGGAACCCGGAAATGCCCGCGACTTTATCGCCGATGGCAGGTGGGAGGAACGTTGGGGTGGGCCGGAGCATAAGCCCTACGAGACACCCGGCGGCGTGCGGGTGCGCTCCAAGTCCGAGTACATCATCGCCACCAAACTGGAAGCGGCAGGCATTCGATTTGAATATGAACCGCGTTTGCCGTATACTACTGACGAAGGGGAAACCCGCTTCATCCACCCGGATTTTCACCTGTACGAGCACAACCTCTACGTGGAGTACTGGGGTCGCAGCGACCCGGACTACGTCGAGTCGCGGCGGTTCAGAGAGCAGGTATACGAGCGCCTGGCGGCTCAGCGTGGCATCCGGGTGTTGCACCTGGAGGCGGGAGATGTGGAGAATGATGTGTTTGTGGGGAAGCTACGGGCAGCAATTCAAAAGAATGCGGTAGATGATAGCGATGGATCTCAATGACCGACACCTGAAGATGTAGTGACCTACTGAAGGCAGTAGGACCAACAGGTAAGGAGTGTGCCATGAACGACATCAAAGGAAAGCGACCAAAATCTAGCGAGGACGAGATTGCAGGGTTGCGACAGCTTCTCGCTTCCCTCGAATCGCAACGCCCTTTACTAGGTGAGAGCATTGACGTCACGATAGCTGAAATCAAGGCTCGCATCGCTGACCTGGAGTCATCCACTAGAGTCTCAAGTTCAGGAGCGATAGCAGTAGGCCCAGGTGCTGTTGCGGCAGGTGTAGGCGGCGTTGCAGTAGGTGGCTCAGTGGCAGGCGGTGACATCCATATCACCCAAGTGGTAGACGGCATCCACGGTCAGTTGTCAGGGGCTGCAATCGGTGGTCGCGATCACGTCTCAGCAGGGTATTTGCTGACCCCATACGAAATCCGACGTATTCTACAAGATGGGTTCGACTTAGAAGAGCTAAGAACACTTGCGTTTGACCTCAACTTAGATTATGAGACTTTACCTGATAGTTCGCCCGAAGCCACGATCCGGGAACTAGTTGCCTATTTTTGGAGACGTGAACAGCTTGACATTCTAGTTCAAGCGATTGGCACTTACAGACCTGATTTGCTTGACGAGCGTATACCACTCTGGAAAGCATGGACCCAAATCAGCCGAGGTCTTGGGGCGCTCGAATTTCGCGATTTTAGCGAAGACTCCCAAGTTATCGCCAATAGTATGTCTAGAGCATTGGGGCTAACACTGATTCATTGGGAGCCAGATGTCAGAAACCGTTTGTTGTGTTACTGGTTGGATACATCCAGCGCATTTAGTAATACTAGGCTACCAACTGCTTTACCTCTAGTTCTACTACATCGTCTTGAAATCGAGGATCGTGATCTAGATGATCTTGGGCATCTCATTAGTGCAAACTTGGGAGAATCAAGGCATATAGCTTTGCTGCTATTGTTTAGTGAAGGAAAAGCATTAAGAAACAGCCAAAGACTAATATCAGACAAAGCCAAAGTGCTGGGGTATGACATCATCATCATTGATAGAGATGAGATGCAGAGACTGATTCTGGCGCGGGAGCCGCAGAACACACTAAGGCGTTTAGTTCTATCTCACGTGGATCTTGTCAGTGTATCACCCTACACCATGACTGGACCTGCCTCAGATAATATCTTCGGGCGTGAACCAGAGTTACGAAACATTGTTGAGCATACAACTACCACGTCCTATGCTATCATTGGTGGTCGCCGTGTCGGCAAAACTTCCCTTCTTGGTCGCCTACACCGTGTCCGCCTGCCCGCTGCTGGCATCTGCACTGTCTATCATGATTGTTCCACCATAACATCCTATGATGCCTTCCGTGCTGCTGAGATCCGAGACTGGCGCCCAGAGCCACCGCGTGATGCCCCTGTTACCTTCGCTGAACTAATACAATCTCCGCCCACCGACAAGCCACTTGTTTTGCTTTTGGACGAGGCGGACAAACTCGTCCCTATGGACCGTGCTAGTAACTGGCAACTATTCAATGTCCTGCGTGGACTAGTCAACTCCGGTCATGCACAGGTGGTCCTCAGCGGTGAGCGCACCTTGCGCGATGCGCTGCGAGACGCCGTCAGCCCTTTGTTTAATCTTGCCAATGAAATACTTCTCGGACCTCTAGAGTTCCACGCTGTCGAAGAACTGGTCACCCAGCCGATGAAACAACTGGAGATTGAACTAGTGGACGAGGAAGCCATCGTAGATCGCATCTGGACCTTCACTTCGGGCCATCCCAACGTCGTGCAACGCCTCTGTCGTCGTCTCATCGAGCGGCTCAATGAGCAGGGCACCCGCCGTATCACGCTGGACGATGTGAACGCAGTCATTGAAGACCCTGGCTTCCAGCGTGACGACTTTCTCAGCACCTACTGGGAAGCCGCCACCCCGCTGGAGAAGATCATCTCCCTGCTGATGGCCGACGATGAGAACGTGCGCCCTTTGCGCGCTGTGCGCCAGGCCCTGGCCAAGCGCTGCAACCTGCGGCCCCAAGCCCGCGAAGTGGACGATGCTTTACAACGGCTGATGGACCTGCGCTCTATCCTCAAGCACACCCCCAAGGGCTACCAGTTTGCCGTGGAAGCATTTCCTCGTGTAGTAGCCGGGACGATGACCTTGGACGATATGCTGGAAATCCTCACCGAAGAGTACCAGGAGCAGGGCGAATGAGTGCTACTCCCTTCAAAGCCGGCGGCGCACTGACCGACGAGCACGCCGCTATTTACATTGAACGCCAGGCCGACCGTGACGCCCTGACACATTTGCGGGCAATGGACTACCTGCTGGTCATCGAGCCGCGCCAGCAGGGCAAGACCAGCTTGATCAACCACTTGATGTGCCACCAAGCCATGGGCGATGTGGCTTTCGCCTATGTGGACGTGACCACGCCCGACCGCTCTACGGAGACAACCTGGTATCAGACACTATGCCCGCGCATCCTGCGCCAACTGCGTGGTTTCATCCCGCGCGATCGATGGCCCGTCATTCCTCAGAACAGTGCCGGTTGGCGTGATTTCTTATGGGATGTGGCGGCTTTAGCGACTGATGCTCATCAGCGCGTGGTCATTGCCCTGGACGAGATCGGCGCCGTCACATTCCATGGTGCGACCGAGTTCTTCAGCGTCCTGCGCGACGTATACAACTCCCGCCAGGCCGAGACCGAGTTCAAGCAGTTGACCTTTCTGCTGTCTGGCGCTTTTCACCCGCGCGACCTGATCGAAGACGACAAGATCTCGCCCTTCAACATCGCCCAGCACGTGCGTCTGGCCGATTTCACGCTGACGCAGGTGCGCGAACTGGTCGGCAAAGCGAATTGGACGGATGAGCAGGCTACCGCGTTGGCCGAACGCATCCACCACTGGACGGACGGTCAACCCTATCTCACCCAACTGCTGTGCTCTTATCTGGAGCCAGATGCGACGCCTGCCGACGTGGACGCCGGCGTCGAGCGTCTGCGCCGCGAGGACGAGAACCACCTGCCACCGATGTTGAAACGACTGAACAGTGATGAGAAGCCGCACAGGTACGTTGAGCGGATATTGGCAGGCGAACGGATCAAGTTCTACCCACGAGAGAACCGGCGGCAAGCGCAGTTGGAATTGTTGGGCATTATCAAGGCCGATGCGGAAGGATGCTGCGCTATCCGCAATCGCATCTACGTGCAAGCATTAGGCAGATCCGGTGAAATGTCTGCGCCAGAGGTGAAGGATGAGATGAAATCACCCCATAGAGTAATCTCTTCAATTGCTATCCCTCAAGAGCTGAGTCAGGAGATGGGCAAAGGCAACGTCGTTCTTTTCGTTGGCGCGGGTCTGTCTATTGGTGCCGGGCTGCCAAACTGGGGCGCACTCATTCGCCCACTGGCAGAACGCATCGGCTACAAGGGAGACGACCTGCTCAAGGCTGCCCAATTCTATGAGAATCGTAATGGGCGACATGCACTGATCTCCTACCTACGTGACCAGTTGGACACGACAGGTATTGAACCGACTGAGAACCATGACCTTCTCGCGCAGTTGCCGATCAACATTGTCTTCACCACCAACTTTGATGACCTGCTGGAACGTGCCTACCGCAAAGCCGGACGGTCGGTCAACCTGGTGGTAGGGGCAGCGGAACTGCCTTTCTGGGACGAGTCGAAGGTGAATCTGGTCAAATCGCACGGCACTTGTGACCGTCCCGACTCGTTCGTCATCACAGAACGGGACTATAACACCATCTACCGCAGCAACGCCATGATTGTGCAACAACTCAACGCGTTGCTGGCGACCAAGGTTTTTCTTTTCATTGGCTACGGCGTGAGCGATCCCGACTTTAAACAAATCTATGACCAATTGAGCATTGATCTAGGCCGGCACCAACGCCGTCCGTATCTGGTCACGTTTGATGTGGACGAGTTCAAGATGGAGGACCTAGAGCGGCGTGGCTACCATGTGATCAGTCTGCTGGGCGAGGGGGATCGCAACGCCCAACTGGCGGAGTGGCTGCGGGCACTGCTGGATGCAGTCGCTGGGTCAACATCCGAGGCTGTGACTCCCCCGCCCTCGGTTGCGCCTCGTCCGCAATCTGGTCCTGTAGTTTCACAACCATCAAAACCTGCTTATGGAGAAGGAGATATGAACTACGAACGCGGCTTGCAGATGCTCGAGACATTCGTAAGGCCAGAGGATGAAGAAGGCTGGCGTGACTTCAAACTGTACAAAGGACAATTGCTGGAGAATCTGCGCGACGAGCGACGCTTTGGCACAACTGAAACGCTCCGTAGTGAACGTTTTCGCATTATTGACAAGCTGAATCCTCTGGCATTGCGCCTAACCGGCCTAAGCTTCACCGACTTATGCCTGGGTAAGCAGCCCTCGCCGGAAGTTCAACCGGCAGTTGATGTACAAGAGGTGATAGAACGGCTGTACCGAATTGAGGGCAAGCTTGATCAAGGCCGCGCCGAGGACCGCCAGACTGTTGCTCAGATTCGCGACGCTCTTGCTCATAATCAGGTGGAGCAGGTCGAGGCTACTCAGATGGTTGCCGAATTGCGCGCCTGGGCGCAGATGGTTCAACAGGCAGGGCTGCCGCTCAACCCAGAGTTGCGTACGGCGTTGGATGCCCTTTCTCAGCATACCGGTAGCGCCTATCAATACCTGCAACTGGCGGTGCCGATTGTCCCTGGCATTCTGAGTTACAACGTCGAACTGGGTAGCCAGCACCAGGTTGATCTGAAAGCTATTTGGGAACGTATCAAGGCCCGCCTGGGCAGAGGCTCCAAAGGCGATGGTGTACCCATCAGCCCGGAGTCCTTTTACGGCGTCGGCAACCGTTGGGCTGTGCTCGTCGGTGTCAACGAGTATGACGACGAGACCAACTACGGCTGCCTACACGTCTGCGTCAAAGATGCGCATGCCATCCGTGAGCAACTCGTCACTGGTGGCTCTGACCCTGCTCGCATCCGCCTTCTGACTGACGACTCTCCCGAACCCCCCACCCGCGACAACATCCTGGTCGCGCTCAAGGCCGTCGCCGACGCCACCGAGCCCGACGACCTGCTGTTTTTCTACTACAGTGGCCACGGCGACGAGGACGGCGGCGAATCCTACCTGGTCGCTCGCAACGGCAAGCGACTGGTGTTGAGCGATACCGCCGTCCGGGTCTCGCGGATCAAGGAAATCATGGAACAGGCTCCCGCCCGTGCCAAGGTCATCGTCCTGGATGCGTGCCACTCGGGGGCCGACATTGGGGGCAAGGGACCCAAGCCGATGTCCGAGGAGTTCATTCGCCGTGTTTTTGAACAAGCCGAAGGGCTTGCGATCCTGGCCTCGTGTAAACAGGGCCAGGTCAGTTATGAATGGCAGGCCCAAGAGCAGAGCGCCTTCACCCATTTCTTGCTGGAGGCACTGGCGGGCCAGGCCGACCGGGACGAGAAGGGCTTTGTTACCGTGCAGGACGCTAACCGGCATGTGACAAATGGGGTCAAGTTGTGGGCCAGCCAGCGCAACCTGAGCCAGACGCCGACGCTGCAGTACACTGTGGCGGGTGACATCATCCTGGTCCGTTATCAGTAGCGAGGCGTTTCTTGAAATTCTACCTGCCCAACTTCGAAGACCTGGTTGACCCTGGGTTCGACTTTGAAACGGACTCGTACTCGCCCAGGCGCAAGGACCGCTGGGTGCACGACTGGTATGCTCACCAGTTCTTTAACGAGCCTATATTCGACGGCATGCTCATCTCAAAGGCTATCGTCAAGCCAGTTGTTGAGAGACATATCCGCAAAGCGGGAGGCGGCGTGCACCAGTTCGCCCGTCTAAGCCCGCAGATACCGATTATGGGAGACTGTGGCGCATTTACCTACCTCTATGAGGAAAAGCCCGTCTACTCAACCCAGGAGGTTCTGGATTACTACCACGAGTTCGGATTCGACTATGGCGTCTCCTTAGATCACCTGGCCTTTGTCACCGTGGACATGCTGGAAAGCGCCCTGAAGCGCGGCGCCGTTAAGACGCGCTGGTGGACTGGCAAGACGGACGAGCAATTGCGCCAGAAGCGCATTGACCTGACCCTGCGGAACGCCCGCGAGTTCCTGGCACTGTGCGAAAAGGAGCGACCGCGCTTCAAGCCGATTGGCATCGCCCAGGGCGGCACGCCGGAACTGTTCTACGACTCGGTCCAGCGGTTGATCGCGATGGGCTACGACTACATCGCTTTGGGTGGTTTGGTCAAAAGCACGGACGAGGAGATCCTGGCGATCTTGCGCAAGATTCAGCCCCTCCTGGGGAGCGTCAAACTCCACATCTTTGGCGTCGCCCGCCTGTCACTTGTGTTGGAGTTCATCCGGCTGGGCGTCACCAGCACCGATAGTGCCGCTCCGCTACGCAGAGCCTTCTTGGGAACTGCCGAGGACAACTATTGGACACTGGATGGTCAGAGATACGCGGCGATCCGCGTGCCACACGCCAGAACCGAACGCAACCGGCGGGGCGTAGATTCGCCCGAAGAGATCTTGAGGAATGGGGAGATGTCCCAGGCGACCCTGGTCGGTATGGAGCAGAGGGCGCTGAGGCTCCTTCGCGCCTTTGATCAGGGACAGGCCACGCTGGATCAGACTCTCGACGCTGTTCTGACCTACGACCGGCTCCATGGCATCGAACGTGATTACGAATCGGCATATCGCCGAACCTTGCAGGACAAGCCCTGGAAGAACTGTGATTGCCTGATATGCAAGCGCATCGGCATCGAGGTGATCATCTTTCGCGGTAACAACCGTAACCGCCGGCGGGGGTTCCACAATGTCAAGGTCTTTTATGACCAGTTCCGCCGGGCCGCCCAGCGGTCGCCAGACACAGACACACTGTCACGACAATTGCCGCTGGAGTTGGAGTAGAGAATGTCGCGTATGCAGGCTGCCAACCTTCCAGAAGACGTGTTGGTGATCCACTATACTGACCTTGCGCCCGGTTCTTCTCCGCTCGTCCGGCTGCAAGTCCTGGCGGGAATTGGGCGCCTCCTCGCTGCTTCCAGCCATAGTTGCAGTATGGATGATCTACTTGCAGGCGCGCAGGCCCGGCTGGCACTACAACAGTGGCTCGAAAGCGAGGAGGTGAGCAGGTTCTGGAAGTTTGTTGATGGCCAAATTGCATCTGTGCGAGCCTGTGAGAAGCATATTCTCGTTGGCACCCGTCACCTACTGGACGACCTTTCGGCGCTTACGTCGCAACCTTCTCGGCCTCGCCTAGCCGACCTGGATGCACTCTGGCTGGCTGCCAGCGTATTCGTGAATCAGCATCTCGACCACGAGAATAACTCGCGTGGAGTGGAAAATGAGCGATGACGTTCAGCAGGAGTCTACACCCTCGCAGAATTTGACCGAAGACGAAATAGCAGCCCTGGTTTCCGGCATAGAGCGGCCGCAAATTGTGGAGTTGGTGAAGCATTCCTCGCACTTGCAGCAGCACATCTTCCGTGGATTCCGTCCCTCACGGCTCCCGTGGGACCAGGTGCCAGCCAGGCTAGCGCACTATGCCTATGGAGATTCTGGCAGGCTCAAGACACTGATTGCGCTGTGGGTGGCAAGCAACGGCGATCTGCTGGATGAAGTCAAGGCGATCTCACCGGACCAGGTCCGGGAAGGCGTCGCGGAGTTGTTGGCGCGCCGCGGCATCCAAAGCAAACTTCAGGTACTCTGGGCTTTGAGGCTTGATGATCGTGAGGAGGTTCGGCAGGCGCTTGAAGCGGGTCTGGCTGACGAGATCACCGCCGAGACCTCGGAATTGCTCTCCCGGGCGCAGAGCAACGTGCTGATCGTGGCACTGGAGAATGTTCAGGCTCAAGTCGCTGAACTCAGAGATAAACTGACAGAAGCGGAGTCTAGCCGTGAAGACAGCCGGCGCTTGCTCCAGCACAAGAACGAGCAACTCGAAGCAGCCCAAGCCAAGATAACCGGGCTGGAGGAAGAGCAGGCACGACTGCTTGCTCGCCTTGAAGAGCAAACTCTCACACAGGAGAAGCTTGAGGCCGAGTTATCTGCCGCTCGGCAGCAACTGGCCGACGAGCAAGCGGCCAATACCGAGTTACGCCAGAGTGTGCGTGACCTGAAGGCTACTCTGCAGGCTCAGATAGAGAGTTCACGACAGGAGGACACACAGCAACGACTCAACGAAGCCCTGTGGGCCCTCGAGGAAGTGCGCAAGGAGGCGGCCGGCCTGCGCCTGAAAGCGAACAAGTTGGAACAGCAGTTAGAGAATGCTTATGCCAGGCGAGAAGAAGAACGTGAGCACAACAAGGCTCTCACCCAGCAATTGCAGAGGCTCGAGCGTGCCAAGGAAGTCGTCATCAAGGAGAAACGTGGGCTGATGCAGAGAATCGAGGTGCTTCAGGACGAGTTAGACAGCACGCGCCACCAGTTGCAAGACCAGGTTGCCGATGAGGGACTGGACGTCCTGCGCCTGTCCGAACTAGACGACCGATGGTTAGAGGAGCGCGAGGCCATTCGAGACTATCTCCATACGCTGGTGAGCTCGTTGTGGGCAGAGACTGAAACGCAGCCGCCAGAGACAGATCAATGGGGATTGTGGGCTCAATGGTTGGAGCGCGAGGCGTCGCTGCTGCGCGACGTTTTGACTACCCTGGACAGCGGTATCAACTTGGGCAGCGTTGAGCGTGTGGAGGATGCCCAACAACTGCTGGCCCTGCGCTGGTACCTGCTGGAGTACACCCGCCAGGCCATGTTGTCAGCAGCTCAAGAGTCCGCGTTTCCAGTGTGAGCACGAAAGGGGGCGACATGATTGACGTCTACATCTCACATCTGGGTGAGCAGCCCTTGCAGGGTGTGAAGGAGCCGGAGTCCTATCCACCGGGCACCTTGCGCGAGGTGCTGGAGCAGATAGACAGCCGCCATCCAGGTTTCTTTGGCCTCGTAGTCACGCCGGACAAATCGGCACTGCGTCCTTCTGTGCTGGCTTACAGAAACATCGAGATAGATCACGAGGGGCGCTGGCTGGAGGGCCCGCATACCCAGCCAGTTGCTCAATTGGATGAACATCTACCAGCCAACGACAACCTGCTGATCGCCCTTTTTGACCCGGACCGGCTCATGGAACTGCTGACCGCGGTCCTCACAGAGAGCGACGTACGGCTCGCGCATGCCGGGGGCACGAGTGGTTACCGCGCCTTCATGAGTGGGCCGGATGACATCATCGGCAATCAGCCGCTCTGGCTACGTAGCGAACCGGAACCCCTGTACCCCTTCCGTAACGGCCGGCCCATCGCCGACCTGGTGACCGAGGGGCTGATCTCCCTTGATCAGGACAAGCTCATACCGGCGCGCTTGTGGGAAGCCATGGCTCAACTGTGGGAACTGGGCAGCGACTTTCAGTTGCGCCTGTTTCAGGAGGAGGTGCTGGTTCACATCTTGCGCGAACTGCGCACCCCCGAGGCTTACGAGCGCCGGCCGTTGCTTCTCTCGATCCCCACTGGCGGCGGCAAGACTGAGGCATTCTTGATTCCCCTCATCGCCCACCTGTATGATCGCAAGCGAGCTGCACTGATGGCACGCGAACCCCTGCCAGCCCGCATTCGGGCGCTGATTATCTACCCCACCCGTGCCCTGGCCAACGACCAGGCCAGGCGCATCACCGAGATTCTCTACACCCTCAATCAGGGTGCAGTAGAGGGGAACAAGGTCAGCGTGGGTGTACTGACCGGCGACACACCGAATTCCGGCGTCAACCTGGGCACGGAGAAGAGCCTGCTGCAGGTCTGTCCGGCCTGCGCTTCCGTGCTGACCAGTTTCCCCAGCCGGTCGCTCTCGGAGGACGTCAGGGTGTACTACGCCCGTTGTATTTGCGGTGCAGAGATTGACTTTTTTCGCCTGACCCGCTGGGATATCCTCAATGCTCCGCCCGACATTCTGATTACCAGCCCGGACATGATCAACCGTACCTTGCAGTCGCCCCGCTATCACCGCATTATCTTCAGCGAGGCGATTGAGGCCGTCATTTTCGACGAAGTCCATATGTACGAGGGCGTGTTTGGCTGCAACGTGGCCCACGTGTTGCGCCGTTTCGAAGAGGCCTGTGGCCACCGGCCCCTGTACGTCGGTGTCAGTGCTACCATCCGCAACGCAAAGAGCCTCGCCAGCCTCATCTTCGATGCCGATCTGGATGCCGTTCGCTATCTACGTCCGGCCCACCAGGATGTCCCCATCACCGATGAAGAGCGCCCCTACATCAACTATGACGTATATCCCGCTCGCTACCGGCATCACTATGCTGTTGCTCCCGCCCGCTTCAAAGACCGGTTCCAAAAGACGGTCACCGCTACGCTGAACATCGCTGATGCGATTGGCCACCTGATCCGAGACCCCCACTTTCGCAAGACGCTCATCTTTGCCAATTTTCGCCAGGACACCGATGACATTGTCCGTTTCCTGCGTGACCAGGAAGCCCGCTATTACGTGCCTTACGTGGCCCACGTGCTGCCCAAGCTGTTGAGCGCCCTGTCGGCTACCGGCAGCACAACTAGCGCTGACCTGACGAAGGCGGAGGTGGATATCGCGCGCGCTGTGGACCGCTGGTATCGGCAAGGTCGGGAACTGGGCGTGCTGTACGAACCGCCGCTTGAGATTGGCTGGCATCGGGGCGGGTTGGAAAAGGAAGAACGCATCAAGGCCGTCAACCGGTTCGCCACCACGCGGCGGCTGACGGCCTCCAGCGGCGACGGCGACGAGTGGCCCATTGACGTGATGGCGGCCACCAAGACGCTGGAACTGGGCATTGACATCGGCGACGTGACCACGGTGATGAATAACACCGCTCCCTTCACAGTCAACGAGTACACCCAGCGCGTAGGACGTGGCGGGCGTCGTCGCGATGCCCTGGCTCTCACCGTCGTCAACCCGACCAACCCGCTGGACTTTTACTTTCTGCGCCATTTCGACCGGTACGCGCATCCTACCATGGCCGACTTTGAGGATGCGCCGATCATCATCTCTAACCAGGATGTGCTGCGCAGCCACCTCTACGCCCGCTTGCTCGATCACCTGGCCTGGTATTGGAATGATCGAAGAAAATCCGACCTACAGGCCGTGGATCTCAAAGGATACCGCATCTCAGTGAACGGACAGCCTGTAGGATTGGAAAGTGATGTGGAGGCTTTTGCCAACGCCGTTTTCGACGCCGTGTTGCCGCCAGAAGCCATTGCCCGCCTGCAAGCCTGGATTCAGCGCGAGGCTGCCGTCATACCTGGTGTACAGCCCACTGAAGTGTCCGGCGATCAGTTGCGCGAGTGGTGGATAGCCAAACTGCGCCGGCTGCACGAGCGCACCTGCACCCACAAAGCCGACATTGCCGACAATGACTACATCTCCGGTGAGGCGACCAAAGACCGCGACCTGGTGCCCGACATGCGCAGCGCCGGGCCGCAGGTGGGGCTGTACCTGGTACGCGAAAAAGGCGAGGACGAGCTGCGCGATACGTTGGCCCGCAGTCAGGCCATCGCGTCGCGGCCGGTGGGAGGCTTTGCTTCCCAGGGCAGCGTCACTTTTCGCATCGAGGACATCAAAGCCCGCGACGTGGAGGCCGAGCGTGACATCAAGCGTTTCTTCGGCCGTCACCCGGCCGCTGTTGATGCTGCCCGCTATTTTGCCCGCATGTTTGGTGACGAAAGCCTGGAGAGCCCTTTCCCTGAAGGCCCCCTCGACGTGCCGATTGAGGTGGATTTCGTCACACCTCAGGACCTTTCCGTCAAATACCATCCCTATCGGTTCTACTGCCAGCGTTGTGGTGCTACCTACAGTGACAAGCGAGCCGGCGATGAGCGCTGTGCGATTTGCGGCAGCGAACTGCGCCAACTGACCGAGGTCTACGTCTGTGGCGGTTGTGGACGTGTGCATCCCCCGCCGGTACCCAAGGTGTGCATCAACCCGGCCTGCGTGGCCCAGGCCAAGCACCGTCGCGATGGCACGCCATTCAGCGAGGCGGTGGAAAAAGTTGGCAAGTACGACCGGCATAATGACTACTTCTGCTTCACTGCGCTGCCCCGCCTCAAGTGGCAGTGTCGTGCCTGTGGCACCGAGATCAACTACCATGCTTACTACGAACTGCCTCAGGCGGCCCTGAGCCAACTGGATCCAGCGGGGTGGAACGACGGCACGCCTGCCAGTATCGCCAAGGGGTTCCTGCACTTCCCAGAAGCGCATTTTCGCAAGGATTATGAGGCTCGCGGCTGGCACCGCGCTTGTTTCTCGTGCAAACCCTGCAAAGACGCCAATCAGTATCACAAGATCCACGTCACCAACATCCCGGCCCACCGGTCGGTGGTTCACGAGTACATCATCCAGAATGTGGCTTATGCGCCGGTGCTGGCTTGCCCCCTTGGAGAGTGGGTTTTCGACCGCGTCAGCGTTGTTTCACTGGCGCGGGAAATGTACCGCCACTTCTTCTCGTATCCCGACCAGGAGACACGCATCTTTCCGGCCGTCATCTTCCCCGAGAGCAATAGTTACCTGGCCAACTTTTACGATACCCACGCCGCCTTTTTGCGACTTTCCGATGCTATGGACGTGTTTCTGGACACCCACCCGTTAGCGCAGGACTATGTGAGGGGGTACGAAGACGTCTGTCACAGCCAGCGCCCGGCTGGTGCAGGAGATGAAGAAGACCAGGACATAGAAGGCAGCGGGATGACGAGTCCCCTGGCGGCACTGCTGCCCTGGGAGCAAGGGCGCAAGCCAGATCCTCGCCGGATGTGGTGCGACGTCGTCCGAGGCGCGGTGCCGGACAAGGCTTGCCTGGATGACGCCTGCGCCTACTGCCGCGCCCACGCTTTCGACCGTCGCCTCTTTACGCGGTATCTGGTGACCCATACGGTGAAACACGCGCTCATCAATGCCATTCCCCGCTTCACCGGTGCAGACAAGAACCAGGTTCGGGGGTACATTTATCCCAACGGCCAGCGCGAATATGACCTGGTCCTGGTGGACCGAATTGTTGGTGGCTCCGGTTGTCTATACTTGCTGCGCACCAATTGGGACGTGATCTGGGAGATGATGGGCGAGTTACTGGGCGCTGCCCGGCAGGATCAGAGCCAGTTGCTCCTGCCCTACACCTGCAGTCGCTACAATCGTGACCTGTGCGCACCGCTGGCTTTTGCGTTCTATGAGTTTCTAAAGACCTGGAGCCCTTGATGGCTTTCGAGAACGCTGACCTAGAAGCAATCCACAACGAAATCCGCCAGCGGCAGGCTGAAACCGGTCGCCTGTCGCTGGTGGAATTCGACGACGCCGAGTACACGGCCATGTTGGACTGGGCGCGGCGCATCGTCCGCGAATATGGAGGGTGGCCACCCAAGCGACGACAATACGCCAGGCTGGTCTTTCTGGCATGTACGATGGTCTTTGTCCGGCGCAACAAGTACATTGACGATAACGTCTTCTGGCCCGACTTTGAGAGCGCATTGGGTATGGGACCGATGGAACAGCGCTTTCCGCTGATGGACGACCTGTTATGGCCGGCGTATCGGGAAGAAGGGCTGGAACTCACCTACGACGATCGTGGACGGCGCATCGTTGGCACGCTGGTGGACGAGATGCGCCAGGCTCACACGTGGGTGACGCAGGCCCGCAGCCAGTTTGTCGAGTTCTTCCAATGGCACTATCGCCATTGCCCTGATGCAGAGATCACGCCCGAACTCCTCGTTGCTTACGAGAAGCAGAGGGGAGCCCGTCTGGTGGTACTGGACAGGGTATTGCCTGCCTTTGCCCGAGACTGCCAGGCGCTGGCCTGTGTGATAGATTACGCGATTGAGAACGGTTTGTACCTGGAGGCCTCGCGGTTGAGCGACTATCGCCGCCAGATCGTCACTGCGCTAGGACCCGAGCACGACCCGGCACGCCTGCGTCTGATCCGCGACGAGCGAACGCTCATCCGGTTGATCCTGGATCTGCAAAATCACTACACCCCGGCTCAGTTCGAGCGCGAGTTACATAGACGGCGCGGTGGCTTCGTCAAATCCCCGGGGGGTGAGCGCCTGAACGTCCACGCTGCGCTCGAGCGATGGACGCCTTTCCCCTACGGCATCTACCAGGTCGAAGGCCAGGAGTATCGGATCGTACCCCACCCGCGCCTGCGCCTGGAAATGCTGGACAAGTGGCCCTATGAGCAAGTTGTACACTGGCAGAGCGGCCGATTTCTCGGCTACAAGAAGCCGTCTTCCTTTCAGGTGACCATCGGCCGGCGCACTGTCGAGGCTACTCCTTACATCCGTTCCCGCAGTGACAGAACACACGTTTGGATTGGCGAGGTGCCGACCGGTCAGAAGCTTGCCATTGACGGCCATCTGCGGCCTGAATCGGCCGGCGCTGACTGGCAGATTGCTCTCGGGTTGTCCACCGGTGGCACTGAGCGGCCGGGTCTGTGTGTTCGTATTGCCCGGTTGATGCTCTATTACCCAGAGCGCCCTCATCAGCCCATACAGGTCTGGGCCAGCACTGGTTACGGCTATGCCGATACTCTGCGCGAAGACGGCGTGCGTCGTTTCCATCTTCACCGCTGCCTGGTCGTCCCGCTCAACGCTTTCGACGCGCCCGTTGAGGTCGGCGTAAGCATCGGTGATGGAATGGTGCTGCACCAGACTTTCGTGCCAGAGCCGTACTACCTGTTCTCGGCAACCAGTCACGAACGAGTGCAGGCCAGAGGTACAGCAGACCTGGGCGACCGCGAGTATGTGCTCTTCACCCGCGGCGATGCATCTCCCGCAGCCGGCCCTGGCGTGAGTGTGAGACGTTTGCCGGAGCCCTACGGCACGTACACGGTCTACCAGGTGGCGTGGGAGGACGCCGACCGGCCCTTCGAACTGCGCGTGGGAGCGGCTCAATGGGCCTTCCAACGCCGGCGCGAGTTCGCGGTGATGCTGAGCTGCCAATTGCCGCCCCCTCACCTGCGGCTCAAGTCACACCAATGCCTGCGCTTTCGAGACCTTTCTCTGCGCCTGTACAGCACCCTTGATCTGACAGCGGCTGCGCTCACGCTGGAGGTGTACGACGAAGAGGGCTTGCTAGGCCAGCTCAACCTTTCGCCTCAAGTCGGTATGGCGGATACGGCGCACTTTTTCGACGTCGCACCTGCCGTCTGGCAAGAAGTAGAAACGCTCACGGGAGGGCAGTACGGGCGATACTTCTTGCGCTTTTGCGCCGGTGAGACTTTGCTGGGGGAGTCAGCACTATCGCTAATGCCGCTTGTGAGCCTGGAGAGTTGGGACCAGGCTGCTCCGTGCCTTGAGACCCAGCCAGTACGGCTTGTCCTTGCCTCGCCGGACTGCCTGGTCTGGGATCCAGAAACCGGACAGCCTGAACATCGGGCCACGTTTTGGGTGCGCCCGCGTGTTCACGCCGAGCCCTGGCCCGGGTACCCTGCACTGCGTCGAATCGTTTCGGAGCCGGTCTCAGCCCTGGTGAGTTTCCCGGATCTGGGAGAGACGCTAGAGATCATCGTCCATCCCCGGCTGTTTGGGTTTCGCCTCTACCTCAAGCGTCCCGAACAGGATTCGTCGGGTCGGCGGTACACCCATTACCAACCGTTGAGCCAGGCTGACTATTACGACCTGGATGCAACGGCGTTGTACGTTTTTTCTGCTCCTCATAGTCGCGTTGAATTGGCTGTGGGCGCCCGCGCCGTGTGGACAGGCGAAACCGACGCCGATGGCGATCTGCTGATAGATACATTGGAGTGCCTGGGCCCTGTATGTCTGGGCGAGGAGACACCGGTCACCGTGCGCAGTGGCAACCTGCGGAGCGAGTTCGTTGTCCGCTGGGCTCCCCTGCTTCTGGAATTGGCGGTTGAGGACGAGGAGGTCGTGTTGCGCTTCAACGGACCAGAAGACACTTCCGTGCGGCTATGGCTGCGTGGCCCGTCTGGGAAAGCATTCTGGACGCAAGACGTTCCCTGCCAGGGAGAAGAAGCCACAGTGCGCATCCTGCTGCCGGCTGACCGTCCCACGCTGGGGTACCTGGTCGCCGGATATGTTCTGTCCAACGGGGAGACGCGCCCCGCTGTGTGGCAGGTGCAGATAACGGGCAGTGTGGGAGGATGGATGCCATTCTCGTGGCTGGAAGAAGGAATAGGGGTCGCTGAAGAACAGGACATACGACTGGTGTTGATGTAGGTGCAAACTGAGCATAAGGCACCATGGCTTCGGGAGGAGATAGGAATGATACCCATTCATGAAGAACTACTGGAGCAGTTCGAACGGGGCAACGTCTTGTTGTTCATCGGCGAGCGTATCACGTGCGACACAGAAGGACAAGCAGTCATCGACCATTTGACGGCCCAGTTGCTTGCCCGATGCGAACTCAGTGACGAAGGCGAACGCTCCTTTCCCGTGGCAGCCCAGGCCTACGAAGATAAGAAGGGCAGACAGGCCCTGATTCAGTTCATGCGCGATCGGTTGGACGAACTGGGCCACGAGCCGCAGGAGGCCCACCGCCTCATTGCCAGACTGGCTGATTGCAACGTGCTGGTCACCACATGCCTCGACCAGCGGTTAGAGCGAGCCTTCTCAGAAGCAAAGCGTCCGCTAAGTGCAGTCGTCGGTAACGTAGATGTGGCCTTTGAGGACGGCCAAAGAGCCACCCTATACAAACTGCGCGGCTCACTGGAACAGCCGGAGTCCTTAGTGCTCACCGAAGACGATTATGAGGCGTTCTTCGACAACCAGACCAGCATTTCGGTGGTGTTGCAGGCGTATCTCGCCCGCAAGACCATTCTCTTTGTGGGCTATGACCTGGCTGACCCACACTTCAAACGGCTGTACCGTAAGGTGACTGCTCCGCTGGATCACTATGCCCGGCGGGCCTACGCCTTTGGCAAGATGCCGCCGCCAGGGACATGCCGTTGGTGCGAGCGCCACGGCATCAACGTGGTAGATACGGACGCCACGGCGTTCTTGGAGGCGCTGACCGAGCAGTTGGAGGCCCGCAGGGCTGCCCGTGTTTGCCCCTCGGCTACTGTCCCTCTAGAGCCTGCGGAGACACCGTCGGCTCCGCTGTCCGAACGCCCTTACAAACTCCTCGACTACTACGAGCCTAAGGATGTAGCAATCTTCTTCGGACGAAGGGAGGAGACGCAGCATTTAACCTCGCTAATTCACGCTCACCGTTTGGTACTGCTGTATGGCGCTTCAGGGGTAGGCAAGACCTCGCTACTGCTGGCCGGGGCGGTGCCACGACTTGAGAACGCGGTCCCGCCCTACGAGACAATCTACGTGCGGGCATTAGAAGACCCGACCCTCGTCATCCGCCGCACAATACGGCGACGGATACCCGAGGCGGACTTACCTGAGCAAGGCAGTCTAGTGGACTTCCTCAACGCTGGGACCAGGGCCCTGAAGCGCACGCTAGTCATCATTCTCGACCAGTTCGAGGAGTTCTTTATCCGGCTGAGCCCTGAGTTTCGCATGGCCTTCATCACCGAGTTGGGCGCGCTGTACGATGCCCGCGACGTGCCAGTCAAGGTGGTGCTGAGCCTGCGTGAGGACTGGCTGGCCTCGATGAACGAGATAAGGCGACGTATCCCTGAGGTGTTCTATGTGGATATGCGCTTGTTGCCGCTGACTCGGGACCAAGCTCGCCAGGCGATTGCGGCGCCGGTGGAGCGGTTGAGTGTGAGTTACGAACCGGCGCTTGTTGAACGTCTGCTGGATGAACTGGCCAGCGAGGCCAGCCCTGCTGGCGTAAGCCGTCCAGGCACTGCTCAGTTGGCCGTGATGCCACCTCAGTTGCAGATTGTCTGCAGTGCACTGTACGATGGGTTGCCGCATGGCGAACATTGCATCACACTGGCAATACATGAGCAGCTGGGCGGCGCTCGCGGTATGCTGCAGAAGTACCTAGATAACGAGCTGGCCCGTCTGGAGAGCGACGAACAGGAGCTGGCTCGCGACGCGCTGGAGGAACTGGTGACGTCGCAGCGCACCAAGGCAGTGAAAACGGCTGCCGAACTGGCTCTGGCACTGAAAGTGGACGTGTCTGATTTGGAATCGGTCTTGGAGAAGCTGGTGCGGGCACGACTGCTACGCCCTGTGGAGCGCGCCGAGGCGACTGAACGAGCCTACGAGCTAGCCCACGAATACCTGATCGCCGACATCGCACTAAGCCCGGAGGCAATGACGCGTAAAGAAATGGAGGAACTTGTTCAGCAGGAGGTCAAGAACTGGCAGCGGTTTGGCACCTTGGTGGCGGCAGATAAGCTGGCCTTGATTGACAGAAACAGAGATGCCTTAAGATTAAGTGATCGGGCTCTAGAGTTGCTACTGCATAGCGCGATCCAGGCAGAACATGAGATGGAGTACTGGTTGAGTCGGTTGAGCGATTCTGAGCAGCGAGTGACCGTGCTGATTGAGGCTACTCGGAATAGACAAGCCGTAGTACGGGAGCGGACAGCGTTGCTGCTAGGAACGCAGGACGTGCCTGGGGCGGTGCCCCCTTTGTTGACGCTTGCTCTGCATGACGTTGAGTCATCGGTGCGTATGACGGCACGAAGAAGCCTGGTGCAACTCACTGAGCAACGAGCAAGCGTGGTGGCGCAGTTGCGGTCTAAAACAGAGCACGCAGACCGCCAGTTGCGTCGCTTCGCACAGGAGACATGGACTATGTTGCCACTGAGGGGCCTGCCGCGTGATCTTCTTGTGCAGGTCATGGTGGCCAAAACAGCGATCAAGATGCGCTCTTTGACTGCACGTGTGGCTAAGTGGCCGCGCTCTTTGACTGCACGTGTGGCTAAGCGGCAGCGCCTTGACCTTCCGTGGCAACGTGCAAGCCAATTCTCCATAACAATGATGATGATGACGATGATGATGTCGTGTTTGTTGTATTTGTTACTCGTGAGTCTATCGCATAGGCCTGTCGCGGTCACCGCTACTTCTATCGACCCGCCGACCAATACCGTGCGGGTTATTGGCAACACCTACCCAAAGGCACGGGCTGCCTGGGTGATCACTAACACCACCAGTGGATGTCCCTGGATGGAAGCACGCTTGTTCGCCGCCACGGGAGGCGAAGCAGTGATGCCCAGACTCCTGCAAGACAACAAACCGGTAGATAGAGTGGACCCAGGAGAGTCAGTTACTATAGAACTGACATTTGACGCCTTCATCGAGTCTGTAGATCAGACGTGGTACCTGGTAGTGACTGACCAGCATGGGGATTTGGCGCTAATCGGCCAACCGACCTTGCGGCTGACGGTGAATCCGTGGGTCATAGGCGTCACACCAACACCCACACTAACACCTACGCTTGCACTCGTTTCTCCTTGAGGATAGTGAGTGACCTCACTCGGGACTGGAGCCATATTCAGACAGAGCGGCACAGTGAACGAACTTGCAGCGCATGGCTGTAACCCACAGCCCTGCGTACATATCCGGCCTCGCAGATTGCAACTCATTCCATACTTCGGCTGACACTTGCCCCAGCGGTATGCCATGCATCTTGTCAGTCGTCAGCGCCACCAATACAGCTTCCGCACTTGGGGATAGATTAGCACTCTTGTGTTTCTGGATTGCTCGTTTCTTCAATTCATCTTGCATCATCTCCAGGATATCCTTCAGGGGCATACTTCCCAATCGGTAGTCCTTGTCTAGTGTTGTTATGTCTATCTGTATCAGTATATCCAGTAACGACTCCAACGTACACCCACGCAACAGCCCGGAGATCCGCGGTCCATCGTACACATTGTCCCGCAGCTTGAAGAAGTCATCGAATAGCGCGTGAATCGCTTGCCGGTGCTTCTCATTCAGCGCGGTCACTCTGTGCGAGGTGCACAGCGATTCGATCTCGTCCCAAAAAGCATCGTCAAGACCGGGCGGACGTTGATCAGGCAGTCCCTCAACGGTTAACATCGCGACATATAGCGCCAGAGCCAATTCCTCGGCGGATAACCCCAACTGCACCTCGAGTTGCTTCATTGTCTGGCGACGATAGTCGGCTGCGGCAAATAGGGTGGGCAACAGTCGCTCATCCTGTGCCAGTTGTTCCGACAAAGCCTTCGCTTCCTCACCTGTAGCCCTGGCGTAGCGATAGAGGTCGAACGCAACATGGCCCACATCGGGTGACAGTGGAATGCCAGCGTACTCGTCCACGCCGTCCAGATGGATGGGCGGTTGGGTCGCCAGGTGGGTGCGGGTCCAGCGCAAAATGCGGTGGGGGTGGGCAATGCCGTCGGCGTGCAGTGCGTCGGTCGGATAGATAGCCCGCAGCCACCGGGACAGGCCACGCCGCAAAGGCAACAGCGACTGGCGGTTGACCGTTTGTGTGTCCCTGTCCAGCCAGGCTTTTACGGCAAGTTTGTCAGCGTCAGCAATCCAGGCTGGGCCGGCTTCTTCAACTTTGGCCGATTGGACTTGCACAGACACCCTGGCCTTCTGAAGCAGCGGTTCTGCCCGCAGTGTGACGGATCGGGCCGGCAGGCCTAACGCCGCCAGAAGAGTGGACGGCAAAGTCATCTCCCTTGCACTGACCACCGGCAGGCCGTACAGCTCAGCAATGCGCGCCAGTGCGTCGTCGCTCATTTCAACGGCTGTGTCAGACTGAACGTAGTGTGCCAGAACATTCAGTGGATTCTCGCCGTCACCTATGGCTGCCAGGATCTCACGCAAACGTTTGAGCAGGTGCCGCGCTTTCCCTTTACCCTCTGGTAAGCCACGAAACAGGCGTTGTAACGCTGCCCGGTTGAAGGGCGCCAGTGGAGGCGTTTGTCCATCGCCGTCCAGGCCAGCACAGCGCGTACGGTACAGGCAGGCCGCGCAATCCCAGCCGTTGCGTGTCCGGTACGCGATCAGGTAGCGTGCGGCGAACTTGTGGCAGTTGGTCTCGTTCAAGAAGTAGGAATCGTGCCCCTGCATATCCGATAGCCATAGTTTCTCTACCCGGTCGTCAATCGTATCCAGGTACGTGATGCGATCCAGTAACTCCCGGCCCCGGGCGCTGTTCTCCAGTGCCCCTGGTGTCAGGCCGATGACCACGTCCCAGTTGCCAGCGTCGAGCGTGATCAAGTAGTCCAACAGGTCGGTGGCGAACAAGTTGACCGATTGCACCAGGTCGTCCACCATGAGCACAGGCCGCACACCTCGTTGCCGGCTGATGTCGCTGGAGATGAGCCGCATCGTCTCCGGCAAGTTGATCCCTTCCAGGAGATAGTCGCAGAAGGCGACCAGCAGGTGGTGGCGGAACTGTTCATAGTCCAGAGGAACTGGCAGGGCACTCTCGCCCTTCAGTTGCTCTATGTCTTCTCGCGTCAGCAGTTCGACTTGAGCACTCCCTTCAGCGTCGCCTTCAATCGGCGCCAGGCTGCGGGCAATGCGCGGTTGAATCCAATCGAGCAGGCGGTAGTATAGCGCGTTGATCTGATCGTCAGCATCCAGGCACCGTTCCAGAGCCGTCAAGAGTAGGAGTTTGGCAAGTGTACGCGGCTTGTGACGTGCTGTTGCCCAGCGCTGGTGGGTTCGTTCGTCGAAGTAGGATCGGGTCAACAAGTGATGAAATCGCTCAGCAATGGACAGTACCTCCAGCTCGGTGCGAGGGATGCGCACGGTGACCTCAGCACGTGCAGGGGTGCGGTGGGTCATCATCACCTGAAGCCACTTGATCAGTTCCGACTTGCCGGAACCGGCCGCGCCGTAGAGCACCAGGACGCGGTTGCCCGGGCCGGCATGCTCGGTGCGCAGTAGCCATTCCAGCAGGGTTGCCTCGTCAAGCGCCCTCGATGGTCCATCAGGATAGAACTGGCGCAAGGTGACGGGGAAGTGCGTTTGCAGGAAGATATCTTCCCCCAAGAGGTATCGTTGATCGGCAGTAGTGGTGAAAACCTCAAGTCCGGCTTCGCCGATGCAAGGCCATAGTGTACGGGCATTCTCAACCATTGCTGCACCTCCTGGCGATCCCTCTGTAGCGATGTGGGCCAAAGTAGGGACGGGTTGGTGAGTCCTGCAACGGGAAGAGTTCGATCTGCGCCCGTTCTGCCAGATAGGCCATAGGTGCGGCTGCCGCCCTGGCGAGTTCGCCGTTGGACTGGGCGTATGGCAGCACCTTATCGAAATGGTCAACGAAAAACGACTGCAACGCGCCCCGCTCCTCAGTCCATTGATCGAGAATTGCCAGGACCAGTTCTGGCATATAGACACACAGAAAGCCACCGGAGAAGCGTCGGCCTACACCCAGAAACTCCATCACACGCTTCCAGGCTTGAACCTTTTCCTTGGTCAGCCCACCGACCTCGCGCACCTGCCGCAACTGGTTGGCCTCGGCATGGACATTCCCGACAAACAGACGATCAGGTTTGATGAATAGCTCAGTCAAGAGTGAGACGTACAGCGGATCAATGGGATGGTCAGGCTTCTCGTGGCCTGTTTCGATCCTGCGTACTGCTCGCAACAACTCTACAGCGAACGTCGCATTGGATTCCACCATGCGAGCCTGAAATCCATCGTCATCCGCAACCAGCCTGGCCGATTTCAGAAAGGCCAGAGCGTCATCTACGTTCTGTGTGGAGGGGGACCCGCCGTTGGGATAGCGGGGGACAAAGGTAGCATAGACATCGGCCCGGTGTAGGTTGGAACCCTGAACATTGCTTGTGGCAATGAACTGGTAGATGGCTTCCAATTCAGGGCCGTATACTGTTCGGAAGAGCATAGGCTACCTCCTGGGCGGTCCCTGGCCGGAAAAAGCCCGCGACCGCTGACGCAATCGCAGGCTGGCACCAGGCATCGCAAGACCTCAAGATGCGCTTGACCGTTTGGTGTGCTTATGATAACATATCGCCCGCAGAATGCAAGTTCTCAATTGCGAACAGAGATGACGATGGATTTCTACGTCAGTTGGTATCCCGGCGATCCCTGGTACCCACTCTACGATGATGACTGCGCAATGCTGATCAGCGTCCCTTCGATGTACCGGGATTGGACGCTGAACGGCGTTGTCAAACCACCTCGCCGTCTAATGCTGGACAGCGGAGGCTACCGCTATGCAATTGCCCCTTCGGAATCACCCACCGCAAGAGAAGTCTTCGAGCGGCAATTGCGCACCATCGAAGGCTGTCAGGTAGAGACCATATTATGCGCGTTGGACTACCCTATCCTGAATCCTGGCCTCTCGCCGGGCGAGAAGGACCGGTGCATTGATCGGACCATCGGCTATGCTTACGAATTCAAGTGGCTGATGGAACAGTACCAGATTCCTGAGTATGTTGAGGGCATGGCAGTGATTCAGGGCTATGACATACCGTCGCTGCTTTACTGTACACACGAGTTGAAAGCGATTGGCTTTTCACGCTTTGGTCTGGGATCATTGGCCCTATTGAAGCACCATCGGGAGATTCTGGCGCGCGTCGAGGCGGTGATGGAGGTGGTGGGACTGGATTTGCACGTCTTTGGCGTGAGCGCTGTCCAGACCATGCGGGCATTGCGGGATCTAGGCGTTGGCTCGTTGGATTCGTCACGTCCGGCAAAGGCGGCGATGTACAACCAGGTCTTTTACAGCCAGCCCTTTCGCCGTTTCGCCATCGCGGCAAGTCGGGATAAAGTGGGGACTGCTATGCAACCTGACCGCCGGTTGAGCAGCCCATTGCCCTGTGATTGTCCTGCCTGTGGCGGTAGAGCCAATCCCGACGTCCTCGAGTTCGGCTGTCGTGAATACGTCAGGTTGAGGACTCTGCACAACTACTGGCATCTCAAACGGGCCCTGTACTCGTGATCTCCGGTCGCCAAGGCGTCTACCTCGACCGTACCGAAGAGCTTGTAGGCCGGCCCGTACGTCTTGCCGCGCACATCGAGCACCCACCGTGCCTTGCGTGTGGCGGTGGCGACGTAGACCGTAGCGGCAGCCTGGGTGGAAAGGCTCCATAAGAAGGCGGCCGTAGCAAAGGAAAAATAGTAGGGAGTGACCAACACACTGCCGATGAACAGGGGATTTGTGTCGGGGAAGGCGTGTTCGCCCCGTTCGGCGGGGATCAACTCAAACTTGCTGGCTTCGAGGGGCGAAAGAGAACGGGCTGCCGTCGTCGGTCTTCTTAGCGTGATCTGCTTATGTGACCAATTCCGTCACAAAACGTGATTCGTGTGAGGAAATTAGGCCCCTGAACGTGCTCCAACATACAGGCGGTCAGTTCGGCCGGGTCGCAGCGGTGAGTAGCACCGCTAGAGTTGGCCCTGCTCACGCAGGTATGTCTCCACTGCCGCCACGAACCG
>Ga0307378_10000868_pt1 | contig 50598 bp, 51 predicted proteins | sample UN1MG_FD_202238 | JGI IMG/M metagenome (GOLD analysis project Ga0307378, IMG submission 202238) | Soil microbial communities from Risofladan, Vaasa, Finland - UN-1 | ecosystem: Environmental > Terrestrial > Soil > Coastal area > Acid sulfate soil | place: Finland: Risofladan, Vaasa | collected... | reverse complement strand
AGATCACCCAGGAGATCCGCAGTGAATCCTCTGAGGTATTCCTCGATACGTACAACATGATTCGGAAAAACTTCCACCTGATATTCCGAAGGCTTTTCGGTGGGGGGCGGGCAGAGCTGAAGCTGATGGACCCCGACAACGTCCTGGAGTCAGGAATCGATATCTATGCTCAGCCCCCGGGAAAGAAGCTGGAGAACATCACCCTGCTTTCGGGAGGAGAGAGATCCCTTACCGCGATCGCACTGCTGTTCGCCTTCTTCATGGTCAGGCCGTCGCCGTTTTGCATCCTCGATGAGATCGATGCGGCTCTGGACGAACAAAACATAAGTCGATTCGTGCACGTACTCAAAGAGTTTGCCGGGAACTCCCAGTTCATAATCGTCACCCACAACAAGAAGACCATCGCCAGCGCCGATACACTGCTTGGTGTCACAATGGAAGAGTCCGGGATTTCAAAGCTTGTGACCGTCCGTCTGGAGAACAGGATTGAGGAGAAGAGCTACGCGTAAACTGTCCTTGCCGTGGGCAAGTCTTCAGAAGATACCTGGGAAGACGAAGATGATCGTCGTGTTCTCAGGACTGTTTATCCTATCCGCTCTGGTCACGCTCGCCGTCCTGAGTTCCGGGAGAAGTGCTGCTGCACGGGAAGTCCCGGTCTCCTCGATCGAGCAGACCATCGATGATCTTCTGAGCGTTCAGGACTTGATTTTGCCTATGCGCGTTCAAGAAGACCGTGCCGAGCCCTACCTCTTGCGTCCCAAGCTGGACCGCTGGCAGGATGAACAGGTCAACCGATATTGGATTCCTCTGGAAAAATTAGCCCTGGATCTCGTACGCAAGGAGAACGATCGAAGGATCGAAGCGTTGTTTGAAGAAATTCCCTGAATACGGGAGTTTCTTGGGAGGGGAACGAAAATGAACTCACTAAGCCGGTTTCTGACGGCGTCGGTCTGCGCATCACTTGTTGTCTTGACCGGCTGTCAGAGTCTGGGACCCCGAAAGGATGCACGAGAGAGTGCCTCTGTTCCGGCGGCTGCCGGAAATCCGACACGTGTTGCGATGACTCTATCCAGACCCGCTGTTCCTGAGGCGGCGCCGCTGGTGTTGAACCGTCAACTCCCGGAGCCGCGTATAGTTGAAGTCCGAACCGGCTGCTCTATTCCTGAGGCGATCCTGGACCAGGAAAGCCCTGTCAGCGAATCCGGCTTTCATCTCCCCGAGCCTGAAGTTATCGAGGTCATCCCGTTTGAAACACCCTATTTCCGGAAGATGGACAGGGGTTTTCCGATTCCCACGGCTGCAAAAACCGCTGACCCGCCGGAAGCAAAGCCTGAAAAGATCGCCGCCTCCGTGGTCGTAAGACCCACCCCTGCTGTCGAAGAAGTTAAAGAGACGCATCGGGAGCTTATTGCCAGGCAGGGCGACCAGATTGGTATCGACCTTGAGGACCGAGGCTGGATCTACCTCGGCTTGGATTCAGGGAGCGGGGAGGGGATCGACTATCTTTCCAGCCAATATTCTGACAACAAGTCTTCCTTCAGCTTCAAAGCACTGGAGTATGGTGTATACGAGTTGTCCTTCCAATTTCAGGACAATCAAAACGCGGTTCTTCGCAGCCAGGTCGTTCAAATTGAGGTGCTTCCCGACGATGATTTCCAAACAGCCTTGGAACTGCAGCAGCAGGGGTTTGTCCCCGAGGTCCCCGAGGTCCCCGAGCCGGGCCCGCGGATCGATAAGGTGGAAACCCTCTTTACTCTGGAATCGGGGGAAATCAGCAGCGCGGTGCTCGAAGTCGCCCGCTTTCAAACCAAAGGAGGGCGGTACGCAACGGCTATAGAGGCGCTGATACAGTATATAAGCCGTTATCCTGACGGAAGGCAGCTCGACGAGGTGTACTACCGGCTCGCCCGTATCTATGAGGTGGATTCACCGTATCGAGATCTTGAATTGTCCAGAGACTACTACGAGCTACTCTATGACAACTTTCCCGAGAGCGCGTACGCCGAGCGGGCGGGGGATCGTCTCAACTATCTGGATCGACACTTCTTCCTGGTTCAATGACAGCGGCTCAAGCGCAAGCATGGAATCTGTGGTCGTTGACAAGCTTTCAGAATAACAGTATATATTCATGAACGTTTATGCTGGAACGAATTTCGGACAAGCTTACAGATGTAGTACGACAGGTTTCCGGTAAGGCTCACATCTCGGAGAAGAACATTCAGGATGCTATCAGCGAGATAAAGCTGGCCTTGTTGGAAGCGGATGTCTCCCTGCGGGTGGTCCGCAGATTCGTCAACCGGACCACTGAGGAGGCTCTGGGGGAAAAAGTTCTGCGATCCGTAGCCCCCGGTCAACAGTTCGTAAAGATCGTTCATGATAAGCTTGTCCAGCTTCTAGGGGACAGCCGGCAGGAGCTGAAGCTCAAGGGTCCGGACACCCAATCGGTGATCCTTTTGCTGGGGTTGCAGGGTTCGGGAAAGACAACGACTGCGGCGAAGCTGGCGGTCCACCTGAAGAAGGCAGGGAGAAAACCGCTGCTGGTGGCCGCCGACCTGGTGCGACCGGCTGCTGTGGAGCAGCTTTCGGTTCTGGCCGACCAGGGCGGCGTGGGGATATACAAAAGCTTTGAGAAAAATCCGGTCAAGGTGGTGACCCGGGGTTTGCAGTTCGCTGCCAAGCAGCAATATGACACCGTGATCATCGATACATCGGGACGGCTTCAGATCGACGCTGCGATGATGAAAGAAATCCAGGCTGTCAAAAGGGCAGCCGGCCCGGATGAGCTTCTCCTGGTAGCGGATGCGATGACCGGGCAGTCCGCCGTGGATATCGCCAAAGCCTTTGACGAGCAGCTCGAGCTTACAGGGGTGATCCTGAGTAAGTTTGATTCGGATGCCCGTGGTGGTGCTGCTCTTTCGGTGAAGAGCATCACCGGCAAACCGATAAAGTTTATCGGTACCGGTGAAAAGCTCGACGAGTTGGAGCCGTTCTATCCGGAGCGTATCGTCACTCGGATTCTCGGCATGGGGGATGTGGTCAGCCTGGTTGAGAAGGCTCAGGAGACGATCGATGTCCGGGAAGCGGAGGAGCTGCAGGAGAAAATCGCCAAGGCTAGTTTTACCCTGGAGGATTACCTGGATCAGTTTCGGAGGGTGCGAAAGATGGGAAGCCTACAGTCGCTGATCGAGATGATCCCGGGCGCCAGAGGCGCTATCGATGAAAGTCAGCTCGACGGGCAGGAGATGAAGCGCGAGGAGGCGATCATTCTTTCCATGACCCGGGCGGAGCGGCGGAACCATCGTATTATCGGCCCAAGCAGAAGGAAGCGTATTGCCAGGGGAAGCGGTACGGCTGCCTATGACGTGAACAAGTTGTTGAAAAAATTCGAGAAGGCTCGATTAATGATGAAAAAAATGGCTAGGAACAAGAAGGCGCAATCCGCTTTCCTGTCTCAGCTTGGCCAAGGTACACCATAAGAAACTCTCGCTACGAAGGAGGCATACGTTGAGCGTGCGGATTAGATTAAAGCGGTTTGGAACCAAACGCAGACCCTACTACCGAATTGTGGTCATGGACTCGAGAAGTCCGAGAGACGGCAGGACGATCGAAGAGGTAGGATTCTACCACCCGATCGAGATAGAGGAAAAACAAATTCAGGTTAAGGAGGAGCGTGTTCGCGACTGGTTGAACAAGGGGGCTCAACCCAGCGATACCGTCAGGAAACTGCTGAACAACATCAACTTCCGAATTAAGTAGCTGAAAAGGAACTGATAGAAAGAGGAGGCGCCCGTGGAAAAGGAACTTGTGGAATATATCGCCAAGTCTTTGGTGGATGATCCGAGCGGAGTCGTAGTGAATATGGTCGAAGGCGAAAAGTCGACGATCCTCGAGCTGAAGGTTTCCGAAGATGATATTGGTAAAGTAATAGGCAAGCATGGCCGGATTGCCAAGGCGATTCGAACCATCCTGAGTGCTTCTTCGGCCAAATCAGGAAAGAGGGTTGTGCTGGAAATACTTGACTGAACTGCTCGCAGTTGGACAGATCAAGACAAGTCACGGGCTCAAAGGATACCTGAAGGTCAAGAGCTTATCGGGAGAGTTTGAGCATCTGCTTAAACTCAAAAAAGTCTACATTGGTGTTGTCGGTAAATTGGCGGTCTTCGAGGTAGAAGATGTACGAGCAATGTCCGGGGCTGTCCTCTTGAAGCTCGTGGGCATCGATCATCGGGAAGCCTGTGAAGCCTACCGCGGACAGGTCGTGTGGGTTGATCGCCGAAATGCAAGCGCCCTCGGCGACGAGGAATATTACGTCGCGGACCTGCAGGGCTGCCGGGTGTTTCAAAGGGCTAGTCTGATTGGCCTTGTGGTGGCCGTGCCTGATGGAAGCGGCGGGGAATTCCTGGAGGTGGAGTCGCTTGCCGGAGAGAGGCTGATTATTCCCTTCTCCAAGCATTTTGTGGGCGAGGTTGAGGTGGAAGACCGGCGTATCGAGCTCACCGAGGAGTACGAGCTTCCGTGATCTTTCATATATTAACCTTGTTCCCGGAGATCTTTGAAGGCTACAGTCGTTCCTCCATCCTGGCCAGGGCAGTGGAACAGAAGCGGGTTCGGCTCGATCTGATCAATATCAGAGATTTTGCCCGGGACAAGCATAGAACTTGCGACGACGCCACCTACGGCGGTGGAGCGGGAATGGTACTTAAGCCGGAACCGCTGGCAGAAGCGCTGGAATCGGTACCCGGTGTGAAAGAGAACTCACCGGAGGATCTGCAGGAAGACGCATACGTTCTGAACCGGATCGAGCGATGTACACGGGTAATTTATCTTACACCTTCGGGCAAATTGTGGTCTCAGGGCATGGCCCAGCAGCTTGCAGAAGAACAGAGGGTGGCGATCATCTGCGGCCGTTACGAAGGCATCGATCAGAGGATCATCGATCTGTTTGTAACCGACGAGATTTCCGTTGGCGATTATGTCCTGAACGGTGGAGAAGTCGCCGCGATGGCTGTTGTGGACACGGTTGTGCGGCTTATTAAAGGGGTTATCAAGGATCAATCCCTAGCGGAGGAGAGTTTCGAGAAAGGATTGCTCGAATATCCTCAGTATACGCGACCGGCGGTGTTTCGCGGCTGCAGCGTTCCTGAGGTATTGCTGTCCGGTCACCACGCCGAAATCGAGCGCTGGAGATTGGAGAGAAGCGTTGAAAAAACAAGGAAGAGGAGAAGAGGATGGACAAGATAAGAGCAATCGAAGCCGAACAGATTCGCAGTGATTTGCCTAAGTTCTCAATCGGGGATACGTTGAAAATACACTACAAGATCATCGAAGGAAAGAATGAACGAGTTCAGGTGTATGAAGGCCTTTGTATCGCGATCAAACGTTCCGGGATCCGCAGGACATTTAAGGTACGGAAGATCTCCTACGGTGTCGGAGTGGAGAGAACCTTTCCAATAAACTCACCTAGAATCCAAAATATCGAGATCAGCCGAAGAGGAAGGGTGCGAAGAGCCAAACTGTACTATATACGCGATCGGGTCGGAAAATCTGCGAAAGTTGCCGAGCTGATTCAGAAGAAGAAAAAGACCTGATACTGTAGGGAGAGATGCTGCCAACCCCTATTGACCTTAAGCTTAACCTTAACGCCAGATCGGAGCTTCACATACGATCTGGCGATTTTGTTTCTGTAAAGGTTATCAAACGCCTTACCGGGAATAAGTGGGCCGTGGGGATCCGCGGCCGGGTGATCCCCGCATTCTCGAGGGTAAACCTGGCTTCGGGACAGCTGTTGCGAGCTCTGGTTACGATCCAACAAGGTCGGATTACGTTGAAAATGATCGCGGAGCAGACCACCCCGATTCAAGATCTACTTGTCCGTCAAGGAATACAACCGGACAAGGTTATGGAGCAGATCTTAACCAGTTTCCTGCGTAGCGGATTAGCGGTGGAACCTGAGCGTTTGCATCTGGTGCGCCGGCTGTTGGAAAAGCTGAAGCTCAGCCCCAAGAAGTTCTCCCGCATCATCGCTCTCATCCTTGAAAAGGGGATCGATCCGCGATCCCGAGCTTTAGTACGGCTGTTAACCCTGCTCGGATACGGGGAACAAGAGTCGGGAAAAAAGGAGCGCAGGAAGCGGCGGATGCCCCCGGATTCGCAGGCGCTGATGCAGCAGCTGCGGTCGGCGGTTGAAGAGCCGGAAAGTGCGGAGGGCAGCAGCCTTCAGGTCTTCAACCATCTACAGGGCTCCGAGGCAAGCTGGGTCATTATTCCCTTTGACTTCTCCGACGGATTCTCCGGCCGTATCTACGGCAGCATCCGCCTGCGCTACGACCCCCGGCGAAAACAGACCGATCGCCTGATCGTAGTGGCTCGAAGCGAAGCGGGGAGAAAATGGTCTTTCGTGCTGCAAAAGAGTCCAGCTGGCGACCTTGAACTGTCTATCTTCGCAGATCATGTTGAAGGGCGACGCAAAGTAAAGGCGGAAGTGGAAGGTTTACGGCTAAAATTACAAAACCTCGGCGTAAAAATTGACGATACTATACGTGAAGACGAAAACTTCGATGGCTTTACAATGCCCTGGGAGGAACTTTCCTATCGTAACGTAGATACGGTACACTGACTCAAGTCCAATGGAAAAAGCGGCAGCAATACAATACACAGAAGATCTTCCTGCTCCGATCGTTCTTGCCAAGGGTAAGGGGTTGCTGGCGAAGCGGATCAAAGAGATCGCCCTGGAACAGGGCATTCAGATTGTCGACCAGCCGGAGTTGGCAGACGCTCTGGTCGAACTTCCCCTCGGAAACTTGATTCCCGAGGAGTTTTACAGAATCGTCGCCGAGATCCTGGTATTCGTGCGAAGGGTAGGGTAATGGACGCATGAAAACGATAAAGGTGAGCAATTTGCATCCAGGAATGAAGTTTGACCAGCCGGTCTTTATAGAAGGTGATAATGTCCTCGTTCCCACGGGGGTAGCGATCAAAGACAAGGACATAGAGCGTCTGAGTCGTTGGGATATCGAAGAAGTTTTCACCGAAGGAAGCGAGATCGTCAAGGCGGCGGCGGAGGCGGAGCTCAAGGACTCGCCCGCCTGGCTGCCTCCAAGGGAAGAGAAATATCTTAAAATCTACCGGAGTGCTGTCGAGAAGGTGGATGCCATCTTCCAGGACATTTCCGATGAGACCTATTTAAACCACGAACCCATAGATTCTGTGGTCAAAGAGATGCTGGATGTCCTGCGGCAGAGCAAGAATGAGATGATTCAGTTGATTCTGCTCGGCGAGTGGGTGGAGAGAAGACTTTCCGTTAGTGCGATCAACTGTATGATTATCTCCGCCGTGATCGGCAACACCATGAGACTCGCATCGCATAGACTGCTCCAGCTGGCAACAGGAGCGCTGATGCACGATGTGGGAATGATGAAGGTTGAAAAAGGAATCCTGGAGAAACAGGGCAAGCTATCCGGTGAGGAGCTGACCAAGATCCGGACACATCCCGTGATGGGCTACCAGATCATCTCCAAAGATATGAAGTACCCGGAAGATATCGCTCTGGTGGCTTTGCAGCACCACGAACACTGGGACGGCCGGGGATATCCCCGAAGCCTGAAGGGGGAGGATATCACCTTATTCGCCAGAGTCGTAACGGTGGCTGATGCCTACGAGGCCATGGTGAGCGAACGGCCATACAGAAACTCGATGATCGGATATTCCGCCATGAAGAATGTCCTCAGCGATAACGGGCGGCATTTTGACCCCCAGGTTCTCAAGGCGTTTCTTGAAAGCATGGGAGTCTTTCCGATTGGCAGTATCGTGCAGCTCAACAACTCGAGTATCGGCCGGGTAAGTGAAAACCACGCCGAAGCCCCCCTGCGTCCCAAGGTTGAACTTCTTATCGATGAGCTCGGAACCCAGGTCGAAAGCACAGAGTTTCTTGATCTGTTTAGCAAGAAAAATCTCTTTATCGTCAAGGCGATCGACCCCAAAATGATTGGTGAAGGGGAGGAATGAGTACTTGGCAGAAGGGTCGGGAGGGAGAGAAGAGAGCGGAGCGGTTTCTCTGCGAGCGCGGATACAAGGTTGTAGCGCGAAATTTCCGCAGCAGGAGAGGTGAGATCGATATAGTTGTAGAAAAAGGCGATAGGATTGTGTTTGTAGAAGTAAAGAACTGGGACTATCTGGATACCGCAGATTTGGAGTACTCCATCGATCGGCGCAAGCAGCAGAGGATATGCGAAACCTCTCGGTATTTTATGCATTCACATCCGGAGTTTGGGCAGCGGCGGATCTGTTTTGATGTGATTCTGGTTTCCCGAAAGAATCCAAGGGTCATTCATTATGAGAACGCTTTCAGCGCTGCGGGCTAAGGAGCGGGGGAGGTCGTGGTTAGAATAGCGAAAAAAACAGACCCGAGACGGCTCGCCGAGCTGAAGAAGAAAATCAATGACGAGAAGTACCTCGCTCTAGCTATTAGCAAGATCGCCCAGGATCTGACGCAGAACATCCACAGGGAGGACTGATCGCTGTGAGCCAATACGACAAATCCAGGCCTAAACACAGGCGAAGAGGCAATCGGCGACCGAACAAGCCGGAGATCGACTTTCCTCTGTGTCCGCTCTGTCACAAAGCCGTGCGGGATCTTGCATCTGCGATTACCCATAAAGAGAGCGGCGATCCGGCTCATTTTGACTGTATCCTCAAAACGCTGCGCAGCGTTCACGCCGTTCAGCAGAACGAGAAGATATGCTACCTCGGAAAAGGCAGCTTCGGGATCGTGCAGTTTAGACAAAAATCAGGCCCCATGCGTTTTTTAATACGTGAACGCATTCAGTACGAAGACACCGAACCGGTGCCGGAATGGCGACATAAGCCGGCGCTCAATCTTTCCCCTCGTCTGTGACATTGCCAGTACTGTAGCTATGGGATATAATTTATCCTATTATGTCTCTAAAATACGCTCTTTTAGGGCTGATTGCCGAAAACCCGAAATACGGATACGAGATCAAACAACAGTTCGAAGGCGCTCTTGGTAATGTCTGGTCCGTCTCCTATGGACAGCTGTACCCCACCTTGCGCCGTCTTTCGGAGGTCGGCTGGGTTACAAAAAAAACCGCTCCGGGAAAAAAAGCCGCGGAGAGGAACATCTACACCATTACAGCGAAGGGGAAGAAGAGGCTCGACGAGTGGCTGTTGAAACCACTGCGCACCAATTACCGTGTCAAGGATGAGTTCACCCTGAAGTTCTTGTTTTTCGATAAGATCCCCAAAGAGAAAGTGCTCAACTACCTCAAGTCGCAGCAGAAAAAAACGATCATGCAAAAGGAAAACTTCCAGCGCACTCTTGTTTCACTCCGGGAGGAGATCAATTTTTTTCTGCAGGCAATTATCAGGAAAGGGATTATCCACCTCGAAGCGGAGAATCAATGGCTTGAAGAGGTGATAAACGACCTACAGTGAGGCTACTGGTATTCTTTCAAGACCTCGAGAGTTTTCAGTGCCTTGCGTCTGACCGTTTTGATGTAGTTGCCCTGGGCAATCCGGACCAACGTCCGGGCCAAATCGGCGTAGGCCGAGCCTTCCAAGTCGCCGTTGTTCGCTTCGACGATCTTTTCTACAGCCAGACAGACGGCGTAAGCCAGATTGTTGTCCGGCATCTGGGGATCTTCGTTCTCCAGAGTAAACAGGAGGGCCCGGACCACCTCATTACCGTCATTCATGCCAATGATTCCGAGTGCATAGGCCGCTTCAGCGCTGACCATCGGCTCATCGTCTATAAGCAGTATCGACACCAGTGCGTCCTTCGCTCTTTCACCCCCCAGGCGCCCGAGCAGGTTCGCCGCACGGCGCCGTACTTCAGGATAGTAGTTGATCAACCGGGCGGATTCCCGAACACGACGGGCCGTGCCTTCCATGCCCAGGTATTCGAGAACGAACTCTACTTTATCGGGGTCCTCGATATCGCCTTCTTCGATCATGGTTTCAATCTCGTCCAGAACATCGAGCTTGATCTCCCGGCTGTCCGAGAAGGCTTTCTCGCTCAAGATCTGGAATTCAATATCTCGAAGGTACAGCTCTTCCACCGTCAGTTCTCGTTCCGTGCCCTGTGCACCAAGCATGGCACCTACTGCAAGGCCGGCGACCACTACAAATACTAAGATTGCTTTTCCCTTCATCCTCGTCTCCACTCCCTATTAGTATATACTACCACACTCCTATTTTCCAGTCGCCGTTTTCACGGACAAGTAAATAGAGAAGTGCCTTGGTGTTTCTTATCATAGCGAAGGCCCGAATCTGACTTTCATCGATAAACTCGATTTCGTCCAGTTGTGCCTGGGTCCTGCTCGGGACTACAACATAGGTGAAATAATCCCGCAAACTGCTCAAATGCACATTGCTCTTCTTCAGCAGGGGCTGTTCGGACTGTTGTTTCAAATACTCCGGGTCACCGGTCCTTTCTATGTAGTCTTCCGACAGATAACTCAGCCAGGTGTCGTAGTCCTCGTTTCGAATGATTTTGTTCAAATTGCGGATAAACACCTCGATTTCGTCGAAGGTTTTTGAATAGACCTCTTCGGTGACGACAAACTCCTCGGCTTCGGGTTGTGGCTCCGGCTCGATCTGCTCGCTTCCAGCTTCCTCGATGACCTCCACGGGCTGCTCCGGCGGCTCCTCCTTCGCTGGAGGCTTAAAACTCATGCAGGAGCACAGGATGATGCTCGAGGCAACAATGGGGAACAGAATTTTCATCTGTATCGCCATTTTATTATTTTCGTCATCTACAGTCAAAATCTTTCACATTTATTGACCCGGATCCCTGATTATGATTACACTATCGGCTATGAAAGTGATATATCCGGGCTCTTTTGATCCGCCAACGAACGGCCATTTCGATATCATGAATCGGGCTGCGGCGATATCCGAGCAGCTCGAAATAGTGATCGCCGACAACCCGCAGAAGAAGTATCTATTCAGCGCCGATGAGCGTTTTGAAATGATCACCACAATGGTCTCTGAGTTTCCCAACGTACAGGTGACGATCTGGCGTGGACTCATCGTGGATTTCGCCGAGAAGATCGGCGCCAAAGTGATACTCCGCGGGGTGCGGGCGCTCTCTGATTTCGACTATGAATTCGAGCTTTCCATGATGAACCGAGCTCTGAATCCCAAAATCGAGACTCTGTTCATGCCGACGGACCAGAAGTATTTTGTCCTTCGGTCCTCCGGGATAAAGGAAGTGGCCACCTTCGGCGGAGATATCTCGGATATGGTGCCGCCGGTTGTGGAGAAGAAGCTGTTGGCTCGGGTCAAACAGCGGGCTCAGTAGGTTGGATCTAAGGGTTGACAGAGCGTTCCCAATGCGTTATTTTTCACTCACTTTACCCTTGAAAGCATAGGTATATACATGGCAGTACCAAAAGGTAAAATTTCGAAGACTCGTTCCAGAAAACGCAAGGCGCAGACGATGCGCTTGAGCGTCCCGACGATGGTCGAATGCGGCAACTGTGGAAACAGAGTGCTACTCCATAGAGTCTGTCCGAAGTGCGGATTCTACCGGGGGAAACAAATAATTGAGCCGGAAGAACTGGCTTAAGCCAACACTATTGAGGAGGGAGAAAAATGGCTGACGATCTATTCGAAAAAATGAAGAAGCTGATCGCCGATCGTTTGGAAATTGAGGAATCAAAAATCACACCCGATTCTTCATTCCGCCAAGATCTGGGTGCGGATAGCCTGGATACCTACGAGCTCGTGTATGCGATCGAGGAGGAGCTTGGCATTACCATTCCTGATGAGAAAGCGAACGAGTTCAACACGGTACGGGATGCACTCGATTTCATAAAATCTGAGTTGGACAAAAAATAACCTGACAAAGGTGACACTATCACTGAAGGATCTACCCTTCACAGCTCCTGTTCCCAACGGGGAACGAAGAAAGGAGCTGCAGCTTTTTCAAAAACATGCACAGATAAGGTTCAAGAGCCTCGCGCTCTTGAACCTTGCTTTTTCTCATCGTTCCTTCGCAAATGAGCAGGATGATGGAGTCGACAACAATGAAAAACTGGAGTTTTTCGGCGACTCCGTTCTCGGGCTGGTGGTGAGCGAATACCTGGTGACCGCCCTTCCGGACAAGACTGAAGGGGACATGGCAAAGATCAAGTCCCACGTGGTGAGCGAGGAAATTCTGGCGGAGATCGGAAGAATCCTGCGCCTGGATAATTTTATCCTGATCGGCAAGGGAGAGGAGTACTCCGGAGGACGATCAAAAAAGGCCCTGATTGCCGATGCCATGGAAGCGATTATCGGTGCCTATTATCTGGATTCGGGATTCAAAGCGGTCAGGACCTTCATACGCAATTTTCTCGTACCTCAAATCAATGAGGTTCTCGAGGATCGTCACAAGAAGGATTACAAGACGCTGCTTCAGGAATACGTGCAGAAGCGTTTAAAGAGCTATCCCCGCTACCGGATCGTCCATCGAAAGGGTCCGGACCACAATCGTACCTTCTGGATCGAAGTCGGTGTCGGGAAACGGACCTATGGCCCCGGTACGGGAAAGAACAAGAAGGAAGCGGAACAGCAGGCCGCCGGAATCGCCTATAAGGCACTGGTGGACAGACAGAAGAGTCGCCGGCAATAGACCGCACGAGCTTCAGGCCGTCAGGGCGCATCGACGAATCGGCTCTCGTAGAGTTTTCTGGCAATCCTCAACAAAGTTTTCCGGTCGTTTTGATTCGGGTCATCGAGCACGCTCTCCAGCAGGGCGTTTAGAATGATCCCAACTTTGGGACCGCGGGATATCCGCAGCTCTCGGATTATGTCACCTCCGTTAATTGCCAGATCCTTGAGCGTCAGCGCCTTATCCTCCGCAAGTACCTCTTCGATACGCTTTTCCAGAGCGAGCAGCGAAGCGGAGATGAATCGTTTGCGGGCGATCGCAAGCTGATCCGCCCGGCGTAAGGTAAGGATATCCGGGATATTCTTTTCGCCGACCCTGGCTACGAAGCGGCGTACCGCAGCATCCGTCCACTGCGGTTCGTAGTGGAACATGTGCTGAGCTACCAGATGGCTGACCCGTTTGATGATTAGGTTCGAGAACCGTAGACGGCGAAGGATCTTCTCTGCGAGTTCCGCCGATCGCTGTTCGTGCCGGTGGAAGCTCAGCTCCCCGTCAGGACTGGTACGCAGGGTTTCCGGCTTTCCCAGATCGTGAAACAGGGCTGCCAGGCGCACCGTCAGGTTGTCCCGGGGCGCCGCATCGCAGGCGTACAGCAGGTGATGATACACGTCATACTGGTGAAGATCTCCCTGCTCCACGTTCTTACAGGCGGTGAGTTCGGGGATGAAGAACCGAAGCAGTCCACAGCGGTCAAGCAGGGAGAATCCCACCGAGGGCGTTTGCGCCTCGAGCAGCCGGACCAGCTCGTCACGTATCCGCTCAGCCGATACCAGTTTCACAGTATCGATGCTGCGGGAGATGCCGGTGAAAGTATCTTCTTCAATTTCGAAGCGAAATTGGGCCGCAAATCGACAAGCTCGGATCGGTCGCAGACCGTCCTCCCGGAAACGCTGCAGAGGATCGCCGATTGCCCTGATGATGCCCGCTTTCAAATCCTTTCGACCTTCGTGGGGGTCAAGAAGGCGGTGGTTATGCAAATCGTAGGCTATGGCGTTGATCGTGAAATCGCGTCGTTTGAGGTCCTCCTCGATTGACGGGGTGAAGATCACAGAATCGGGTCGACGGCCGTCCCGGTAGTCCTGGTCGATACGAAAGGTGGTAACTTCAAAACGCGTCCCTTTGAACAGAACCGTTACGGTGCCGTGCTTGATTCCCGTAGGGATGACCCGGCGAAAAACTCCGATCACATCCTCGGGCAGGGCATCCGTTGCGATATCGAAATCCTGGACCTTGCGCCCGAGGAGTGTATCCCGCACAGCGCCCCCGACCAGGTAGCATTGAAACCCGGCTTCGGAAAAAAAAGAGGAAAAATCTTTGACAACCCGAGGGACTCGAAACATCGCTTGAGATATTCGTGCAAATGGTGACCCGAAGCTTGATACGCTGTCAAGGAGGGTAAAAAAAAAGAGCCGTCCCACGATTGGGAACGGCCCTTTTGGTGCCTGCGCCGGAGAGGGGCGCTTTCACCCCTGCCTTATCGCAGCAGTTCGAGTACCGTCTGCGGCTTGACGTTGGCTTGTGCAAGCATGGCCATCGAGGATTGAACCAGGATCTGGTTCTTCACGAAGCTGACCATCTGCTCGGCCATGTCCGTGTCCCGGATGCGGGACTCGGAAGCCTGCAGGTTTTCGGCGCCCACGGCCAAACCCTTCATCGCGTATTCCAGACGGTTCTGGTACGCACCCATATCGGCCCGCTGCTTGTTCACCATCTTCAGAGCTTCGTCCACCATCCCGATCGTCATATTGGCGCGGTCGGGAGAGGAGATCGATATGAAGGTCGCCGTATGCGGAGGTCCGTTGGGATTCTGCAATCCCAACCCTTGAGCGGTCATCGTACCGATGTACAGCCGCTCGCGCTGGTCCATGTTCGCCCCGATGTGCAGCCACATGCTGGCCGTAACCACGTTCTCGCCGTTAAACCGGGCGAAGCGTCCCGTCAGCAGGTTCATCCCGTTGAACTGGGCGTGGGAGGCGATGCGGTTCACCTCGTCGATCATGGCGGAGACCTCTACCTGAATCTGCATCCGGTCCTCGTCGGAGTAGATGCCGTTGGCAGCCTGGACAGCCAGCTCGCGGATTCGCTGCAGGATGTCCGATGTCTCCTGGAGATAGCCCTCAGCGGTCTGGATGAAGGAAATGCCGTCCATGGCATTCTTCTCAGCCCGCTGGAGACCCCGGATCTGGGACCGCATCTTTTCCGATACGGCCAGACCGGAGGCGTCGTCTCCGGCGCGGTTGATCCGCATTCCGGAGGACAGCTTCTCCATGTCCTTGTCGATTGCCCAAGAATTGAACTTCTCCTGACGGTGGGCAAAGAGGGCACTCATGTTGTGATTGATGATCATTCAATCCTCCTTGATTGAATATTTTCCCGGACGTCCCTGTCCGGACCCCTGGTGCCGACCCGGGGTGAAGATCGAAAGCTCGAACTTCCTGTTTTACTAGTCGGAAGATTCAAAAAATTTCAAAGCAGTTTCTTAATAGTTTTTCTGTTGATCATCCAGCTCAAAGGAGTTAAGATTTGCCCCAACATGACAGAGGGTGCCGGCTTACTGCTGATTGGAGGGGAAGGTCCGGAACGCGGGCTGTTGGAGCCGATCCTTGGCACGATCACCTACACAATCGCCGCCGACTCTGGTTTTGATCTGGCCAGGAAATTGGACCTGAGGCCGGATCTCCTGGTGGGGGATCTGGATTCCCTGCAGCCTTCGAAAGAACTTAGGGCTTTTCCGCAAAAACGGATCCGGCGCTATCCTAGAGAGAAAGACGAAACCGACACTGAGATCGGCCTGCGGATTCTCTGGGAAATGGGGTACCGGCGCACAGTTGTGGCCGGCGGCGGGGGTGGCAGGCTCGATCATCTGTTGGGGGTGCTCGCCCTGTTCCAACGGGAAAAACGCCCAACCGCATGGTATACTTCGAAAGAACAGATCCAAGTTGTGGAGGGGACACAGATTATTACCGATTGTCTAGGTCAGACCGTCTCGTTCTTCCCCTTGGGGGGATCCGCTACAGGCTTATCTTCTCAAGGTTTGAAATGGTCCCTTGATGGCTTGGAGTGGGATTACGGGGATGTGGCCTTGAGCAATGTCTTCAGCGAGGATCCGTGTACAGTTTCGGTGAAGCAGGGCAGGCTGTTGATGGTACGAACTCTGGTAGGGGAGGAAGATGCTCGAAAAAACCAAGCTTGAAGAGATCTCTTCCGAGCTTCCTGAGGCAGAGCGCCGCGAGCTTCTAGCTCGGATCACCCGTTCTCTGGGAAACGAGGGTCAGGGCGCGTACAGCCGAATCGAGCTCAAGCAGGAGGAACGGGACAGACTGCTGGCCGGGGAGATGCAGAACCTGTCCCCCTGGGCCCGCTTTATCCTTTGGATGCGGGGTCTTTTAAGCGGCAAATCAAAACAAGATCTATTCGTCGATCTGAAGATCAAACAGCTGAAACGAGGTATTCGCCACACGAGCTCCGGACTGACGGGTTTCGAGACCAGAGATCTCTCCCCCAAGTTCGCCCGACAGCTCTTCGATCTGTACTACGCCTCCTTCCCGCTTAGGGAGATGTTCCAGGCTTTTCACACGGATCAGCACTTCCGCAACCAAGCGGTTACTCGTCTGTTCGATACCAAGCTCCCCGATGCAAAAACGAAGCTGGAAGACTTTCTTCCTATGGAGGACATGGAGCAGATATTTCACGATACGGGAAGCGAAGAGGAAGTGCGCAAGCAGCTGCTGCGCAAGTTCAACGACTACATCAAACGCATTCCCGACAAGCTTGTTCGACAGTTGGAGGAGGGGATCAAGCCCCTAACTCAGCTGAAGAACCTCGTACTCTTTCCCTATGCAGGTACCTTTCGCCATTTCAACTATCAACTCACGCGGGGGACGCTGGAGGAGAAGTATCCCTTCTTCACCAGTGCGCCGGTCATGCTCATGCTGGAGCAGCTGGATCGACTCTGGCACGCCTTGAACCTTGCCGCCAACCTTGGCGGCGAATGGTTCTGCCACGAGGAGTTGTTCTCCTACTTTCTCGAGGAGAGTCTGGACGGTGAGGAGGAAGGGGAGGAGATCTTCGAGCTGACAAACGCTCTTGTTCAGCTGGTGGATTCTGCAAACGAGTTCATCAAGAAAATTCCCACTCTCGACCTGCTCCGCTACTTCCGCAAAGACCCCTACTATAAACTCGTCTTTGCCATACCCCGTTTTCATGCGAAGCCCCTGTACATCAATGGGCTTAAGGATCGCATACTCGGTCAGCTGGAAGAGAGAATCATTGCGGTAAAGAAAAGCGTCATCGAGGCGAAGGTCAAGGAGATCTTCAAATCCGATCAGCTGTACGAGATGTTTTACTATATTGAGACACCGAACTTCAACTACGAAGCCCTCGAACTGCCGTATTTCAGCTATACGAAATCGGTGAAGATCCTGTACAACTATCTGTCCAGGATCTATAAGGGATACATTCAGGAAACTCTCCAGATCGTCAACTCTTATATCGTCGCGGGAAATCGGATCACCCAAACCAGACTAAACCAGTATGCCGCCGGACTGGAGGAACTGGAGGCCAAACTGGTACTCCTTGACCGTTCCCTGGCTCCGGACGAAGATGACGGCAAAACCCTCTTGCGACTTCGCCATCGCCTGGCCACCGACCTCACCCAACAGAAGCTCTATCGCGGGTTTGTGCTTCAGAAGAATCGAGAAGCCCGAGAGCTTGTCGATCAGGGTATGGAGTATCTGATCGGCATCAAGCGTGTATACGATGATCTGCTGTCAAGCCCGATGGAGAGCGTCAAGTCGGCACTGAAAACGCTGCATTTCTACAAGGGGAAAAATCAAACCTTATCGACTCTGCTTCGTTTGACTTCCGATCTGGTTGCTGATTTTCAGGATCTTCTCAATCAGCTGGTTGCTCTGGAAAAAGATTCCTGAAAGGGTTCTGTTCTACTGTTTCCCGGATGCGGCGGGCCGTTTCCCGGGGTTCCTCCACCAAGACCCGTTTCCCGGCTATAAGATCTGCGATTCCCGTCTCGTGGGGATAGCGGGGAATCAGGTGCAGGTGGAGGTGATCGATGGAAGCACCGGCGGAGTGGCCCATGTTGTAGCCGATGTTGTAACCCACCGGCCGGTGGACCATATCGGCAATATCGATAAAATAGCGGGTCAGCTCGTTTAATCGCTTCTCTTCTTCGGGAGTATAGTTCCTGATATCCTCGATGTGGCGTGTGGGGAAGATCAGCAGATGCCCGGGATTGTACGGATAGAGATTCACTGTCACGATAAACAGCTCATCTCTGTGTACAGACAGATCGGTGACCGAGGGATGCCGATCACGAATCAAACAGAGGATACACCCGTTGGGTTTCGCACTCTTTATGTAGGCGTACTTCTGGAAGTTGAAAAAGTAATCTCTCGTCAAAGGTTATTCGGCTTCCGAAAACTCAAGGATCGTATTCAAATCGAATTCTGGAATTGTGATCACTTTGTCCCCGGAGAGCTTCTGGACATACATCGCCTTCAATAAAATCGGGTACTCGTTTAAAAGCTTCCCGTACTCTCTCAGGGCTTCCAGGGTTTCCCGTTCTTGATCCCTGGCGTTCTCCGCCCGAACCTGCTCTACCGCCATCCTGGCTACGGCTTCCTCCCGCGAGCGATCCCTGATTTCTACCAGCTCTTTATACGACTGTCGCGCCAGCTCGTACAACTCGAGATCCGGTACGCGCACCGTCTCGGTGCGGAGACTCAAGATCTTCAAGTCGGGAAACTCACGGGCAAGCTCCCGTTCCATCTGCTGATTCAGCGTTGCACTTTTTAGCTTGTCCATGATCCGGTTGGAGATCTGTTCGGCCTTTGCCTCGTAGAAATCATCCAGTGCTTCAGGGGACAGCTTCTCTTCGGCAACGAGAGCGGGCAGGCTCTCCGGGACGATCCCGAACTGAATCGTAACGTTGCCGCTGAGAGAGAAATCAGGATTTTCCGGGAGAATCGAGGAGTACAGCTGTCCGGACGGCAGGCTTCCCTCGAAAGAGACCTCCAGAGTACGAGGGTGGAGATCAAAGGTATACAGAGTCATGTTTGTGGGAATCAGACGCTCCCATCGCCAGCTGAACTCTCCGGGACGAATCACCTGGTCGTCGTATCCGCCGATTTTCGTAAATACCACGGCGTAATTCTCCGGCGGCAGAAGGATCTGAACCCAGCCGAAGTAGAAGGCGGTCCCCGCCAGTACCACAAGAATCACCAGGATGATTAGAAATGCTTTCATTGTCTTTCCTTCCCTACACATATTACGTAAAATGACCGAAATTGCAAGCCGATTATCGGCAGGAGGTCGCACCTTTGAGACGAAGCCGGGGACAAATTTTTCTTCTCTCCTCTCTGTACTGGCTGGTTGCCAGAGGGGTGGTGTTCTTTTTTATCTTCTCCCTCCTCCTCTTCCTTCTCTACCTGCTCGGGAATTTTCAGGAGTTTCTCGATTCGACGCAGATTTTCCTTATCAAGCTGCTCAAGATCAGTCTCCTGACCGAAGTTTTTCTCGGAGTCCTGTACATTGTGCTGGTATTTGTCCTGCGACGGCAGCGTAGGTACTATCTGAAGTTGATCTTCTGTTCTCTGTCTGTTGTGATTTCCTACCTGTTGTTACTGGCCTTTTCCTTTCTCTCCGCCTGGTTCCAGTTGTAACCTTCGTTGACAGGTTTTCGTCGGCGTTGCTATACTCGGATCATTCTCAAGGTGGTAGGACGATGATGAACAATTTTGTATTGCAGATGCCTCAAGGTATTTTCTTTGGACCGGGAGAGTGGAAAAAACTTCCGGATCTGTTGCCCCGTTTTGGACGGCGGGTTCTTGTCTTCAGCGGACAACGCTGGTTCTCCGAGTCCGGATGGCAGCACAGATTCCGCGAAGTACTTGCATCCTTCGAGGTGCTTTCCCTTCAGTGCCCGGGAGGAGAGCCGGAGGTTGAGGGACTGAATGGGCTGCTGGAACAGGCACGGGATTTCAAGCCCGAGGTGATCGTCGCGGTGGGGGGCGGTTCGGTACTGGACACGGGCAAAGCTGTTTCCGGATTGCTGCCGGTCAGGGACAAGGTAGAAGATTTCCTTGAAGGCATCGGAAAAGGCCTGAAGCTCAACGTTCCGGGAGTTCCCTGGCTCGCTCTGCCTACGACCTCTGGGACCGGGGCGGAAGTCACGAAGAACGCTGTCCTGAAATCCAAGGCCCAGGGCGCAAAGAAGAGCCTGCGTTCTCCTTTCATGCTGGCAACTTATGCCCTGGTCGATCCGGAGCTAACCGTGGGAGCTCCGCTTACCTTGAGCGGAATCGTCGGTATGGATGCTTTGACCCAATTGGTCGAGGCTTTCCTGTCGAAAAAATCCGCTCCTATCCCGCGAGCCCTGGCCAGACAGGCCTTCCCGGGCATGCTGTGGGCCCTCAAGATGATTCCGAAGGATCCCGACGATCTGCAGGCCCGCGCGGCTGCAGCCTACGGCGCCATGTGCAGCGGGATCGCCCTGGCCAACTCCGGCCTTGGCGCCGCCCATGGATTTGCCTCCGGTCTGGGAGGGTTGTACGACATCCCTCACGGATTGATCTGCGCCCTGTTCATCAGGCCGATTCTCCGGGCCAATGCTGAGGTGATCCGGGAGGATTGCGGTTTGCTCTACCAGACAGCACTGGAGCAGGGGGTGGCGGACAAGCAGGGAGCAGCCGCCCAGGATGATCCGGTGCAGTGGCTGATCGGGGAGATCGACTCCCTGTTCTCCATCTACGATCTTCCGGTAAACCTTAAAGGATTCGCCGTAGATCCGGGGCAGATCCCGGAAATCGCTCGTCGTTCCTCCGGCTCGAGTATGTCAGGTAATCCAAAGGAGCTGCTGCAAGAGGAACGGGAAGCGATCATAGCCGGGCTGCTGTAGAAGAGGATGATGTGATTCGTTCGGTGCGAGGGGCTGCCGGTGTCGGCAGGAACAGTGCGGAGGAGATCCACTGGCTGGCGTTACAGCTCGTTAAGGAGATCCTGACCCGAAATCACATCGGGGAAAGTGAAATCATCAGCGTTCTTTTTTCTCTGACCAAGGACCTGACCAAGGGCAACCCGGCCACGGGAATACGCTCCTCCGGCTTCGCCGACACTCCGTTGTTCTGCCTTCAGGAGGCTGATATCGAAGGGGCCCTGCCGAGAATCATTCGGGTACTGCTGACCTATTCGACAGAGGGGGATCGCCGACCCATACCGGTGTACCTGGGCCGGGCCGCGGTCCTGCGCCCGGATCTGACAGATGCGGCGGGAGGAGAGGACCGGAGGTGAGTCTAAAGCGTGGGGTTTGGCATATCAGTCGGGAATGTGACGGTATTGCCGAAGCGGGGGGCTTGAAAGATGTCGTGGCCGGACTCTCCGAAGCTCTGGCCAAGGAAGGTGTGCCCACCGCCGTGGTGTTGCCTCGATACGGGTTCATCGATCTTCACCGGCTGGATGCGGAGAGAACAGGAATCCACTTCGAACTGCAGCTTCCCTCCGGTTCCGCAAGTTTACCCTTGAGCACGGAGCGGGTGGAAGTTTTTCGCTGCCGGCACCAAGGCGTTTCCGTGTATCTGCTCGACTGCCCGCATACCCGCGGCAAGCGGGCGATCTATACCTACACGGGGGAAGATGAAAAGGAGGACCCGCAGAAACGAAAGGGATCGGGGCATTGGGACGCCCACCACATCAACCTGATCCTCCAGCGGGGCGCTCTGGAGCTGGCCCTGGTTCTGGGACCCCCGGATGTGTTTCATTGCCACGACGGCCACTCCGCTTTCCTTCCCGCCATAATGAGGAATTGCTCTGACTACAGGGAGGCACTTAAGGACTGCCGGGCTCTGATAACGATCCACAATGCGGGACGGGGATACCACCAGGAAATCTACGATCTGGATTTCGCAGCCCGGCTGACCCGGCTGCCGCCGGACATTCTCTCCAAAGGCATCCTCAACGGCGCGGTGGATCCCTTCTTGGTGGGCGCGGTTTATGCTCCAATCAACACGGTATCCGAGGGGTATGCCCAAGAGATAAACTCGGGCCGGTTGGATGAGCTGACCGGTGGATTGGGAGCAGCCTTCGAGCGCTCGGGGGTGAAGCTGTTGGGGATCACCAATGGCATCGCGCCGAAATCCTTCGATCCACGTTATCCCGGGCAGAGCGGGCTTCCCTTTGCCTTCGATCCTGCCCGGAACGACTTCTCAGGAAAGCAGAGCTGCCGAGATCGCTTCGTCGAGCTGCTTGCCGGAGTCGAGGGTAGAAACTCCTCCGCCCCCGAGCTGACCGGACTGGAGATCTTCGGGTCCTTGGAAAAGGCCTCCGATCGGCCACTATACACCTTTGTCGGCAGATTGACAGGCCAGAAGGGCGTCGACATTCTGGCCGGCGCCGTAGCCCGCTGTTTTTCTGAAAACAGGGATGTTCAGTTTCTCATCCTCGGCCAGGGGGAGAAAGATATCGAGGAGCAGTTGATCGAAATCACTCGCCGTCCGGAGGCGGAGGGCAAACTGTGCCTCTTGGTCGGGTACAACAGCCGGGCCGCCAAATACATCTACGCTTCCGGAGATTTCTTTCTCGTCCCCTCCCAGTACGAACCCTGCGGACTGACCGATCTATTCGCCCAGATGATGGGAAATCTTCCGATCGTTCATGGGGTGGGCGGGCTGATCAAGGTGCGGCCGGGTTATACCGGTTACAGCTACAAATCCCATTCGGTCCGGGCTCTGGTTGAGGCGATCGGAGAATCGATCTCAGACTATCGGGAGGACCAGGACCGTTTGAAGCGCCTCCAACGCCAGGCCTTCTCCGAGGTGTTCGAGCACTACACATGGGAGAAGGTGCTCCGGGAAGGGTACCTTCCTCTCTATCGAGCAGGGAACTAGTGGACCTGGATATTCCTCTGAAAACCTCCGAAGAGGTCGACGGCATCCGGAAGAGCTGCCGAATCGCCGCCCGTATCCTCCAAGCAGTGTCTGCTCATGTGGAAAAGGGTATTTCAACTCTGGAGTTGGACAGAATCGCCGCAGTCCTGATGCGCCAGTATGACGCTCTACCGGGAGTGACGGCGGGATTTCCCGGTTCCACCTGTATCTCCGTCAACGAAGTGGCCGCCCATGGCGTCCCCTCGCCTCATAAGCTGCGAAAGGGTGATATCATCACCATCGACGTAGCCGTGCTCTGGCGCGGTTGGTTCGGAGATTCCGCCGCCAGTTTCGGTGTCGGCGTTCTCTCTGCGGAGAAGCAGCGGCTGATCGAGACGGCGAAAAAAGCTCTGACTGCAGCGGTGCAGGCCGCCCGTAGGGGCTCCCGGATGGGGGATGTAGGGGCCGCGGTGCTGGCGGTAGCCGGGGAACAGCAATGCGTTGTTCTGCCGGAGTTTGTCGGACACGGCATTGGCAGGAAGCTGCACGAAGAGCCGGTGGTACCCCATACCGGAGAGAGGGGGCAGGGCCTGTCGATCGTGGCGGGTATGGTCTTTACCCTCGAGCCTGTCCTCGGGCTGGGGGGAGTGCAGGTCCGGAAGGAGGCCGACGGCTGGAGCCTGCGCAGCCTGGATCGGTCACCGGTTGCCCAATTCGAGCACACCGTCGCCGTGTTCGCCAATCGCACAGAAGTGTTGACCCTGCCATAGGTCGCGTCGAGGGGCGCGTGGTGCAAGCGCTTCTATTACGATGACAGTCGAAAATCTTGTTTTTATAGCAAGATTTTCGCACTGGTTGAGGACATCGCAATCTTCCTTTCAGTTGCGAAGCGAAGATTGCGATATGCTGAATCGGATCTCTTTACCAGAGGAAAACTAGAAAATTAGAACCTGAACGGATAATTTTCCAGTTTCCCAATGGCAGATGTAGGTTGTTTTCCCGAGTGGGTTAACCTGACCCTGCCGATCACTAAGTATGCACCGCTGTAGACAAAACCACACGGAATTAATAAATTAAACGGGAAGTATAGGTAGGTCGGCGCAAAAGGTGTCGGCAAGTCTATATTGTGTATAAAATTAGTGCCACCTTAGCTCAGCTGGCAGAGCACGTGACTTGTAATCTCGGGGTCCCCGGTTCGAATCCGGGAGGTGGCTTTTGTATCTGGATAGTTGCGAAAGATTGTTGATTATTTTTATCAGGAATTTATTCGATCAGGAGGTCGTCATGCTGAAGAAAATCGCCGTAATGTTTTGCGTATTATTTGTGGGATCAAACGCCGTCTTGTTTTCAAGCGGCGAAAATGAAGAGAAGGTATCGGATAGCCCGAGGAGTGTAAGTGTTGTAATCCAGCACTGTACCTCTTGAGCATACAAATCGGCAGCCGCCAGGTTGGCGGCAGAAATTGAGAAAGAACTAAATATCGACGTTGAATTGAAACCGGGAGAACTTCATAGTTTTGATGTCCTTGTCGACGACAAAATGATATTTTCGAAGTTTGAAGAAGGTCGATTCCCGGAACCTGAAGAAATAATCGAAGCTATACGTAGTTATCTTGAGAATCGATAACTCCATTTCAAGACAGGAAAACAGAACTTGGTCTTGAAAAGAAAAAGCCCAAAAATTAGATATACAAGTCTGAGCGCAATTCTAGGTATAGAAATATATATCCAAGGAAGACTATATGAGCGACCATCTGAAAGATATTAACGAAACGGAACTTCAAGAAATTCTGAAAGCTATGAGCAAGATGTCACAACGAAAATCCCAGAAGAAGAAATTTCGGAAAAAATCTATTGATTCAACATCCACGAGCTATCAAAGCGAATCAGCGGATTCCTAGTGCCCCCGCATAAGCGGTTAAATATCAGGCGCACCTGGAAAACCTTTAGAAATCCCCATTTCCGCCAAATAGTACTTTTGTTGTACAGAGACGGAATGAAATCATAAAAATTTCCGATTGCGCTATTTGGTCAACTGTGGATGATAGACCTACACAACGCGTAGTACTTCAGAGTGTAGGAAATGCCACACGCCTTCTTAGATACACAAGCTCTCAGAAGATACGACGAAAGAGCGCTGGGCGTTCTCTATCGCGGCATCGCGGATCTTCGAAACAAAAGTTTGAGCAAGCAAGAAGTCTTCAGCATCTATGAAGAGGGAGTGGTAGTTGTGTTCACCGGGCACGGCCTGAACTATGCGCCCGAGCTAAACTACGCTCTCTTTTACAGCAGAGTCCGTACCCGGTCACCGGCGGTATTGACCCTGAAGTGTTTAGCGGCGAGAAGCCAATCCCACGCTGAAGTTATCCAACACGGCGATCTTGATAAACTCATCGTTGCAGGCACCGTACACAACAGGAAATTCAGCGGTGTAAGTACGACGTGGATGAAGGGCATTCAACCGGAATCGGGCCAGCACTCTTTCGGTTTGTTCATGAATGATCTCTTACTCGATTATTACTATATCGAGCGAGAGCTGAGTTGGGCGGATCAGAATTCCCAGATATGGGATTTTGCCTAAAAAGGCGAGAACCGATTCACAGGTGGTGAGGTAGCTGACAAAAATTCTATCTGTATTGGGTGTGTCGGTACTTGTCGAGGGCGTTGCTGATCTGTTATTATATTGCCAAGGTATAACCGTCCAAGAGATGTATATACTCACTCACAGTTAGTCATCTGCAAGAGGAGGATACGATGAAAAAACTGGTACTCGTGTTTGTGGTGGGAATTTTGCTGCTCGGTATTCCAGCGACCTTGTTTGCGCAAGACGTGGACTGGGAAGGGAATTTCGAGAAGGGCGATTTCTCGGTTTTCGCCGGAATCGGCTTCGGCGGCTATGGATTCTCGATCGTGCCCGGTGTTGAATACACGTTTGCCGAGTGGAAAGCCGGAGACGTGGTTCCGCTATCCTTCGGTATCACGGGGAAGGGCTCAATCAATATCTATTCGGACTACTGGACGGCGTATGGAGGTGGCGCCCTGGTCACGGTCCATCTCGGATTCAGGGGTCTGGATATCCCCGAGTTCCTGCAGCGTTTCGACGTCTACGCCAGCGCTGGACTCGCAGCGTCGTTTTTTAAATACACGGGGGTTTTGAGTGGTTGGGACCAGAAGGACTCTTATTTCGGGTTTGCTACCGCGGATGGTGTCGCCTACCTCGTCAGCGATAAATTTGCCTTGTACGCGGAAGGGAACTATTGGGCCTACGGCGGAGGCGCAACGCTGGGCGTTCTGTTCAAGTTCTAGCGTTTCTCCAAAGCGGTGAGAGGGGTTCCCCGACACGATTCGCTTCCTTCCTTCCGAGCACCGTCGGGGAACGCCCTCGAGTTTTTTGTATCTCTGTCACATCGTTTGAATTCCAGAAATTCCAGTGAAATCTGCCTGAGTTCGCCTTGTTTCGGGTAAATCCGTCCGATATCTCGCTTAGATCTGGTTTGAGGCTTTAGACTAACGGCGGTGTGAAAATCGGTGATTAGAGATATTACGCGGATGGCCGTCTGGTGATCCGCGATCCGGATGCAGCAGGCGGCCGGAGCAAAAAGATTGTGAGGAGGAGTTCATGAAAAAAGCAGTTTTGGCTCTCATCGTTGTGGCCGGGCTATGCCTCGTCCCGGCTTCGGTATTCGCCCAGGAAGTAAACTGGGACGGCCTATATCACAAAGGGGATTTCAGCTTCGAGATCGGTGTCGGCTTCGGTTCTCACGGAGGTGACTACGGCTACAGTTTGGCCGGTCTACCTGGAGCTGAATGGACTGTGGCGGATTGGAAGATCGGGGAAGTGGTTCCCCTGGCCATGGGTGTCAGCGCCAAAGGCTTTGTTGAGTTTGCCCCTGGATACGGGCTCGGTATCGGGGGTGGTGGGTTCGTAGCCTTCCACATGGGCTTCAAAGGTTTGGATGCCCCCGAGTTTTTCCAGAATCTTGACGTATATGTAGCGATAGGCGGCGGCGCAGTTTTTGTTAGCTGGGATACCACGCCATTTGGTCTCGTTCTGCCAACGAGCTATAGTGGCGTGGCCTATTTTTTCAAGGAGAATCTCGCCGTCTATTTCGAATACATGTACTGGAACGGCTGGCAGGTTTCGGGGTACAATGGAGGTGTTGTCGGTCTTCGCTGGAAGAAGTAGAGGAGCGAAGGGGCGATCGGAGCAGCGACTATCATCTTGACAAGCTGTGGCGTATTTGCTATTTTTCACACGCAAATGGGGAGGTACCCGAGTGGTCAAAGGGGGCAGACTGTAAATCTGTTGGCTAAGCCTTCGAAGGTTCGAATCCTTCTCTCCCCATAAAACCTTCTCGCACGGGAGAAGGTTTTTTTCATCTTCAGGAACAGGGGCGCAAGGAGAACTTTATTTTTTCATTTAAGAGACCGACCGGGCAGCGCACCCAGGAAGGATCGGCGGGGCCGAATAAACCTTTTTACAGCAGAGGATTGCGCTTCGGATGTGTCCGCTGTTCCAACTGCTGTCGACACACTCCCGGATTCGTTTTCCTTATCCAAAAGGACATCGAACGGTTAACCTACGCCACAGGGCTGGATTGCGGGACCTTCCTGGAGCGTTACTGCCGCGAGGTCAACATCAGCGGGTTCCTCCGCGTCAGCCTTATCGAAAAGGCGAACTGCGACTGTGTGTTTTGGGAGCAGGCTGGATGTACCGTGTATCGCTACAGGCCGATGCAATGTAGAACTTACCCCTTCTGGAGTGGTAATCTGGTTTCTCAACGTTCCTGGGAGCGTCTGAGAAGTTCCTGTCCCGGAGTCGGACGGGGACGGCTGCACTCGCAGAGGGAAATCGAAAGTGGGCTTCGCCTGGCTGAAGTGAATCGCTTCATAGCAACCTTCGCAGAGATCGAATGAAAGTAAAGTTTTGGGGCGTTCGAGGCTCAATTCCCACACCACTTACACAAGACCAGTTGAGAAGCAGGATTGCCGCCGCGGTTGCCCGCATAAGGCCCGCCGATCTGGAGTCGGCCGAGGCCCGAGAAGCGTTTCTGGCCAAGCTTCCGCCCTACATTTTCGGTTCTGTAGGTGGAAATACCACCTGCCTGAGTATTCACGCCGAGGGAACTCCTCTGGTGATCATCGACGCCGGTTCGGGTATTCGCGAGCTGGCGGCGATGGTGACCAAACAGAAGAAAAACACCAGAGAGTTTCATATCTTCTTCACCCATTTCCACTGGGACCATCTGCAGGGACTCCCGTTCTTCAGTCCTGTGGGCTACAAGAAGGACAACACCTTGTACTTCTACAGCCCGAAGGAAAATCTCGAAGAGATCGTCAGAGGACAGATGGTGCCTCCCTATTTCCCTGTCGATATGGACGCCATGGCAGCGAAGAAACGCTTTATCCGTTTGAAATCCCCCGCAACACGTCTCGGGAAATTAGAGATACGTTGGAAGAGCATGCGTCATCCTGGTGGTTGCATCGCCTACAAGATGTCCCACAACGGGAGGAGCATGATCTTCGCTACGGATACCGAGCTGTCGCCGGAAGACTTTAAGAGAACCCCGGAGAACAGCCGATTCTTTGAGAATGCGGACCTGCTTATTCTCGACTCCCAATACACCCTTGGGGAAGCCATCGAGAAGTACGATTGGGGTCACACCTCCTACAGCATGGCTGTGGACTTTGCAGCGGAGTGGAATATAAACACTCTGGCTCTGTTTCATCACGAGCCTCTGTACAACGACCGCAAGATCTACGGGATGCTCAACTCGGCTGAATGGTATCGAGCCCGCTTGGGCAAGAAACAGTTCCGTGTGATTTTGGCAGTCGAGGGGATGGAGCTTGAAATCTAAGGCTCTTTTCGAGGATGGGGATTTCCCGTTGCAGGGGCGCGAAGCCCTCGGTGTCTATTTCATGCTGAAAGACAGGGAGTCTGAGCTGGACGAGATGCTGTTGCAGCTCTTGGACAGACTGGAGCGTGCACTGTATCAGGAGCTCACGATCGACGAGTTCGAAAACATCAGGAATCTTTACGATAAAAAGATTTGAATTTAAAGCTCCGGAGCTATAAATTTAGAGTGACCCGCCGGCTTGCGGGTTCCAAGAGGCTTATTCGGCCAAGAAAAAAACCGCCAGGGGGACGATATGAAAAAGAAAGTGCATGTGCTGATCGTACTGATCATTCTTTCAACCTTTCCCGCGTTCGCACAGTATAATCCGGCGCTCGGAAGCGTTGGTCTGTCATTCGACCTGTACTCGCCGGCCTTCCTGGCCGAGGGAGCCAATTCCGTTTCTGAAGGCTCCCCCGCTGCCTCGGTATTGAATCCAGCAGCCGCCGGGGATACCCAGCGGCTTACCTTCGACGCAAGTTATCTCGCCCTGATTGGGACCGATTCGGCGGACGCCGGTTGGGGCCACGCCATCAACGGGGGGGTCTCCTGGCCGACCCGGGCGGGTGTGCTCAGTGCCAGTGGACGCTTCATCTCGTCAGATGATTTCAACGCAGTTCAGTTGGGCAACTATTTCGCCGGGAACGTATCCTTTGCCAAGGACCTGTTCCCAAAACTGCTCGTAGGTTTGGGCGTGCAAGGTCAGTACGGCAGTCGTGACTGGGGTCTCGGTGCGGATTTGGGCTTCGTTCACCTGCCCGGGGATGTCCGTTTCATGAAAGACCTTCGTTGGGGAATCGCGCTGCGCGGACTGGGTAAGGGAATGTCGCCCGTCGACGGATTCACCGCGTCCCCCGCTCCGTTCACTCCGGCAGCGGGGATCAGCTTCGACGTGCTGCAGCGCGAGAAGCTTATCTGGTCCTGGCATTCGGATGTGTCCCTACCGAGCTTTCAAGATCTGACCTTTAATCTGGGGACCGAACTGGCCATCGCCGACCGCGTTTTTCTGCTGCTTGGCAGTAGTTTCGCGCTGAGCGAGCTCGCCCCCGGCGAGATGCGGATCCCCGTTTCTTTCGGTGCTTCGTTTAAGTTCGGCACTTCGGTGAAGGAGAATCAGAGCGAGTTGAAGGTCACCGCCGCCGCCTCGCCCCTGCAGAACAATATATGGGCTGCCGGTGCCGGCGTTAATCTTGCGGTGGGTCTGATCGACAGCCAAGCTCCGGAGATCAGCCTCAACACCGACCAGGAGTACATCTCTCCGAATCTCGACGGAACCCAGGATGAACTGCTCAAACGCTTGAGCATCACCGATCAGCGTTTTGTCAAGGGCTATCGGTTCCTGGTTCTCGACAGTCAGGGCAGCCGGGTACGGGAGATCGTCAATAAGGATGAGAGACCTGAGAATGTCACCTTTAAAAACGTACTTGCCCGTCTGGCCTACGTGAAGACCGGAATCACCGTGCCGGAGCAGATTCGCTGGGACGGGCGCTCGGACACAGGCAGCGTGGTACCGGATGGTACCTACACCTTCAAGGTCGAGGCCTGGGATGACAATGGAAATACCGGCGAGAGCCTGTCGGGGACGGTGATCGTAGACAACACAGCGCCGGAAATCACGACGCAAACCCCGTACCTCATCTTCTCACCGAATGGCGACGGCAACAAAGATACCCTTTCGATCGAGCAGGAGGGGTCCGAGGAGCTGCTCTGGAGCGCTTCGATCGTGGACGCAAGCGGCCAGGAAATCGCCGCCTTCGCTTGGGAAAACAGGCAGCCCGGCTCCTTCGAGTGGGACGGTACCAACGAAGAAGGAATTCTGGCAGCTGACGGTGTGTACTCCTACCGAATCAGCGCTACCGATCGGGCCGGCAACTCAAGCGGGACGAACATCGACAACATCTTGATCAACACTCAGGCAACGCCGATCAACATCACGATCACCGACAGTTACTTCTCCCCCAACGGCGATGGAAGCAAGGATTCCATCCAATTTACTCTCGACGTTCCCGTGACCACTGGAATCGAGAGCTGGAAGCTGGAAGTGGTAAATACGGCCAACCAGGTCGGCAGAACCTTCAGCGGTGAAAAAACGATCTCTAAAACCACCGTCTTCGACGGTCGGGACGACAACGGAAATGTGCTTGCCGAACAGACCTATTCGGGTCAGCTCGAGGTTCTGTATGAAAACGGCAACAACCCGACGGCAGTTTCTCCCCAGTTCACCATCGATTTGACGCCTCCCTCCGCATCTGTCAGCGCGGATCTGGCCATCTTCTCACCGGACGGTGACGGGAACAAGGATGCGGTTACCCTGTACCAGGAGACCTCAGAGGAAACCCTATGGTTCGGGGCCATCGAGGATATCGACGGCAGGAGCGTACGTACCTACTCCTGGCGCGGCCGAGCGGATGCCAAGATCCAGTGGGGCGGCCGCGCCGATGAGGGCGATCTGGTCACCGACGGTATCTATTTTTACTCCTTGAAGGCAACCGACAGAGCCGGAAACTCCGGCCAGTCGAAGAATGTCCGTTTCGAGATCAACACCCAGGCCACGGAGGTCTTTGTGTCCGCCGATCTGGGCGTGTTCAGTCCCAATGCCGACGGCTTGAAGGACAGAATCACGATCCAGCCGAAACTCAAGGTAACCGAAGGTGTTTCCCGTTACAGCTTGCGAATTCTCGATGCGGGAGGACAGATCCTGCGCAAGGTCGAGGGTCAGAACCGGGCTCCCCAAGATTTCGCCTGGGACGGCCTGGACGGAAGCGGGCGGCGCCTGCCGGACGGAGAATATCAGGCAGAGTTGATTCTCGATTACCAGAAAGGCGACCACCACGAGGTGCGTACTGCCTCCTTCTCTATCGATACCAAGGCTCCGACCATCGAGCTTTCCGCAGAGTACAGTCTGTTCAGTCCGGATGGAGATGAGCAGAAAGACAAGCTTCCCATTGCTCAGAGCTCGAGCCAGGAAGCGCTCTGGGAAGGAGAGTTCCGCAACGCCAAAGGCGAAGTCGTACGCAGTTATTACTGGAAGGGTCTGGCGACAGCGTTCCAGTGGGATGGGAAAGATGAAAACGGAAACAAGATCCCCGATGGCTCGTACAGCTACCTCATCAAGAGCACCGACCAGGCCGGCAACAGCGTTTCTAAGGCGCTTCGTGGCCTGCAGATCGACACTCGGGTAACCTCCGTGTTCGTTACCGCATCCAGTGACGGTTTCAGCCCGAATGGCGATGCCTTTGCCGATTCCATCGAGTTTAAAGCCTATGTGGGCCTCACCGATGGAATCCAGTCTTGGGTCCTGGAGATGGTGCATGAACAGGCGGGAGTGCAGAAATCCTTCAACGGCACCGGGCAGATCCCGGCCGCGATCACCTGGGACGGTCGAGGCAACGGCAGCTTGGCCAGAGAGGGTGCGTACACTGCGGTCATGACGGTGAGTTACTTCAAGGGAAACAAACCACAGGCCAAGAGCACCCCCTTCAAACTGGATGTATCGGCTCCGGATATTGATATATCCGTATCACCCCAGCCGTTTTCCCCGGACAACGACGGAGTGGATGACGAGCTGTTTATCATGATGAAGGTCTCGGACCTGTCCAGTATTGAGGAGTGGCGCTTGGAAATACTCGATCCGGTAGGCACAGCGTTCCTCTCGTACACGGGTCGGGGAATGCCTTCGGAGCGTATCCTCTGGGACGGTCTATCCGATACCGGAGAGCTGGTACAGTCTGCGGAAGATTATACGCTTCGGGTAACTATACGGGACAAGCTGCGGAATGCCGCTACGGTGGAAAACCTCATCCCCGTGGATGTTCTGGTGATTCGCGAAGGGGACAAGCTGAAGATCCGTATTGCCAGTATCACCTTTCCGGCTAACTCGGCGGATCTGTCGGCTGTGGCGGATATTGAAAAAGCAGCCAGGAACGACAAGACTCTGCAGCGGTTGTTCGAGATTTTCAAGAAGTACAGCGCCTATCAGATTCGCATCGAAGGCCACGCCAACATTACCCGGTATTGGAGTGAGAGCGAAGCGGAAAAGGAGAACAAGGAAGAGTTGATACCCCTGTCCTTGGCCCGCGCGGAAGCGGTCAAACAGGCATTGGTTAGATTCGGTCTTGACGGAAACCGCATCTCCGTAGTCGGTCTGGGAGGATCGAGTCCGCTCGTTCCCTTCGATGATGAGGAGAACCGGTGGAAAAACCGGCGTGTTGAGTTCATCCTGATCAAGAGATAGCACGCTCCGCACCTGAACGATGGCTGGAAGACTCGCAAGGGGAATATTCCTATTCCTGAGTGTGGCTGTGCTCCTGCTCATTGGAGCGGGAGCATATTTGTACTATTTCACTACCCCGTCTCCCCAGATACCCCAGGAAGGTTCGGTGTTCAAAGTGCTGAAGGGTGAAAATCTTTCCACCATCGCCGACAGGCTGGACCAGGAGGGATTGATCCGCTCGGGGTTGCTCCTGATCCTCTTCAGCCGGGTGAACAACACCGAGACAGCTTTCAAGAACGGATACTTCCAGATCCTGCCGGGAGATTCGATGATCGATGTCCACAATCTGCTGGTATCCGGGTATCAGGAGCAGGTCAAACTGACCATCCCGGAAGGTTGGACGCTGAAGAAAATTTCTCAGGTTGTTGAGGGCAAGGGGATTGCCACGAGGGAGGAATTCTTCGAGGCTGCCTCTTCCGCCTCGCTTCTCGACCAGTTTGGGATACCCGCAGAGAACCTCGAAGGATACCTGTTTCCCGATACCTACTTCTTCCCCCGCAGTTATCCCGCCTACGGGGTGGTGGAGGAGATGGTCGAGAACTTTTTCAGGCAGTTGGCCGAAATTGCGCCGGAGTCTCTGCAGTGGGACCGGAACAAGCTCCACCAAGCGGTGATCATGGCTTCGATCGTGGAACGGGAATATCGCAGGGCCGAAGAGGCGCCCCTGATCGCTTCGGTGTTTTACAATCGGATCGAGTACAATATCGGTTTGGAATCCTGTGCCACCTTGGGGTACATCATTACCGATATCCAGAACAAACCGCATCCGGCATTTCTCACCGTCGAGGACAAGAGGATCGACTCTCCCTACAATACGTACAAATGGGCCGGATTGCCTCCCGGCCCGATTTCCAGTCCGGGGAGGGTGGCTCTGGAGGCCGCTTTTCATCCTGCGGAAACGGAGTACTACTATTTTGTCCTGAAGAATCCCGACACAGGGGAGCACTACTTTTCGGAAGACCTGCAGGAGCACAACTGGGCTAAATACTACTATCTGAAACCAAGCTTATAAAATTACGCTATGAGAATACCAGATCATATCCTCGCTCAGATCACCGACCGTCTCGATATGCAGGCGGTGGTTTCGGAGTACGTCCATCTGGAAAAGAAGGGCGGCCGGCTGTGGGGATTATGTCCATTCCATACGGAGAAGACACCGTCCTTTACCATCACCCCGGATAAATCGGTGTTCTACTGCTTCGGCTGTCACAAGGGGGGCAGTCTGTTCACCTTCATTATGGAGGTGGAGAAACTGTCTTTTGTGGAAGCGGTGCGCCTGTTGGCGGAGAAGGCCGGTGTGGAGATCGAACTCGAAGAAGGGGACAGTAAGCGGAAAGGTGCCTATCTGGAGTTGTACCGGCGGGTCGCCGGGACGTTCCATCACCTCCTGCTGAATCATCCTGAAGGCTCCCGGGCGCGGTCTTACCTGAAGGGCAGGGCGGTGCCGGAGGACACCTGGAAGATCTTTCAACTGGGCTACGCGCCGGCAAACAGGCTCTGGCTGTACAAATTTCTTATCGAAAAGAAATTCTCCAAGGAGTTCCTCGCAAGTTCCGGGCTGTTCTCCGGTCAGGAACCTGTCGCTCTTTTTCGAGGCCGGATCGTCTTCCCCATCCTCAATCATCGAAACGAGATAACCGCTTTCGGGGCCCGCAGCCTGAGAGCGGATGTCCAGCCGAAATACCTGAACTCCCCGGAAACGCAAGTTTTCCGAAAGCGGGAAACCCTGTACGGGGCTTCGGGAGTGTTCCAGAAGATCCGCAGGGAAGACTCGTTTGTCCTGGTCGAAGGATATATGGATGTGCTGGCCCTCTGGCAGGCGGGGGTGGAAAACTGTGTGGCCCCGCTGGGAACAGCGGTAACAGCGGAACAGGTGCGACTTCTCAAACGATACGCCTCTCGGGGCGCGCTGTTGTTCGACACCGACGAAGCTGGGATTCGGGCGACGGAACGGACGATCGTCCTCTGCGAGCAGCAGGATTTGGCCACGGAGGTGGTCCGCCTGGCGCGGGGCAGCGATCCGGCGGATATTCTTGAAAAAGAAGGTCCGGAAGCATTGAAACAAAAGCTCAAATCTACTATAAATAGCTTCCAGTTTTATCTGGGCACGGCGCATTCAAAATTTGATTCCAGGACACCGGATGGCAAGCGGGCGGTCATCAGACATCTGAGTCCTTATTTAATTTCTCTCGACTCACAGGTCAAAAGAGATGGATATTTCCGTCTCGTGGCGGAAGATCTTGGGGTTGACTTTGAGTCCGTGCGTAGCGATCTTTTACGGGGGGCGGAAAGATCCATAACGAGGAACAACTCACATCGGGCAGCGGAGGTGCAGGGCATCTCTGCCGATCTTTTTATTCTTCTCGCAGTCGCAGTCAATCGCGAATTTTTCCCAGAGGTCAGGAAAACCGTCGTTGTAGACGATCTTGAGGATCTACGGGCAAGAAAATATTTCGTAGCCCTCGAGGAGTGCTACAGGCAGGGGGAAACGACAGAAGAAGCGCTGCTGCGGCGTTTGGAGGATGAGGAGTTAAGGGATCTGCTTCTTGGGAAAACGGCTTCGGGGGAGTTCACAATCAACCCCGAAGGCCTGGTTCACGACGGTCTGCGGGAGATACAGCGCCGCAGCCTGGAGAAACGAAGGCGATCCGTCGTATCCGCCCTGACTCGATCCAAGGACCGGGATCCGAGGAAGCTCAAGGAGCTCTTGGCCGAAAAAATGTATCTGGACGAGGAACTGCAGAAGCTTGCGAAAGGTAGTTGTTGATGAGCGACCTTCAGAATGATCCGGCGATTCTAAAACTACTCGAGTTTGCAAAGAAGAAGAAAACCATCACCTACGACGAGGTGAATGATTTTTTGCCCGGCAACATCGCAAACTCCGATCGGATCGAAGAGGTCATGTCGCTTCTCGAAAAGAACAACGTCAAGCTCGAGGAGGAGGACGTTGATCTTTCGGATGTGGAGGAGGAGCGCAAAGCTCCTCCCAGCAAGAAGAAGCTGGTATACGATGAGAAAGAAACAGCGATAGATGACCCGATTCGTCTCTATCTTCGCGAGATCGGCAAAGAAAACCTTCTGACCGCGGAGCAGGAGGTCTATCTGTCCCAGAAGATGGAGGAAGGGGAGAACATCATCAAGCGGGTCATTCGCAACTCCGGTGTGTTTATACCGGAGCTGCACAGGTTGGCAACGAATATCGGTACCCGGATCGACCCGCGCGAGCTCAGCCTGACCAAGAAGGAAATGTCGGAATATCTGGCGGAACTGCGCAGGGTGACCCAGTTTTATAAAGAGCCTCTGCGCCTTCATGTCGTGCTGATTCGCCAGTTTATGGAGACCAAGAGGAAGTACGAAACCGAGGAGGGCAGCATTGTCGACAACGAGGAGCTGCGGCAGCGCAAGGATGAACTGGTCAAGCGGGTCCAGGATATCGACTTGCACCCCGAAGAGATCAGTTCGATAACCGACAAGTTCATCTCCGCAGCCAATCGTATCCGCAAGATCCAGAAGGAGAATCTGAAGATAAAAAAGAGGCTCAACGTTGCCAGTCAGAGGGATCTACGCGGCCTGGGGCGTGGGCTGGCACTTCGTTCGGACCGCACCCGTATCGAGGGCGAGCTGGGATTGGAGGCGGATCAGATAAAAGATCTCATCCGCCAGATCCAGACAAACGACAAGCGACTCATGAAGTTGGAAAACGAGTTCCACAACAGTACCGCCGAGATCCTGGAAATGGCCGAGGAAATCGGACGGGGCCGCTTCATGATGAAGTCTGCCAAAGATCGTCTGATCAAGGCAAACCTGCGATTGGTAGTCAGTATCGCCAAGAAATACACGAACAGAGGTTTGCATTTCTTCGATCTGGTGCAGGAGGGCAACATCGGTTTGATCAAAGCCGTTGAAAAGTTTGAGTACCGGAAAGGCTACAAGTTCTCGACCTATGCGACCTGGTGGATCCGGCAGGCAATTACCCGTTCCATTTCCGATCAGGCCCGAACGATCCGGGTGCCCGTGCATATGATCGAGCAGATCAACAAGGTCGTCCGGGAGTCCCGGCAGCTGATGCAGGTGCTCGGCCGCGAGCCCACGGATGCAGAGGTAGCGGGGAAGCTCGGCTGGACAACCCAACGGGTGAAGTCCGTCAAAAGTGTAGCCCGAGAACCGATTTCCTTGGAAACTCCCATCGGGGAGGAGGATGATTCTCTGCTTGGTGACTTCATAGAGGACAAGGAAATCGAGAACCCGGCCAGCCAGACCGCCTTCAAGCTGCTCCAAGAGCAGCTTGAAGATGTTCTGTATACACTTCCTCCGAGAGAGCAGGAGGTGCTGAAAATGCGCTTCGGTCTGGAGGACGGCTACTCTCTCACCCTGGAGGAGGTTGGGTTGTATTTCAACGTTACCAGGGAACGAATCCGACAGATAGAAGCTAAAGCACTACGACGGCTTCGCCATCCAAAGAGGAGTCGTCGATTGAAGGATTATTTGGAGCACTAAGGGGAAGAATACATGACCATGGAAGAAGTTTTTAAAAAGCTGCGTTCACTTCAAGAGATCCTGTCACAGAAGTTCGAGATCGAACGGGAGGTGGAGGAGATACCGAAGATCCTTGCGACACGCACTGAGCTGCTCAACAGGATGAAAAAGTCCTATTTGGAAAAAACCCAGGAGTACGAGACCAAGAGTCGCTATATAGACGAGCTGAGAAACAAGGCCATCGAGGCGGAGCGGGCCCGCGAGGGTTTTGAAAAGCAGATGGACATGATCCAAACCCAGCGGGAATACGAGGCTCTGGACAAAGAGATCAAAGACTCTGGAGAGAAAGAGCAGGATCTGCGCAGGGATCTGCAACGGGATGAGCAGCTATTGAGCGAGATGAAGGTAAACCTCGAAAAAGATGAATCCATGATCAGCAAGCAGGAAGAAGAGGTTCAAAAAGAGAAGTCCCGCATCAAAGAAGCTGTTCAGGAGAAGAGCAAGGGCTTGAAAACCCTCGAGAAGAAAGAAAAATTAATAACTCCCGGTCTCGATGAGGAGATACTTTTCAAGTTCGAGAGAATCATCAAGAGCAAGGCAGGACTTGGTATTGTGCCGATAGAACACGGTGTGTGCAGCGGTTGCCACATGATTCTTGCCGTCCAGTTTGTCAACGACGTGCATAGAGGCGAAGGAATCATGTTCTGCCCGAACTGCAGCCGCATCCTCTTCTATCAGCCCGAAGATGTAGAGGAACAGGGCGAGGAGGAAGACGAGGAATCCGAAGGCGATGAGGCTGAGGACGACAACTAACCTCGGGGCTGTTGATGTTCTTCGATTTTTTACGATAATAAGTATAGGGGTAGGTCTGGCCATCGCTGAGGGTGTTTATACAGGCAACCTCAGAGGAAAGTCCGGGCTCCACAGAGCATGATGCCGGGTAACCCCCGGGTGACGCGGTTTTTAAAGTGAGAGACCGTGCCAACAGATAGTGCCACAGAAAATATACCGCTGGAGTTTCAGCTTCGCCTTGAGCGAGGGCGCTCCAGTAAGGGTGAAAAGGTGGGGTAAGAGCCCACCACCCGTAATGCGGCAACGCACGGGGTACGGCAAGCCTCATCAGGAGCAAAGTCAAGCAGCGGGGCAAAGGGTGCTCTGCCCTCAAAAGCGCCCGCGGGTAGACTGCAGGAACGAGACGGCAACGTCCCAGAGTCCAGATAGATGATGGCCCTTTGACAGAACCCGGCTTATCGACCTACCTCTATTTTCATATTCCGATCGATCTCGTGGGAGGGGAAATCTGATTCTAAATGTAGAACGGTATCGGAACAAACGGCGAAAGAAGTCTAAGCGGGGATGGATCGTCATTCTGGTGGTACTGATGCTGGCCACCGTCGCAGTCCTGGCCTGGAGGCTGGATTGGATTTCTCGTCTTTCCGGCAGGCTCCGACCGGAGCAGGAGTTACAGTCCTTGAGCGATCTGTGGCAGAATCGGCTGTACGACGAGGTGATCAACCGCTGTGATGCCCAGCTTAGGGAGAATCCCCTGGAGCCGATGTCGTTGGCCTACAGAGGATTCGCCTATTTCTACAAAGCTGTTTCAGAGGTGACCCTGGAGGAGCGAATACCGTACCTCGATGAAGCGATTGTTTCTCTCCGGCGTTCGAAACTAGATCCGGCGGGCAGCTGGATTGGAGAAACCGATTATATCCTGGGAAAGGCCTATTATCACAAGGGCAAGTATTACTACGACCTGACCCTGCACTACCTTCAGGCAGCCCTTGCTGCAGGGTATCAGCGGGAGGATATCTACGACTACCTCGGTCTGGCGGCGACTCAGCTCGATCTGCTCGAGGAAGGATTGGGGTACTTTCAAACAGCCCTGGAGATCAATCCGACGGATTTGCTGTTGCTCACCGTCGGAAAGAGCTATCTGCAGTTGGAACGGACCAAAGAGGCGGAGGAGTATCTGCTGCGAGCCGTCAATAAGACTGAAGATACGGCTGTTGAGATCCGGGCCAGGTTTTTGCTGGGCCAGATGTATTTTGAGCGTGAGGACTACTTCAAAGCGGAGGATCAGTACACAGAGATTCTATCGAATGGTCCGAACTCAAGCGATGCCCACTATTATTTAGGGGAAATCTATTCTAAGATGAATGATCCTATCAGAGCCCGGGCGCAGTGGCGGAAAGCGTTGGTGATCGATCCGTCTCACTACGGCGCCCGGTTGCGATATTATCGTTAGAGCAGCAATTTTCGATGGAGGAACCATATGGGGCTTCGCGGAATGTTTGAAGCCTTTTCAGCAGATATCGGGATCGATCTCGGCACCTGCAACACTCTGGTGCATGTAAAGGGCAAGGGTATCGTCCTTTCCGAGCCGTCGGTTGTCGCGATAGAACGCGGAACCAAGCGGGTCGTGGCTGTGGGCACGGAAGCCAAGAAGATGCTCTGGAAAACCCCCGGGGATATAATTGCGATTCGTCCCATGCGTGACGGGGTGATCGCCGATTTCGAGACCACCGAGAAAATGATACGGTACTTCATTTCAAAAGTCACCCAACGGCGATGGCTGGTCAAACCACGCATGGTCATCGGTGTGCCCTCCTGCATTACCGAGGTGGAGAAACGAGCCGTTCGTGAGAGCGCCGAGCAAGCCGGCGCCCGGGAAGTGTATCTTATCGAGGAATCCATGGCGGCGGCTTTGGGGGCAAATATTCCCATCCTCGAACCGGCGGGACACATGATCTGTGACGTCGGCGGAGGAACAACGGAAATATCCGTGATCTCCCTTGGGGGAATCGTCGTAGCCAATGCCATACGACTTGGCGGGGACGAGTTTGACGAAGCTATCATCAAGCACGTGCGCAGCATACACAACCTCATCATCGGAGAGCATACGGCGGAGAATGTGAAGATTACCATCGGCAACGCCTCGCCGGAGAAGACGATCGAAAAGATGGAGATCAAGGGTACCGACGCCATCACCGGGTTGCCTCGACGTCTGGAAATGGACTCTGTTGAGGTGCGGGAAGCCCTGAAAGAACCCACCTATGAGGTGATCGAAGAGATCAAAAAGACTTTAGGGGAAACCCCGCCGGAGCTCGCCGCCGATATTGTCGAGAGAGGAATCGTGATGACCGGTGGAGGTTCTCTACTAAAGGGATTCCCGAAACTGGTATCCAAGGAAACCGGAGTGCCGGTTATTCTGGCGGAGAACCCTCTGCTCTGTGTGGCCCTGGGAGCGGGGGCGTTCTTGGAAAATCTCAAAGACATGGGCAAACGATTCTACAACATACGGCGCTAAAGCAGGATTGATGTAACAGGCTATGCCGGGTATTCCCAGCTTTGTCCGCAAGAACAAAAACGGCGTTACCTTTACCGCAATTCTTGTTCTCTGCCTCCTGATGATGCTGTTCTCCAATAGCAACGTGGTGCTCCAACCGAAGAAGGTGGGGCAGTCCTTTTTCTCCCTGTTTCAGCTCTCCATTCATGCAGTCGCGGATTGGTTCTCAGGTACCTGGAACTCCATCGGCGAGCTTAAACGCTTGCGCAGCGAGCTCGACGAGGCGCGGGAAAGACTTGTGGAATACGAGCGGGTATCCCGGAATCTTACCGAGCTTCGGCGGGAAAACCAGGTGCTGAGAGAGCAGCTGGGCTTCTCTCAGGCGTTGTCCTTCCGCTACATCTCCGCCCAGGTGATCGCCCGCGATCCCGGCAATCAGTTCTCCACGATCATGGTCAACCGGGGCAGTGTTCACGGCATGCGCCAAGGCATGCCTGTTATCGCCTTCCAGGGAGGGCTTCAAGGTCTGGTGGGTCGGGTGGTAGTCGTGTCTCTGAGCACGGCCATTGTCCAACCGATCACCGATCCCAACTCTTTCGTAGCCGCCCGTCTGCAAACCTCAAGATTCGACGGGTTGGTGGCGGGGAGCCAGGGGGTCCCAGGTTTGCTCACGATGAGTTACGTGAAGAAGCTGGCTCTGAATGAGGTTCAGTACGGTGAACTGGTCATCACCTCGGGTATGGGACAGCTCTTTCCTGAAGGCTTCCATATAGGGCGGGTCAGGGAGATGACTGCTAAAGGATACGAAGCTTCCCTCGAGTTGGAGGTTGAGCCGATTGTCGATTTCAGCCGCTTGGAGTACGCTTTCATCATCGATACGGAGGAGAAATGAGCCGGGACCTCAAAGCATTTCTTCTGTCCTCCGGGTTGATTGCGCTGGCGGTCGTGCTGCAGAGCACGTTGTTGCACTGGATAGCTGTTCGCGGAGTGATCCCGGATCTGGGTTTGATTGTTTTGGTATTCGTTGCCATTCGTAGAGGGAGCATGACGGCTCAGCTCAGCGGCTTTGTCTCCGGTGTGGTCGAGGATGTGTTGAGTCTGTCCCCCCTCGGGTTTCACGCCTTCATTCGTACAGTGGTTGGTTTTCTCTACGGGCTGACCGAGGGAGGTATTTTTGTAGACCCGATTCTTATGCCTGTGATTCTGATAATTATTGCCACCATATTTAAGGCTCTGATCTCCTCCCTCCTGGTGGCGTTTCTATCGATACCCGCGGCGGGGTTTGGCGTGTTCACCGGTCCTCTGTGGATCGAGCTGGGGTACAACGCCGTTCTGGCGCCCTTCCTGTTTGCGGCTCTGGGCCTGCTCAAAGCATTCAAATCACGGGATAAGGAGCGAATATGAGAGCGGATCGAACCTCGGCTTCCTCCGAAAAGTCGAGTGTCCGGGTAAAGCGCCGGGCTATCGCCCTGGGGGTGATGGTTTCTCTTGTATTCGCATTGCTCGTGGGACAATTGTTTTACCTGCAGGTTATCCACGGCTGGGAGTTCAAACGAAGAGCACGAGCCGTGGCACGGCGCGAACTGCCGATCCCCGCGCAGCGGGGGGAGATCTTTGACCGCCACTACGATTTCCCACTGGTTGTCAACCAGGACTCCTTCGCTGTGGATGTGATTCCCGCCGAGGTACCGGAGGAGAGGCGAAAAGAACTTTTCGAGCGGATCGCTTCAACACTTGATATATCCGTAGAGGACATCGAAAAGAAGGTCCAGCCGAAGTACTATCACCTCTATCAGCCGATAGAACTCAAAGGGGGAGTGGGTTTCGAAACTGTCGCCTATTTGGCCGAGCACCTGGCCAGTTACCCCGGAGTAACTTGGCACAACAAGCCTATTCGTAGCTACCTGGCCACGGGATCCTTGTCCCACGTGATCGGATATGTCGGCGACATCAATCGCGAAGAAATCCAGGTGCTGTACAACAAGGGGTACGGCTTCGGTACCGTGCTCGGCAAAAGCGGGGTGGAGAAGCAGTACGATCTTCTTCTACGGGGGACAGGCGGTACACGTTTCCGAATGGTCGACGTCCGGGAGAAGTATCTAAAGGGTAGACCGGAGGAGGATATCCCTCCCGAGCCCGGGAAGAATCTGGTGCTGACAATCGACAGGAGGCTTCAGCTTCTCTGTGAGAAAGCTCTGGGGAAGAGGATCGGGTCGGTGGTGGTCCTGAAACCTACCACCGGAGAAATATTGGCCATGGTCTCATACCCCTACTACGATGCGAATCTGTTTTTCTCCGAGAAAGGATCCCGGGAATTCACACGGTTGTCCCTGGATCCTACTTTTCCATTCATCAACAGGGCCATCCAATCCTCCTACCCTCCCGCTTCGGCTTTCAAGATGGTCATGTCCACCGCGCTGGTCGCGGAGGAGGTGTTTCCCCTTACCCGGAAGATCACCTGCAACGGGCAGATCTTCTACGGAGATCGGATCTTTCACTGTCATCTGCGCAAGACCGGGCACGGACCGCTGGATTTTTTCGGCGGCCTTGCCGAGTCCTGCGATGTCTATTTCTACACCGTGGGAGACGAACTGGGGGTCGAGCGGATCGTGTACTACTCCCGAGAGTTCGGTTTGGGACAGCTCAGCGGCATCGATCTTCCCGGGGAGACACAAGGATTTCTCCCCACTCCCGAGTGGAAGCAGCGTACTCAAGCCATGATTTGGCTCGGCGGCGATACTCTGAACATGTCCATCGGGCAGGGCTATCTCCTGGTCACTCCCATTCAGATGGCCAACATCGTATCCATGATCGTGAACGAGGGAAAGGTGTTTCGACCTCACGTACTCAAGGAGGTCCGGGATCCCGTGACCGGCGACCTGATCCGGGAGGCCGAACCTGAACTCCTGCGAGTTACCCCCATCCGCAGGGAAACCTTTGCAATCGTTCAACAGGCGCTGCGCGGAGTTGTGACCGAGGGAACCGCGAAGGTGGTGCTTACCACCGAGGCGGTAGAGGTCGCCGGTAAGACGGGAACCGGAGAGGTGGGTTTTGAAGACCGATGGCATTCCTGGTTCGCCGCCTACGCCCCGTATCAGACCGACGATCCCGATGAGCGAGTGGTGGTCGTTGTTATGGTAGAGGCGGAGAATGAGTGGGAGTGGTGGGCACCCAAGGCAGCCAATGTGATCTTCCAGGGAATTTTTGCAGACCAAACCTACGAAGAGGCGGTGGAAACGATTAGACCGTGGTGGTACATCCTACAGCAGCGGGAAACTGAAAACGCCGCCATCCCTGGCTCTGCCGGCACTTCGCCATCCTTGCCCCAGGCCGGCAGTGACGCCCTCCATGGCTCTGCCGGCACTTCGCCATCCTTGCCCCAGGCCGGCAGTGACGCCCTCCATGGCTCTGCCGGCACTTCGCCATCCTTGCCTCAGCAAACACGATGAAGCGGGTATCCCTTTTCGCCTTCGATTTCATTCTTCTGGGCGCGACCCTGGTCCTGGTGATCGTGGGATCGCTTTTTATCTTCTCCAGCGGGATGAGCTTCACGGGAATGCAGCTCTCCAGTGAGTACATCAAGCAATTGATCTGGGCCGGCAGCGGTCTGATTCTGATGATCGGCACGATCCTCATCGACTATCACCGTTTGCGGAGCATCTCCGCCTACCTGTACGGGCTGACTGTACTTCTGCTGCTGGTCACGCCCTTTGTCGGCCGGGAAGTCCACGGCGCCCATTCCTGGATTGGGGTCGGAGAGTTCGGGATCCAACCATCGGAGTTTGCCAAAGTCACTACAATCATCTTCCTGGCCGGCTACTTCACCGGTATAGGGAAGGGCGTACGGGAGCTTCCCCGCTTCCTGCTCGGGCTGGCCATCGTGCTGCTGCCGATCGGCCTGATTCTGCTTCAGCCGGACATGGGCACAGCCCTTGTGTACATCCCCATTTTTGTCTTCATGGCGTTCGTTGCGGGGGCCAAACTGCGTCATATTCTGTTCTTGATAACAGCGGGTGTGCTCGCAATCGTGCTCGCCGTGCTGCCCCTATACGAAAAGTGGATTCTCGGCAGGGAGGCGAGCCTGCTGTCCATGATCACCAACTTCCAGGTAGCCAAGTTTTTTCTAGCAGCCCTGCTGTCGATCACGCTGCTCTCCGCCTGGGGATTCTGGGGATTCAAACGAAGGTACTTCTACTGGATCCTGTATCTCAGCTCACTGCTCCTGGCCATCAATGTGGGAGCACTCCTGGTCGCGCGGGCGCTCAGGGAATACCAGATCATGCGTTTCATCGTGTTTCTCAACCCACGGGTGGACCCGCAGGGAGCGGGGTGGAACCTGATCCAGTCGATAACCGCCGTGGGTTCGGGCGGATTTGCGGGAAAAGGAACCTTTAAGGGTACGCAGAGCCGCTATCAGTTCCTTCCCCAGCAGAGCACGGATTTCATCTTTTCCATCTTGGCGGAAGAGTGGGGGTTCCTCGGCGGCCTGCTGGTATTCTCTTTGTTTCTGGTGATCCTGCTCAGGGGGATTCGCATCCTGTACATCGCCCGGGATGATTACGCCATGTGTGTCGGTGCGGGGATTGTCGGGATGATCTTCTTTCACGTTGTCGTGAACATCGGCATGGCCATGGGGATCATGCCGATCACTGGCATCCCCCTGTTCTTTCTCTCCTACGGGGGCTCGTCTCTCTGGACCGGACTGATCTCCATCGGTTTGCTGCTCAACATCTACTTCAGACGGTACGGCCGTTAAAAAAGGAGAGGAGTGTAATAGCCAAGCTGCCGAGGGGAATAGTGTATGATGATGGATAATCCTCTTTTAGCGAAGATCGAAACCTCGAAAAGTTTGCCCACGCTGCCACATATCCTGTTGCAGCTGATCGATATCTGCAACAGAGAAGACAAGGGGATCAGGGATCTTATCAAGATCATCAACCAGGATCCGTCGATCAGCGAGCGATTGCTGCGCCTGGTCAACTCCGCTTACTACAGCCTGAAACAGAAGATCACCTCGATCGATCAGGCCTTGGTTCTTCTGGGCACCGAGGCGGTGAAGAACATTGCCATCAGCTCTTCGGTGTATCAGGTCTTTCACCGGCCGAGCAAGAAATCCGCCTTCAACCTCAAGCTGTTCTGGTGGCACTCCTTTAGCTGCGGCGCGGTTGCGCGCAGGTTGGCGCTCAGAATGAAGTACCCGAGCCCGGATGAAGCCTTTCTGTCCGGATTGATGCACGACATCGGCAAGATCGTACTTTTGGTCAATTTTGAAGAGGAGTATGGAAAGATTCTGAAAGTTTCCGCCTACAGAACGGTAGAGCTCCTGAAAGGAGAGCAAGCCCTGGGGCTGACCCACGCAGAAGCAGGGGCTTGGCTGATTCGCCGCTGGGATCTTCACTCCTTCATGCCGGACGCCCTTTTGTATCATCACGACCCTCCGGATCGGGTGATCCACTCCTCTCCGCTCGTCCAAATCGTGTATGTGGCAAATCGTCTCTGCCCGATCGTTTCGCAGGAGCAGGATGAAGGACTGACCGTCGGCATGCAGGTGTTGGGACTGAAGAGGCGGGAATTGGAGGAGCTCCTCGAGCAGGCGGAGGAGGAAGTTCAAGGAATTGCCCGCTCCTTGGACATCGAAATCACCTCGCCCGAGGAGGAGCCTCAAGGGATCACCCCCCAGGACCGGGAGAAGTACGAGGAGCTCGCCGGTTGGGTACGGGATATTTCCCTTCTCCAGAGCTCGTCTGAAGCATTCTTGAAGGCGGGAGAGCGAAGCGGAATTCTACAGATAACCCGGCAGGGCCTGCAGCTTCTCTTTGACGTGAAGTACATATTCTTCTTTCAATACAGAGAGGACAGTCTGATCGGGGTGGCCATGGGAAGCGAGGATCGGGAGGACGTCATCCGGGAACTGACCGTGCCGTTTCGCGAACAGAGCAGCTTGCTGGTGAAAGCCCTGGTACAACAGCGGATCTTGGACACCTTCGACACGAAATCTGCTCTGAGTATTCTTGACGAGCAGCTGGTTCGCTTTCTCGGCGGGGAAGGGATGGTCTGTCTGCCGATGCAGGTCGGCAAGGAGCGGCTCGGTGTGCTGATTCTGGGTATCCGGAGCGGCAAACGGGATGTGCTGCTGACAAAGAGAAAGCTATTGACCATGTTCCTCAATCTTTCCGCGCTCGCCCTGCACCGCTTTCAGGCCCGGGAGACGCAGACGGAGCGCATTCGGGATGAGAGGTTGTCCGCCACTTCGATGCTCGCCAAAAAAGTGGTTCATGAAGCCCATAATCCACTCGGAATTATCAACAACTATCTGAGCATTCTGGCCAAGAAACTGTCCGACAATGAATCGGCCCAAGAGGATCTGCGCATCGTACGGGAGGAGATCCGGCGTGTAACCCGGATCATCGGTGAACTGTCCAGTTTCTCTCAAGCGCCGGAGAGCGTGAAGGAACCTGTGGATATCAATGGGATTCTCCGGGACCTGGCCCGGATATCTCAGGAATCACTCGAGCAGAAATCGGGGATCAATCTCGATCTGAAACTCGAGCAGAACCTTCCTCTGATCAACTCGGACCCCAACAAGCTGAAACAGGTGTTCATCAACCTGTTGAAAAACGCAGCCGAGGCGATGCCCAGTGGAGGTGGGATGAATCTTGAAACCCGGTACCGTGACGGCGAGCCGCCGAGCATCGAGATCCTGGTGCGCGACCAGGGAGGGGGGATCCCCAAGGCCGTACAAGCCACTCTTTTTGAGCCCTTCACCAGCTCGAAAGGCCATGAGGGTTTGGGACTTTCCATCGTGCATGGCATCATCACGGAGTTGGGCGGCCGGCTGACCTACGATACGGGGAAATCGGGAACGACCTTCTTGGTCCGCCTTCCTGTATAGGCGGCAGGCTCGAAAGTCATGCAGCGGGTAACGGCGGCCCTGATCGAAAAACACGGAAAAATCCTCCTGGCCCGGCGCAAAGCGGGAAAACACATGGGCGAGAAGTGGGAGTTCCCCGGCGGAAAAATCGATCCCGGGGAAAGCCCGCAGGAAGCCTTGAGCCGCGAATTGGCCGAGGAGTTTTCGATCGAAGCGCAGATCGGGGAGTTCCTGGGTTCCACTCAGTTCCGTCAGGGCGAGATCGAGCTTGAAATTCAGCTCTACCGGGCTAAGCATCTCAGCGGGAAGTTCACCCTCCATGATCACGAGGAGATCCACTGGGTCGCTCCCCAGGAGGTAGAATCCTACGATTTGGTTGACTCGGACCGAAAGCTCTTCAGGGATTACATCGGTATGTTGACATAGTGCATCCATAATACTAAACTAATGTTTAGTATTATGGCAACGGATTCTTCTTACCCACTCCTTCATTTCACCTCCTGTTTTTCTCTCGGATACGGCTTTCTTACTCCCGAGACCATCTGTCGCCGGGCGAAGCAGCGGGGGTACGGGGCCGTCGGGCTGGTGGACCGACACAACTTCTACGGATTGGTTCGTTTCTTGAAGGCCGCCGAGCGGGAAGGTGTCCGCCCGATAGTCGGAATGGCCTTGCGCCGGGAAGGGAGCCGGTCCTTCACCGCCTATGTTCTGGACAGACGGGGTTTTGTCAGGTTGAACCAGATTGTCTCCCACCGGGGAGAGAGCGATCTTCTGGAGGACCTGCTGACCCAGGGGTGGTCCGGGCTTGCCCTGGCCAGTGAAGATCCCGGGTTTCTGCAAAGCTTGAGCCGGAGGCAACGCAGGGGATTGTACGTGAAGCTGACCTACGGCCTGCCCTTCAGCGAGCTGCTCCGATTCTCCCGATCGAGCGGCCTGCCGGCTCTGGCGGTGAACGATGCCCTGAGCATGGACGGGGAAGACGATTGGATCGGCGACTTGCTCCGCAGTATCTCCCGATGCTGTTCGGTAGAGGAACTGCCCGCCTCTCAGCGCATCCAGTCCCATCAGCACCTCGTGGACCCCTGTGAGATGGCACGCTATTTCTCCGCCGTGCCGGAAGCCCTGGAAGCAGCCTGCAGAATCGCAGAACAGGCGGAAAGCGGAACCCTCCTGCCCGCAGAATACGTCTTTCCCAGGTACCGGGGTTTGTCCGAGTCCGAGTCCTTCGGCCTGCTTCGACGGCTTTGTTGGCTGGGCGCCGGCAGGCTTTACGCAGAACATCCCGAATCTCAAGGCAATAGCGCGGGTTTGAGGTCGGCCTTCGCCGCGGCACAACCGCCGTCCCTGTGGAAACAGCGTTTGGATCACGAGCTTCAAGTGATCCGCTGCAAGGGTTTTTCCGGGTACTTCCTGGTGGTACGGGATATTGTCCGCCGTTGTTCGAGGACCTGCGGCCGGGGGAGTTCCGCCGCCAGTCTGGTCAGCTATCTGTTGGGAATCACCCACGTGGATCCGCTGCGCCATAATCTCGACTTCGATCGCTTTCTCAACTACCAGAGAAGCGATCCACCGGATATAGACGTGGACTTTCCCTGGGACGAGCGGGACAAGGTGCTTCGCTATGTATTTGCCCACTATCCCGGGTGCGTCGGCATGGTGGCGGATCATGTGACCTTTGGCCCCCGCTCGGCGGTGCGGGAATCCGCCAAGGCGTACGGACTGCCGGAGCGGGAAATCGGAACAATGGTGAAGTACTACAAGTACGCCGAGACCCGGCGGATTCCCGGATATCTGCTCTCCGCCGCCCGGGCAATTCAAGGCCTGCCTCGACACCTGGGAACGCACTGCGGAGGCGTGGTGATCACCCCCGGGGCCATCACGGAGTACACCCATGTGCAAAGCTCGCCTTTGGGCTACCCCGTGATCGCCTGGGACAGAGACAGCGCCCAAGGGGCCCGGCTGGTCAAGATCGACCTGCTCGGCAACCGCTCTCTCGGAGTGCTCCGTGACACGATCGAGCTGGTGAACCGTCAGATCTCCGGTGCATCCGCCCCGCCGGGGTCAAAGCTCACCTGGGACGGTCTCGATGGGGTGGAAAACCGGGAGACCCGGCGGATGATCGCCCGGGGGGACACCGTTGGGATCTTCTACGTGGAGTCCCCGGCGACCCGTCAGCTACTGCGCAAGATGGGTAGGGGAGACTACGAGCACCTGGTAATGGCCACCTCGATCATCCGTCCGGCAGCTAACCGCTGCATCCGGGAGTTTCTCCTGCGCTTGCACGGAGCACCCTACCGGTCCTTAAGTCCGGCCCTCGATCAAACCTATGGGCTGATGATCTACCAGGAGGATGTGTCCCGCGTGGCCATGGCTGCGGCGGGTTTCAGCCCCGGCCAGGCGGATCGGCTGCGCAAGACCCTGTCGGGAAGAAACGGCTCAGCAGACCTGGAAAGGTACCGGAAGCTTTTTTTCTCCAAAGGCGCCCGGAGTGCAACCCCCGCGGCCGCCCTGGCTCGATTGTGGGACATGCTCTGTTCCTTCCGGGGTTATTCCTTCTGCAAGGCCCACAGCGCCTCCTACGCCCTCGTTTCCTTCAAGCTGGCCTATCTGAAGCGTCATTTTCCCCTCCAGTTCTTCGTGTCTGTGATCAACAATGGAGGCGGCTACTACTCCCGCCAGACCTACCTCAACGAGTGCCGCAGATCGGGAGTGGCCGTCCTGCTTCCCGATGTCAACAGGGCCGAGATGGCCTACACCGCGGAGGGTAGCGCCTTGAGGATCGGTTTGGGCCAGCTGCGGGGCATTAGCCGAACCTTCGTTCAGAAGCTGCTCGACGAACGGGGAAGGGGAGGTTTGTTCACGGGGTACGCGGATTTTCTCAGGCGGCTGCGCCCGGGTCTTCTGGAAATCCGCGTGCTCGTGCGTTCCGGTGCCCTGGACCGGATCTCCGAAGGGATGTTCAGGCCTCAGCTGTTGTGGCGTTATCTCCGAAACGACAGAACCGGGGGGTTGTTCGCCGAGGAGATTCCGCCAGTCCCCGACTACCCCGAGGAAGTGAAGCTGCTCGACGAGATTCGAACCCTTGGGTTAGTGGTCTCCAGGCATCCGGTTTCCATCTTTCGCTCCCGGGCCGGGCTCTTGAGCAAACGGCTGGGGTTCCCGCATCTGATTCGCTCCGTGGAGTTGCCTCGATGCATCGGCCGGCAGGTGAGCCTGGCAGGACTGGTGGCCGGCGGCAAGGAAGTGCTCACCCG